>Ga0302287_10001006_pt1 | contig 11884 bp, 9 predicted proteins | sample III_Fen_E2_4_FD_200452 | JGI IMG/M metagenome (GOLD analysis project Ga0302287, IMG submission 200452) | Peat permafrost microbial communities from Stordalen Mire near Abisko, Sweden - III_Fen_E2_4 | ecosystem: Environmental > Terrestrial > Soil > Wetlands > Permafrost | place: Sweden: Abisko...
CGGACGCGGAGGCGGGCACGCCCGCGCTCGTCGTGCTCGACGCCTCCGCACTGGCACCCGACGACGCCGTCCGCGGCGCCTGGGCGGCCGGCGCGTGGGCCGTCGCGGTGGCGCACACGCTCGGCCTGGACGCCGTCGCGGTCGCCGATCAGACGTGGGTCCGCGGCACCGACGGCTGGCACCCGACCACCGGGACGCCGCTGCCCGCGGGCACGGTGCAACTCACCCTCGCCGGCTGACCCTCCTCGAGCCCCGGGCCGGCACCGGCCGACCCGGCTCACCCCGGCCGGCGAACCCCTCCCCGCGCGCCGGGGTGACCTCAGCGCGACTCGACCGGCACGTAGTCCCGCTCGGTGGCGCCGACGTAGATCTGCCGCGGACGGCCGATCTTCGTCTGCGGGTCCAGGATCATCTCCCGCCACTGCGCGATCCACCCCGGCATCCGCCCGAGCGCGAACAGCGGCGTGAACATGTCCTCGGTGAAGCCCATCGCCTTGTAGATCAGGCCCGTGTAGAAGTCGACGTTCGGGTACAGCTTGCGGGAGACGAAGTAGTCGTCGTGCAGGGCGATCTCCTCGAGCCCGAGCGCGATGTCGAGCAGCCGGTCCTGCGTGCCGAGCGCGGTGAGCACCTCGTGCGCGCTCTTCTTGACGATGGCGGCGCGCGGGTCGTAGTTCTTGTACACGCGGTGGCCGAAGCCCATCAGCCGAACGCCGGCCTCCTTGTTCTTCACGCGACGCATGAAGTCGGTGGCGTCGCCGCCGTTCTTGTCGATCTCGGTGAGCATCTTCAGCACGGCCTCGTTCGCGCCACCGTGCAGCGGGCCGGACAACGCGTTGATCCCCGCGGCGATCGACGCGTAGATGTTGGCCTGGCTCGACCCGACGATCCGCACGGTCGACGTCGAGCAGTTCTGCTCGTGGTCCGCGTGCAGGATGAGCAGCTGGTCCAGGGCCAGCACCGCCGTGGGGTTCGGCGCCCACTGCTGGTAGGGCACCGCGAACGCCATCCGCAGGAAGTCCTCGACGTAGCCGCGCGAGTAGTCCGGGTACAGCAGCGGCTCACCCTTGGACGAGCGGTACACGTAGGACGTGATGGTGCGTGTCTTGGCGAGGATGAGCACCGTCGCTAGCTCCACCGCCTCCGGGTCGAACGGGTCGAGCGACTCGGGGTAGAAGGTGGACAGTGCGTTGATCGCCGACGCCATCACCGCCATCGGGTGCGCACCGCGCGGGAACGTCCCCATGAACGTGCGGAAGTCCTCGTGCACCAGCGTGTGCCGGTTGACGCGCTCGACGAAGGCGTCGAGGTCGGGCTTCGACGGCAGCTCACCGTGGATCAGCAGGTACGCCACCTCGAGGAACGACGAGTGCGCGGCGAGCTGCTCGATGGGGTACCCGCGGTAGCGCAGGATGCCGGCGTCGCCGTCGATGTACGTGATCCGCGACTCGCACGACGCGGTGTTCATGAACCCCGGGTCGACCGTGACCAGGCCCGTGTCGCGCAGCAGCGACGACACGACGATGCCGTCGTTGCCGTCGGTCGCGGTGACGATCGGCAGGTCGCGGGCCTGCCCGTCGACCACCAGCTGGACCGGAGCCTGCGTGGGTGCGGTGAGCGTGTCCGTCATGGGGACCGTCCTTCCTGCGCCGGCCGTGAGACCGGTCGTTGCGCCATTGCGCCCGTCGGGCTGCGGGTATCGCCCGAGGGATGGGCGAGACATTACTTGCTGGAGACTCTCATGACCAATGCCCTACCTGGCTTTGGCGTTCGTCGCGCGGGGGCCGCGGTGCGGCACCTGCTCAGGCGCCGGTCAGCCGTGCCGCCGCCTCCGCGACGCGTTCGTCCGACGCCGTGAGGGCGACCCTCACGTGGCCGGCGCCCGCCACACCGTAGAACGTCCCCGGCGCGACGAGAATGCCCAACGAGGCGAGGTCGTCCACCGTGACCCGCGCCGCCTGTGGACCGCCGGCGGGCCGCAGCCACAGGTAGAGGCCGGCCTGGGAGCCGTCCACCTCGTAGCCCGCCTCCTCGAACGCCGCCCGCAGCACGCGCCGACGGCGGGCGTAGCGCGCGCACTGGGTGGCCACGTGCTCGTCGTCGTCCAGCGCCGCCACCATGGCCGCCTGCACCGGACCGGGCACCATGAGGCCGGCGTGCTTGCGCACCTCGAGCAGCGCGGCGATCAGCGCCGGGTCGCCCGCGGCGAACGCCGCCCGGTAGCCGGCCAGGTTCGACCGCTTGGACAACGAGGACAGCGCGAGCAGACCTGTCAGATCGCCGCCCGACGCGCGCGGGTCGAGCAGGCTCGGCACGCCCCCGCTCGCCCACGGCTCGTCCCAGGCCAGCTCGGCGTAGCACTCGTCGGACGCGATGACGACGCTGCGCCCGTGCCGCGCGGACGCCGCCCGCGCCGCGTCGACCACGCCGCGCAGCGCGGCGACGCCGAGCACCGCGCCGTCGGGGTTGCCCGGGGAGTTCAGCCAGACGAGGCGCACCGCGCCGCCGTCGTCCGCGGCCAGCCGGGCCGCGGGGTCGGCACAGGGCTCCGCGGTGGCGCCGGCCAGCCGCGCGCCGACGTCGTACGTCGGGTACGCGACCAGCGGGTGCAGCACCACGTCGCCCGCGCCGAGGCCGAGCAGCGACGGCAGCAGCGCGACGAGCTCCTTCGAGCCGACGGTCGGCAGCACCGCGTCGGCGTCGAGGCCGGGCACCCCGCGCCGCCGCGCGAACCACCGCACCACGGCCTCACGCAGCTCGGGCGTGCCGTGGGTGGTGGGATAGCCGGGCGCGTCCGCCGCCTGGGCCAGGGCCTGCCGGACCACCTCCGGCGTCGGGTCGACCGGCGTGCCCACCGACAGGTCGACGATGCCGCGCGGGTGGGCGCGGGCGGTCGCGGTGGCCGCGGCGAGGGTGTCCCAGGGGAAGTCGGGCAGGGTCGACGTCAGCAGGCCCATGGACGCCGGGTCACTGCTCGCGCGTGCGCAGCGGCAGGGTGGCGATGATGGGGTGGTCGGCGTCGATCTGACCGAGCTTGGCCGCGCCGCCGGGCGAACCGAGATCGTCGAAGAACTCGACGTTGGCCTGGTAGTACGTCGCCCACTGCGCCGGCACGTCGTCCTCGTAGAAGATCGCCTCGACCGGGCACACCGGCTCGCACGCGCCGCAGTCGACGCACTCGTCCGGGTGGATGTACAGCGACCGGCGACCCTCGTAGATGCAGTCGACCGGACACTCCTCGATGCACGCCTTGTCCTTGACGTCCACACAGGGTTCGGCGATCACGTACGTCACGTCGGGTGCCTCCACTGGTCGAGCGCCCGGCCGGGGCCGTGGGCGCCGGGGGACCGGTCGCGCCTAGTATCCCCCACATGCCCGAGCCCGCAGGTCCGTCCCCCGCAGCGGTGGACGGCGCGCCGGACGTGCCGGTGGACGGCTCCGTGGGTGGCCCGCCGGACGGCGCCGCGGACGGCCCGGAGTGGCGCACGTGGCCGCCCGGCACGCGCGTCGTGGTGCGCCGGGTGCGCGACGACGTGCCCGTCGACGAGGCCGCGGCCGCGGGCGGTGAGCCGCGCTACACGGACGTGCTCGGTGACGTCGTGGCGGTGGACGACACGGACGTGCTCGGTGTCGTCGTGGCGGTGGACGACGACGGCGTGGTGGTGCGCACCCGCCGCGGCGACGTCACGGTGCCGGCGGCGGCGATCCGGCTGACGAAGGTGGTGCCGCCCGCGCCGGAGCGGCGCGGGCGCCGGACACCCTGACCCCGGCGGGTGCCCCGACCGCGGCGCGGTGCGAGGGCGCCGTGCGTCAGGGGGCCGCGGGTGCGGGTCCGCAGATGATCTTGTTCTGCGGCTTGTAGGTCACCGTGTGCGTCTGCTTGCTCGCCTCGGCGCCGTTCAGCAGCACCCGGCGGGTCACCGTGACGGTGAAGCCGGGGTTGCCGGCGCTCTGCGACTCGCACGTGGGCGACTGCGAGTAGACCGTGGTGGGCTGCCGGACGTTGGAGCGCCCGCTCGTCGTGGTCTCCACCGTCCAGTACTTGGTGCCCCAGATCTGCACGTGCACGCGGCCGTCCGCCACCCAGGCCTGGACCAGCGCGCCGTACGGGGTGTCGTTCTTCCAGCGCATGTCGAGCGTGCCGGTGAAGATCGTCGCCTCACGGCCCTCGGGGTAGCGCGCGAACCACTCGGAGTGCGGGTGGTGCTCGATGTCCTCGAAGCCGGCGAAGAAGGCGGCGTTGTACGTCGTCGTCGAGATCTGGGACAAGCCACCGCCCCATGCGTCGGTGTGCTCGCCGTTGACGATCGCTCCCGCCTCGACGTAGCCGTGCGCGGCGTCGATCGGGCCGAGCGCCTCGGTGAGGCTGAAGGTCTCCCCCGGCCGGATCAGCGTGCCGGTGATCTTCGCCGCGCCGTTGGCGATGTTGCCGGTTCGGCGCGGCTCCGAAGTCAGCGGCGTCGAGAACTCGGAGACGACCTCCTTGATGCCGAGCGCCTCGAGCGCCGCGGTCGACTGTGCGGGGTCCGTCTCGACCAGCTGCACCGCGGCGGTGCGGTCGGTCGACTTCGACGCCGCGGCGCCCACCGCCGTGGCGACGGCCTTCGGGTCGAGCGTGGTGCCCGGCGCGCCCGGCACGATCACCGGGGCACCGTTCTGGAACTCGAAGTGCGCGTCGGCGGCGGCGGTGAGCAGATCCGGGAGCTGGGTCAGCACGGCCTGGGCCAGCGTCTCGCCGTTCATCTGCAGGACGAGGTCGCCGTCCTGCGGGACGAACGAGGCGTTGGCGGCGAGCAGGGGTGCGTCCAGCGTGGCGGTGCGGTCCGCCACCGTCACCGTCACCGGCCCACCGGAGACCCGCTGCGCGACGTCCGTCATCGCGGAGTCCGTCTCGGCCTGCGTGATGTCGGGCTCGAGGACGACGGTCGGCAGAGCGAGCGGACGCGCGGCGACGAGCCACTCGTCGGCGATCTTCCTGGCGGCCGCCTCCTCGTCCAGCTGCCAGCCGTCCACCGCGGCCGTCGGGGCGGGTGCCCCGTCGACGAACAGGATCGAGCCGTCGACCGGCGGCAGCACCAGGGTGCCGGACAGCGTCGTGACCGCCGCAGACAGCGCCGCCTCGTCGACCCGTGTCACGGGCGGCTGCTCTCCCACGCCGACGAGCTGGCGCCACAGCCGGGACGGGTCCGTCAGGTCGACCCCGATCAGGCGGTCGACGGTCGCGCGGGCATCGAACGTCAGACCCCCGACGACCGGGTCGATCTCGGCCTGCACGTCGTTCGCCGTAACAGCCAGCGGCTCGCCGGTGGCCTTGGCCAGGCTCGACTCCAGCATCGCGACGGCGGCGTCACCCGACTGCCCGCCGATGTCGACCCCGGCCACGGTGGCACCTCGCGGCACGCGGTCGCCGAGCGCGTACGACGCCCCGACGTAGCCGAGGGCGAGCAGCACGACGATGCCCACGGCGACGCCGAGCTGGCGCAGCCACCGGCGTCGGCCGTCGTCCGGGGTGAACGGGTCCAGCAGAGACGGCTCGTGAGCCGTGGCGACCACCGGGACGACGCCGGCCGTGGCCCGGGGCGTCGACGCCGGTGCGCTGGACGTGACAGGGAACGGGCTGATCCGCACCGGGGTCGCGGCGAGCACCTCGGTGGGCGCCGCGTCCGGCTCGACGACGAGAACCTCGGTCGGGGCAGCGTCCGGCTCCACGACGGACTCCGGCTCCGGCTCGACGACGGGCTCCGGCTCCGGCTCCGGCTCCGGCTCCGGGTCCAGGTGCGGGGTGCCGACGGCGGCCGCGACGAGGTTCGACTGGGGGTCGCCGCGGCGACCCGCCGCGGCGTTCACGGCAGCCGTCGCGAGGAGGCTCACGTCGACCCAGCCCAGCACCGTCGCGTCGAGCAGGGCCTCGTCGGGCATCACCGCTTGGTCTGTGTCGACGTCGGCGGCGGGCTCCGGCTCAGCCGGTGCGACGTCTTCAGCGTCACCGTCGGCGGCGGGCTCCGGCTCAGCCGGTGCGACGTCTTCAGCGTCACCGTCGTCGGCGGGCTCCGGCTCGTCCGGGGCGGTGGCTTCGTCGCCGCCCTCGTCGACCGCAGCGGGCTCATCCGGCACGACGGCTTCGTCGCCGCCCTCGTCGACCGCAGCGGGCTCGTCCGGCACGACGGCTTCAGCGTCACCGTCGGCGGCCGCCTCCGGCTCGTCCGGCACGACGGCGGCAACCGCGTCCTCGTCCGCTGCCTCAGGTTCGGTCGGGGCGACCGGCTCCGGGGTCGACTCGCCCTCGGCCGGGGTGCGGGCTCCGGGAATCTGGTGCAGGCGGGCGATGTCGGCCCAGGTCGGCCAGCGGGTGCCCTCAGCGGCCGGCGGCGCCGCCGGTTCGTCGGCGGCCGCCGGGGCTCCCGCCTCGGGCTCGTCGACCGTACGGTCCGCCCCGCTCCCGTGCCCCATGGCCTGTGTCCCCCGTATCCGTCGCGCGATTCTACGATGCGGACCCCCGGCCCCGGTCCAGGCGCCGCGCATCGGACCGGACATCACCCGACGGGACGCGTGCCCACCGTCAGGTCAGTGGCCGCAGTCCCCCACGCAGGTGCACGAGCGCGCCCGCTCCCCCACCCTCCTGCGCGTCGAGCACCGTGCCGACGACGATCACGTGGTCACCGCCGGGGTGGACCGCAGCGGTGCGGGCGTCGAACCACGCGGCGGCGCCCGCCACCCGGACAGCCCCGGTGAGCGGCGAGACGACGTGTGGCACGCGGAGCAGCTGGTCGACCACCGGTCGCCCCGCCGACGCGAGCCAGTCCGCCACCGGCCCCTGGTCGGCCGCCAGCACGCTGAGGGTCCACAGGTCGACCTCGCCGAGCGCATCGGCCAGCCGTGCGTCGGCGTGCACGACGAACAGCAGCTGGGCAGGGTCGAGCGAGACCGAGACGGCCGAGCTGACAGTCGTCGCGTGGACCGCCCCGCGCCACGCCACGGCGACCACGCACACCGCGCCGGGCAGGCGTGCCGCGACCGCCCGGTACGGCTCCGGCGCCAGCGACGCGGAGCTCATCGCGGGCGGTCGTCGAACAATCGCCGGGGCAGTGCCGTGACGCCGAGCGCCAGACCCGCGGAGCCGAGCACCCACACCCAGCTGAGCACGCTGTCGGCCGGCACCAGCTGGTCGCCGCCCGGGCCGGTGCCCGCGAGCGCCTGGACGGTGACGAACAACCCGACGGCGAAGCCGCCCCACGCCGGCCAGCCGCCGTACGCCCTCGAGGTCAACGCCGCGGCCGCGACCAGGGCCAACGCCCCCACCGCGCCCCACGGCTCGGAAGCCCGGTGCGCGGTGGTGCCGACGGCGCCGACGACCACGCCGAGCACCAGCGTCAGGGCAGCCTTGCCGAGCAGGGCCGCAGTCAGGGGACGCACGTCGTCAGGCTACCGGCCGGGGCGCGGGTGGGCCGACGAGCGGCGGACCGGCCACCTGCACGTAGCCCTCGGTCGGCAGCAGCGGCGCCAGCACGCCGTTGCTCAACGCGTAGCAGCCGACGAGCGCGGCCTCACCGTCGACGGCGCGCACCGCCTGCACCTGGGTGCCGTGCGCGCGCAGCGCGTCCAGCACGCGTGCCCGCACCGGCGCCACCGGCACGGCGAGGGTCAGGTCCTGGTCGGGAACCGTCATCGCCGGCGGCTCCGCCCAGGGATCGGGCATCGTCAGGGTGGCGCGGACCGCGCCGAGGGCCTCAGCCACGGCCTCGCCCGCCAGCGCCCGGTAGGCCGCGACCAGCTCCGAGCGGCCGGCCCGTCGCCAGAGCACCGCGGGCTCCGTGCCGTCGCCGCGCACGGCGGCGAGGGCCCGCATCGTCAGCTCGTGCACCCGCACATGGTCGGGGTGCCCGTAGCCACCCCGCGGGTCGTACGTCACGACGACCGCCGGTCGCCGGTCGCGCAGCACCGCGACCAGACGATCGGTCGCCTCGTCGAGCGGCACGCCGGCGAAGGCGCCCGGCGGCACCGCGGCGGCCCGCGTCGCGCGGCCGGCAGCCGCCCACACCATGCCGGAGTCCTCGTACCGGGGACCGGACGCGGCCGCACCGGGCGGGACGCCGTCCGGCCCGGCCCCGTCCGAGGGCAGGCGCACCCGGTCGAGGAACACGTGGTCGCTCACCCCGAGCGCGCGCAGCGCAGCGGCCAGCTCAGCCTCGCGGTGGGCCGCCAGCGCGGCGCCGTCACCCGCCAGGTGCGCCCAGCGCGGGCCGATCACCTCGCCTCGCTCGCCGCGGGTCGCCGTCACCACGGTCACCGGCAGCCCGGCGGCGGCCCACGTCGCCAGCAGCGCACCGGTGGCCAGCGTCTCGTCGTCCGGGTGGGCGTGCACCGCGAGGATGCCGGTGCGCTCCTGCGGCGCAGCGTGACGACCCCGGGAGGAACCGGTCGTCGCTTCGCTCACCTGCGCATCCCCTCCGTCGTCCGCAGGCCCCAGTGTGGCCCCGGGGGGTCAGCTGCGCGCGGCCGCCTTCGCCCGGGACAGCGACCGCGCCCGCTCGGTCTGGTCGAGCTCCACCTTGCGCAGCCGCACCACCTCGGGCGTCACCTCGACGCACTCGTCCTCGCGGGCGAACTCCAGCGACTCCTCGAGCGTGAGCCTGCGCGCGGGCACGAGCGTCTCGAACACGTCGGCCGTGGAGGAGCGCATGTTGGTGAGCTTCTTCTCCTTGGTGATGTTGACGTCCATGTCCTCGTTGCGAGGGTTCTCGCCGACGATCATCCCCTCGTAGACCTCCTGGGTCGGGACGACGAAGAACGTGCCCCGCTCCTGGAGGTTCGTCAGCGCGAACGGGGTGACGACGCCCTGCCGGTCGGCGACCAGCGAGCCGGTCGACCTCGACTCGATGAGCCCGGCCCACGGCTCGTAGCCGTCCGCGATCGACGAGGCGATGCCGGTGCCGCGGGTGTCCGTGAGGAACCGGGTGCGGAAGCCGATCAGGCCACGCGCCGGCACCAGGAACTCCATGCGCACCCAGCCGGTGCCGTGGTTCGCCATCGTCTGCATGCGGCCGCGTCGCGTCGCCATCAGCTGCGTGACCGCGCCGAGGTACTCGTCGGGCGCGTCCACCGTCATCCGCTCGGTCGGCTCGTGCACCTGGCCGTCGATGATGCGGGTGACCACCTGGGGCTTGCCGACCGTGAGCTCGAAGCCCTCGCGGCGCATCTGCTCGACGAGGATCGCCAGCGCCAGCTCGCCGCGGCCCTGCACCTCCCAGGCGTCGGGCCGGTCGGTGGGCAGCACGCGCAGCGAGACGTTGCCGACGAGCTCGCGCTCCAGGCGGTCCTTCACCTGGCGCGCGGTCACCTTGTGGCCCTTGCCGCCCTTGCCCGCGAGCGGGGAGGTGTTGATGCCGATGGTGACGCTGATCGCCGGGTCGTCCACCGTGATGAGCGGCAGCGGACGGGGGTCGTCGGGGTCGGTGAGCGTCTCGCCGATGGTGATGTCCTCGATGCCCGAGACCGCGACGATGTCGCCGGGGCCGGCCTCGTCGACCGACACGCGCTCCAGCGCCTTCGTCTTGAGCAGCTCGGTGACCTTGACGTTCTGAAGGGTGCCGTCGTGCCGCGCCCAGGCGACCGTCTGACCCTTGCGCAGCGTGCCGTTGAAGATGCGCAGCAGCGCCAGCCGGCCGAGGAACGGCGAGGCGTCCAGGTTGGTGACGTGCGCCTGCAGCGGTGCGTCCGGGTCGTACGACGGCGGCGGGATGGTGGCGAGGATCGTGGCGAACAGCGGCTCGAGGTCCGGGCTGTTCGGCATGCCGCCGTCGGCGGGCTGCTCCATCGATGCGCGGCCGGCCTTCGCCGCCGCGTAGACCACCGGCACGTCGAGCACCGAGTCCAGGTCGAGGTCGGCGCCGTCCTCGTGCAGGTCGGAGGCCAGGCCGAGCAGCAGGTCGTGGGTCTCGGAGACCACCTCGGCGATGCGCGCGTCCGGCCGGTCCACCTTGTTCACCACGAGGATCACCGGCAGCAGCGCCTCCAGCGCCTTGCGCAGCACGAACCGGGTCTGCGGCAGCGGACCCTCGCTGGCGTCGACGAGCAGCACCACGCCGTCCACCATCGACAGCCCGCGCTCCACCTCGCCGCCGAAGTCGGCGTGGCCCGGGGTGTCGATGACGTTGATCGTCACGCCGTCGGGCTGGCCCTGCGCGGCCGCCGCGGGGCCGGAGTACCGGACCGCGGTGTTCTTCGCGAGGATCGTGATCCCCTTCTCGCGCTCCAGCTCGCCGGTGTCCATCGCCCGGCGTTCCACGTGCTGGTGCTCGCCGAACGCTCCGGTCTGCCAGAGCATGGCGTCCACGAGCGTCGTCTTGCCGTGGTCGACGTGCGCGACGATCGCGACGTTGCGCAGGTCAGGCCGGGTGGCGGGCATACGAGGGTTCGTCCTTCATCGGGGGATGGCGGCGCTGCAGCGCGCGCACCGACCACAAGTCTACGGCCGCAGCGCTAGGACGCCGTGCAGGCCCAGTCCCACCAGGGGGCGAGGTCCGCGCGGCCCCAGGGCACGGCCGTGACGCCGGTGACCCGTGGCAGCGCCGAATCCTCGCCCCGGTCGAGCGTGGCGGCCAGCGACGGCTGGAGCGCGAGCGGGACGACGAGCCCGGTATCCCGCAGCCCGGCCGCGACGTCCTGGAACGCCGCGGGCAGCGCGGCGGGGTCGATCTGCGACGCCACGGCAGAGCGGGCCGCGGCCAGGGCCGCCGCCGCGTCGTCCGTACCGCCGGCGGTCCCGCTCGGCTGCTCGCTGCCCGCCTGGGCGCCCGCCTCGTCGGCGGCGCTGCCCGTGCCGGCCTCCGGCCAGCGCGAGGCGGCCTCGGCCGGCAGGGCCGCCTGCGACACCGGCACCAGCGCGACGTCCCACGCGTCCGGCTCGTCCCACTGCGCCGTCGCCACGTCCTGCACCTGCGCCTGCTGGACGAGGAAGTCCGGGGCGAGGGCCTCGGTGAGCGCCTGGAGCATCGCGGCCCGCACCGGGTCACCCGTGTTGACCAGGATGCGCACCGTCACCGGCTCGTCGAGGCCCGCGCCGGCACCCGTCGCGGCGACGGCCGGTGTCGTCACCAGCCCCGGCCCGACGACGGCGAGCACCGCCCCGGACGGCTCCACCTCGCTGGCCGTGGCCAACGCGTCGCGCGGCACCGCCGCGACGAACGCGGCGCGGACGCGCGCGGCCTGCGCGGTGCCGTCTGCGGTGCCGGTGACGTACGTCGCGGGGTCGAAGGCCCCGCCACCCGCCGGGTTGACCTCCAGCGCGAGCACCGGGCCGCCGCCGGTGGCCACCTGCGCCTTCGGCAGCGCGGTGAGGGCGGCGCGCACGTCCGCGGTGTCGAGCGGTGCGACGACATCGGCCTCGCCGTCACGCAGCGCGGTCACCTGCGCCAGGGGGTCCAGGTCCGAGCGGACCACGATCCGGTCGCGCGCGGCCGGCCGCGGCCCCGCGTACTCGTCGTTGCGCACCAGCTCCACCCGGATGCCGGGGACCACCGACGCGACGCGGTACGGACCCGTGGTCACGGCGCGCGTCGGGTCGGCGGCCACCGCGTCCGCGTCCCAGCCGGTGCGCCACACCTGCGCGATCGCCACCAGCGCGGCGCGGTCGGCGGTCAGCACGGCCTGGGTGACGGCGTCGGCCCACGCCTGCGACGATCCGGGCGAGACGGTGGGGGTCGGTTCTGCCGTCGGCGTGGGGGCCGCGGTCGGGCCGCTCGTCGTCGGCGTCGGCGCGGGGGTCGTCGTGTCCTCGAGCGCCAGCCGCCCGACGACGTGCGCCGGCAGACCGACGTCCAGCGCCACCTGCCAGTCGGCCACGGGCTCGTCGTACACCAGCGTCAGGGTCCGGCCGTCGACGGTC
>Ga0302287_10001012_pt1 | contig 11766 bp, 9 predicted proteins | sample III_Fen_E2_4_FD_200452 | JGI IMG/M metagenome (GOLD analysis project Ga0302287, IMG submission 200452) | Peat permafrost microbial communities from Stordalen Mire near Abisko, Sweden - III_Fen_E2_4 | ecosystem: Environmental > Terrestrial > Soil > Wetlands > Permafrost | place: Sweden: Abisko...
GCCATGTCCGCTGACGAACTGCCGGAAGAAGCCCATGCTTAAAGGAATCGATCCGCTCATCACGCCGGAGCTGCTCAAGCTGCTGATGGAAATGGGCCACGACGAGGCGCTGCTGCTCGCCGACGCCAACTTCACCGCGTTGACGCTGGGCGCGGGCAAGCCGGTGCTGCGCCTGCCGGGGTCTAGCATGGCGCAGGTGGTCCAGGCGATCAGCGCGCTGCTGCCGCTGGCCGCTGATGTGGCGCATCCGGTGGCGTTTATGCAGGTCTCAAGCACGCAGCCGCCTTATTTATCCGCCCTGCAGCGCGAGGTGCTGGCCCTGCTTGAACCCAGCCTGTTGCCCGGCCAGCAGGCTGAATCGGTGGAGCGTTATGCGTTTTACGAGCGCGTGCGTGGCGCCTGCGCGATTGTCGTGACCGGCGAGCTGCAACCCTTTGGCAACTTCATTTTGCGCAAGGGCGTTATCGGCGAAACTCTGCGCCCATGAAGCACAAATTGGCCACCCAACCCATTCCTGCAACGGCAACTGCGCCAATGCCTGACGCCACCGCCACCGCCTCCCGTCCGCCGCCGTTGCTGCGCCCGCGCGGCTCCAACCATGTCGGCATGCGTCAGTTCAATGAACGGGTGGTCTTGCAGGCGATTCGCCAAAACGGCAGCCTGCCCAAGGCCGACTTGGCGCGCCTGACCGGCTTGACGGCGCAAACCATCGGCTTGATCACGACCCGGCTGGAAGAAGACGGCCTGCTGATCCGCCATGCGCGGGTGCGCGGGCGCATCGGTCAGCCCTCGGTGCCGCTGGCGCTGAACCCGGACGGCGCTTTTTCCGTCGGCATCAAGATCGGGCGGCGCAACACCGACTGGCTGCTGGTCGATTTCACGGGCCGCGTGCGCCAGCGCAAATCGCTGGCCTATGCCTTTCCCGACGCCGCCGTGCTGCTGCCCGCGCTGAATCAAAACCTGAACGCCTTGCGCGACGAGCTTGGCCCGTTGAGTTCACGGCTGGTCGGCGTCGGCGTCGCGGCGCCGTTTTTGATGGGCGGCTGGCACCGCCTGCTCGGGTTGTCTGAAGCCCAGGCCAACATTTGGAACCAGATGGACCTGACCGCCGAGGTGCAGCGCATGACCGATCTGCCGGTCAGCTTTGCCAAGGACACGTCAGCGGCTTGCGTGGCCGAGCTGGTGGCCGGTTGCGGGCGCGACCTGAAAAGTTTTTTGTATTTGTTTGTCGATACCTTTGTGGGCGGCGGGCTGGTCATCAATTCCCACCTGCACAGCGGACTGAATGGCAACGCGGGCGCCGTGGCTTCCGTGCCGCTGCATTTGGCCCGCCAGGGCGAGGGCAAGCCTGAGCAACTGCTGGACCGGGCATCGCTCTGGGAACTGGAGCAACGCTTCAACGCCAAAGGGCTGGACCCGGCTGCCGCCTACGACGAACGCGCCATGCAAGCCCCGTTTGAACCAGAAACCACCGCCTGGATTGGCTGCGCCGCCAACGCGCTGGCGCACTGCATTGTCAGCGGCAGCGCCTTTTTGGACCTGGATGCCATCGTGCTGGACGGCTCATTTTGCCGCCCGCTGCTGGAGCGCCTGATGGAATCCACGCGCAGCGCGCTGGCCGATTACAACTGGGAAGGCCTGTGGCCCGCCACGCTGCTGGCGGGCAGCATTGGCTCGGATGCGCGGGCGCTGGGCGGCGCCTTACTGCCGCTGCACGCCAACTTTGCGCCCGACTGGGATTTGTTCCTGAAAGCCGTTTACTGAATGAAAACGCCAGACATGACCTAGCAGGGCGCGTGCCAGCAAGCGTTGCCACCATAAGCCCGTGACGGGCCTGGCGTCCCCGATGTCATGCTTCTTCGGTTCAATGCGTGAGACAAATTGAAATCGGTACGTAACTTTATTACATAAAAATATCTACAATTTAAGTAACTAAATTAAAATCACCATGATGCCCATCCCTACTCAAACCTCCGCTGCCCCGCTTGATCTGGTGATCTTTGGCGGCGCGGGCGATTTATCGTTCCGCAAGCTGCTGCCCGCGCTGTACATGGCGCACCTGCACGGCAGGCTGACGCCGGATGCGCGCATCATCGCCATTGGCCGCCAGAGCTGGACGCGCGAAGAGTACGTGGCCTTCATCGACAGCCACTCGCCCGCCTTTATCGAAGAAAGCGCCTTCAGCGCCAGCGACTGGCAAAACTTTCTGGCCCGGCTCAACTACGTCGGCATGGACGTGACGCAGCAAAGCGACTACGCGAGGCTGAATGCGCTGTGCGCGCAACCGGCCCTGCGCGTGTTTTACCTGGCCACCGCGCCGAGCCTGTTCACGCAGATTTGCGCCAATCTCTCGGGCGCCGGACTCGTGGATGCGCAGGCGCGCGTCGTGCTCGAAAAGCCGCTGGGCACCGATCTGGCCTCGGCCCGCGCCATCAACACCGAAGTGGCGCGCTACTTTGACGAGCAGCAGATCTACCGCATCGACCACTATCTGGGCAAAGAAACGGTGCAAAACCTGATGGTGCTGCGCTTTGGCAACGCCATTTACGAGCCGCTGTGGCGCGCCCCGTACATCAAAAGCGTGCAGATCACCGTTGCCGAAACCGTCGGCGTCGGCAGCCGCGCCGGGTTTTACGACGGCGCGGGCGCGATGCGCGACATGGTGCAAAACCACCTGCTGCAACTGCTGTGCATCGTCGCCATGGAGCCGCCGATTTCGCTCGACGCCGATGACGTGCGTGACGAAAAGCTCAAGGTGCTGCGCTCGCTGAAAAAAATGGACCTGGCCGACATCAAGCGCGACACGGTGCGCGGCCAGTACGCCGCCGGGGCTTCCGAAGGCGCTGCCGTCAAAGGCTACCTTGAAGAAGACAACGTGCCGCCGGACAGCCGCACCGAAACCTTTGTCGCGCTGCGCGCCCACATCAACAACGCCCGCTGGGCGAACGTGCCGTTTTTCTTGCGCACCGGCAAGCGCCTGCAAAAGCGCCAGTCGGAAATCATCATCGAGTTTGCCGACCAGCCGTATTCCATCTTCGGCGAGGTGGCCAACCACGAGCCGAACCGCCTCATCATCAGCCTGCAGCCCGAAGAGACGATTCAATTGGCGATGATGGTCAAAGAACCCGGCTCGGGCATGACGCTGCACCCGGTCAAGCTCAGTCTGGATTTGCAGTCGTCCTCCGACAAACGCCGCGCCGAAGCCTACGAGCGCCTGCTGATCGACGTCATCAAAGGTCGCCTGACGCATTTCATGCGCCGCGACGAGCTGGAAGCGGCGTGGATGTGGGTCGAGCCGATTCTGGACGGCTGGAAAGCGCTGGACGACAAGCCGCGCCGCTACTCCGCCGGAAGCTGGGGGCCAGCGGCGTCGTCAGCCCTGATGGCGCGTGAAGACCTGTCCTGGTTCGAGGAGGCTTGAATGAGCGCCAATGTGAACACCGAGCTGGCACAAGACATCGCCCAGCGGCTGGACGCGGCGATTGCCGAGCGCGGCTTTGCTGTGCTGAGCGTGTCGGGCGGCAAGTCGCCGATAACGCTGTTTCAGGCGCTGCGCCGCCACCTGATCGACTGGTCCAAGGTGCGCGTCACGCTGGTCGATGAACGCTGCGTTCCCTGCACGCACCCGGACAGCAATGCGCTGCTGGTGCGTACCCATTTACTGCAGGAAAACGCCAGCGCCGCGAGCTTCGCGCCTATGGTCGAGCAAGCCGCTGAACCGCTGCCAGCGCCCGATGTGCTGGCCCAAATCGCCAGCTTCGCCTTGCAAGCTGCTGGCACCACCGACGTGCTGGTGCTGGGCATGGGCGCTGACGGCCACACGGCGTCGCTGTTTCCCGACGCGCTCAATCTGGCCGATGCGCTGGATGTGAGCAACCCACACGCCTGCATCGCCATTGAACTGGCGAACCCGCCCGCCAACGCGCCCTACCAGCGCCTGACGCAGCCGCTGGCCCAGCTGCTGCGCGCACGCCACATCGTGCTGCCGCTGAGCGGCGCCGACAAACTCGCCACCCTGCGACTGGCGCAGCAAGGCATCAGCGCGCAATACCCGGTTTCCTGCGTGCTGCATCAAACCCAAACGCCAGTCGCTCTTTGGATCTCATCATGACTACTTCCGCCTCCACCCCTTTGAACGCCACGCTGGCCGCCGTGACAAAGCGCATCGAGCAGCGCAGCGCCGCCTCACGCTCGGCTTATCTGTCCATGTTGGCAGGCGCGAAAAAGCCCGGCCCTTACCGCGCTGGCATGGGCTGCGCCAACATGGCCCACGCCTACGCCGCCATGCCGATCAACGACAAGCTGGTGCTGCAGCAAGAGCGCCAGCCCAACGTCGGCATCATCACCGCGTACAACGACATGCTCTCGGCGCACCAGCCGTATGAACATTACCCAGAACGCATCCGCGCCGTCGCCCGCGCCGTTGGCGCCACGGCGCAGGTGGCGGGCGGCGTGCCCGCCATGTGCGACGGCATCACGCAGGGCGAAAGCGGCATGGAGCTGTCGCTGTTCTCGCGTGACGTGATCGCGCTGGCCACCGCCGTCGGCCTGTCGCACAACGTGTTTGACGCGGCGCTGTTTCTGGGCGTGTGCGACAAGATCGTGCCGGGCCTGTTTATGGGCGCGCTGCAATTCGGCCACCTGCCCGCCGTGTTTGTGCCAGCCGGGCCTATGGTTTCGGGCCTGTCGAACGACGAAAAATCCAAAGTGCGCCAGCAGTACGCCCAAGGTCTGGCCAGCCGCGAAACCTTACTGGCCGCCGAGCAGGCTGCCTACCACGGCGCGGGCACCTGCACCTTTTACGGCACGGCCAACTCGAACCAGATGCTGATGGAAATCATGGGCCTGCATTTGCCCGGCTCGTCGTTTGTGAACCCCGGCACGCCGCTGCGCGAGGCGCTGACCACTGCCGCCGTGCAGCGCGCCGTGGCGCTCTCGCAAAGCAAGGACACGCAGACCGGCATGGGCTACCAGATCGACGCGAAAGTCGTCGTCAACGGCATCGTCGGGCTGCTGTCCACCGGCGGCTCGACGAATCACACCATGCACCTGATCGCAATGGCGCGCGCGGCGGGGCTGATCGTCAACTGGGATGATTTTTCCGAGCTGTCGGCCTGTGTGCCGCTGCTGGCGCGCGTCTATCCGAACGGCAGCGCCGATGTGAACCATTTCCAGGCCGCTGGCGGCATGGGCTTTTTGATGCAGCAACTGCTGGGCGCAGGCCTGCTGCACGACGATGTGCAGACCGTCATGGGCCACGGCCTGAGCCGCTACACCGTCGAGCCGTGGCTGAACGACGGCCAGCTCGACTGGCGTCCGGTGCCCGCCCAATCTGCCGACGAAGCGGTGCTGCGCCCGGTCAGCGACCCGTTCAGCGCCGATGGCGGCCTGCGCCTGCTCAAGGGCAACCTGGGCCGCGCCGTGATCAAAGTCTCCGCCGTCAAGCCCGAGCACCGTAACGTGCGCGCCCCGGCGGTCGTCGTCACCGATCAAAAAGAGCTGCTGCAACTGTTCAAAGACGGCAAGCTGGAGCGCGATTTTGTCGCCGTGGTGCGCAACCAGGGGCCGCAGGCCAACGGCATGCCTGAGTTGCACAAGCTCACGCCCGTGCTGGGCCTGCTGCAGGATCGCGGCTTTCAGGTTGCGCTGGTGACCGATGGCCGCATGTCCGGCGCGTCGGGCAAGGTGCCCGCCGCCATTCACGTCAGCCCGGAAGCCGTCAACGGCGGCGCCATCGGCAAGGTGCAAAACGGCGACATGATCACGCTCGACTGCGAGCGCCAGCAGCTCAGTCTGGACATCAGCGACGCCGAACTGGCGGCCCGCGTGGCGCCCACGCCCGACTTGTCGGCCAACCAGCGCGGCACCGGGCGCGATCTGTTTGCGCTGTTTCGCGCCCACGCGATGCACGCTGAAGAAGGTGCGTCGCCGTTGCTGGCGCATCTTTGATGCGTTTTCGCACAACCACTTTTCACCCACGAATACCCAAGGATACCCACGGAGCCTCATGACCACCGCCCTTCACCCCACTTTTGTCCGACCGGCTTTCACCTCCCGCGTGGTGCCGGTCATCGTCATCACCGACCCGGCGCAGGCCGTGCCGATGGCCCACGCGCTGCTCGAAGGCGGCATTGACGTGATGGAAATCACGCTGCGCCACGCCGCCGGTCTGCCCGCGATTGAAGCCGTGGCGCGCCAGGTGCCGCAAATGCACGTCGGCGCGGGCACGGTGACGCGGGCGCACGAAATGGCGCTGGTGCAGGCGGCGGGGGCCAGCTTTGCGCTCTCGCCCGGCATGACCGACGCGCTGGTGCAGGCGGCGATGGATTGCAAACTGCCCTTCATGCCCGGCGTGATGACGCCCGGCGAAGTGATGACGGCGCGGGACTACGGCTTTTCGCTGGTCAAGCTGTTTCCTGCCGCGCAGGCGGGCGGCCTAGCGATGCTGAAGGCGCTGGGCGGCCCGCTGGGCGATATGCGGTTTTGCCCGACCGGCGGCGTGTCGCTGGCGAACATGGGCGAATTTTTGCGCCAGCCGAATGTGGCGATGGTCGGCGGCTCCTGGCTCACGCCCGCCGACGCGTTGGCGCAGGGCAATTGGGCCGAAATCACCCGCTTGGCCCGCGAAGCCACCGCCGTCGCAGCGGCGCTTTAAACTGACAAAAACAAACAGAAATACCAGTCATGAACCCCTTTGTCCCGCCTCAGAATCGTGCCGCCTGGCAAGCCCTGCAAACCCTGTCCGACAACGCCAATCCGCATTTGCGCGAGCTGCTCAAAGACCCGCACCGCAGCGAGCAGTTACAGGCCAGCGGCGCGGGCCTGACCCTCGACTACGCGCACCAGCGTGTCACCAGCCAGGTGCTGCAGCAACTGTTTGCGCTGGCCGACGAGTCGCATGTGATGGCGCAGGCCAAGTCGATGTTTCGCGGCGAGCGCATCAACCGCACCGAGCACCGCGCCGTGCTGCATGTGGCGCTGCGCGGCAGCCATGTGCCCAATCCGCCGTGGGGCCAGGGTATTTCTCAGGAAGTCGCCAGCGAACTGGCCCGCGTGTGCCTGTTTGCCGAAAAAGTGCGCGAAGGCCAGCTTCAGGGCCATACCGGCGAAGCGATCACCGATGTGGTGAATCTGGGCATTGGCGGCTCCGACCTCGGCCCGCGCATGGCCACCGAAGCCTTGAGCCACCTGACCCGCGACAGCTTCAAGAACAAAGTGCGCGTGCATTACGTTTCCAACGTCGATGCCTGGAGCTTGTACACCACGCTGGCCACGCTGAACCCGGCGCGCACCGCGTTTGTCGTGCAAAGCAAGACCTTCACGACGCAGGAAACCATGACGCTGGCCGCTTCGGCCAAGCGTTGGTTGCTGGACGGCGCCTGCCCCGAAGCGCAGTTGCACCAGCACCTGATCGCCGTCACGGCGCACCCGGACATTTCGGCGGCCCAGGGCTTTGCGCCCGAGCACACGTTTGGTTTTTGGGACTGGGTCGGTGGGCGTTACTCGGTTTGGTCAGCCATCGGGTTGCCGCTGGCGATTTCGATTGGCGCGTTTGCGTTTCAGGACATGCTGCTCGGTGCGCGCGCGATGGACGAGCATTTCATGTCCGCGCCCCCGGCGCAAAACCTGCCGCTGCTAATGGCCTTGCTCGGCATCTGGAACCGCAATTTTCTCGGCGCCACGACGCACAATGTCGCGCCTTATGCGTCGCCGCTGGGCAAGTTTGCCGCCTTCCTGCAGCAAATGGACATGGAGTCGAACGGCAAGCGCATTCACATCGACGGCAGCCCGGTGGAAATTGCCACCGCGCCGGTGGTGTGGGGCGGGCTGGGCATTGACGGGCAGCACGCTTACTTTCAGCTGATTCACCAGGGGCGGCACTTGGTGCCTATGGATTTCATCGGGCTGCGCACCGAGCGCAGCCCGCTGCCGTTCGCCGCCGAGCATCACCGCATTGTGCTGCTGAACATGCAGGCGCAGGCGCAAGCTTTGGCACTGGGGCGCACGCCCGAAGAAACGGTGCGCGAACTGCGCGCCAGCGGCATGGACGAGGCCGAAGTGCAGCATCTGGCGCCGCACCGCAGCTACCCCGGCAATGTGCCGAGCAGCACCATCTGGATTGACGCGCTGACCCCGCGCAGCCTAGGTGCGCTGATTGCGCTGTATGAACACAAGGTGTTTTGTCAGGCTGCGATCTGGGGCATCCACGCCTACGACCAGTGGGGCGTGGAGCTAGGCAAAAAGATGGCCAAGGACATGGAGACAACGCAAGCCGAACACCTGACCTGAAATGGCGATTGGGGTGCTGCCGCCGGGCGCTTTTTGACGGCGCCTGGCGGCAAGCCTGCCTTACTTTTTCAGGGCTAGGTAGGCGATCAGGTCGGCGCGCTCGGTGGCGTTTTCCAAGCCATCGTATTTCATCTTGCCGCCGGGAACGGTTTTCTTCGGGTTGGCGATGTAGTTGCTCAGCGTTTCGGCGTTCCATGTCAACTGGCCGTTGCGCATGGCGTCGGAGTAGCTGAAACTTTGGTGCTGGGCGGCTTTGGTGCCAAAGATGTTGAACAGGGACGGGCCTTTTTTGTCCTTGCCTTCCTTCATGCTGTGGCACTCGGAGCAGTGGGTGGCAAACAGGGCGGCGCCCTTGGTCACATCACCGGACTGGGCATGGGCGCCGCTGGCCGCTGCAAGACTCATCAACGCGATGGCCGCAGGAGTGACGGTGCGAAAGAGATTTTTAAAGGTGGTTTTCATAATTAGAAGCTTGTCCAGGCAAACAGGTAAAGGGTGTTGTGATCGCGGGCGCCAGTGCTTTCACCGGCAAATTTGTTGTACATCCAGTATTGAGCGCCAAAGCGCACATTGGTGCCGCCGAAGGGGCTGGGGGCGCTAGCACTTTCTTTGCCCCAAGGTGTCCAGTCGGCCTGAACAATCGAGCCACGGGTGGCGACCGTCGGGTCAGAGCCGCGCGTTGAAAACACGCCAACCGTGCCGCCCCAAGTCTGGTTGTAGTGGTAGGAGGCGTTGAGGCGCGTTTCCTTGAGCGTGCTGCTCAGGCCGGTGGCGCCTTCGTCTTTGTTCTCCTTGACGTGGCTGAAATTGACGGTGGCGATGTGCTCGCGCGTTCCCAGGAACTGGTAGCTCGCATCAATGCCGAGGTCGCGGTATTTGTCCTTGGGCGCATCGACGGTGCGATCCGGCGCAACGGAGGCGTTCCATCCGAACAGGCCGACGTTGAAGGCCTGGCTCTTTTGGTCCTTCATCCAGGCCAGACGCCAGTAGGTGTTGCCGCCCAGCTGTTGCGGGTCTTGCCCCAGGCCCAGTAAAGACTGGCCGCGTGGCGACAGGGATTGGTAGGTGCCCAGTTCAGCGTAAATCGACTTGTCGAACAGTGTGTACGCCGAGGTGCCGACGACGCGACCCGCAATGCCCAAGCCGTCGCTGATGAGGGTCGAGGCCGGACCGGTGCCAAAGCCCGCAGGCGAGGAGGTAAACGGAAAGCTCCAGACGGGCAGGGTGCTGAAGGGATCCTGGACGCTGGGGTTGTTGTTGACGCTCAGGCCGGCAATCACGTCCTTGCCGCCCAGCTCCAGCGTGCGCGCATAGCGCACGTCGAGTTCGTCCAGGCTGGTGCTGTGATCGACGCCGTTGTGCGTGACCTGAACAAAAGCGCCCATGTGGTCGGTGATTTTTCCGGCATAAAACACCGAGGCCTGGTCCATTGTCAGGTTGTTGTTGGCTTTCAGGTGATCAGGCGCTGGCGTCTGGTCGGCTTTGGTTTTCGAGAAAGAGGCCACCAGCATCGCCGACAGCGGATTTTTGCCCGCTGCGCCATCACTGTCGGTATAGCCGTTGAGCTTGAACAGCACGCCAGCCGGTGTTAGCTGCGGGCCGAAGGCACCAATATGGCAGCCCGAGCAGTCCATGCCGGTTTGCCGGGCAAAGCTGGGCATCGCAAACGATTGCGTGGCACACAGCGTCGCGGACAGGGCCGCGAGCTTGAGCAGCGCAGTCGCAGTCGTTTTGAGTTTTCTTGAAAAGGACATTTTTGTTGTTATCCGGGGTTGGTTTGATTGGGATTGAATTTGTGATTGGCCCTGGGTTTCACCAGCGGCATCATGGCTGCAAAAATATGGTCGCGACGAACGACGTGATGCCACATCGCCGCCAGAAAATGCATCACCACCATGCCCATCAGCGCCCATGAGCCCCACTTGTGGTAATCCTCTAGGCTGTCAGCCAAGTCAGGATCCACAGCGACCAGCCCAGGCAGTGGCAGCAAATTGAACAGCTGGACGGTGTGGCCTTGCGCGTTGGTCATTGCCCAGCCGAGCAGCGGCATGGCGAGCAAAATGCCGTACAGAAACACATGCGAGCCGGTGGCCGCCAGTTTCAGGATGGGCGTCAGCGGCTCGCCGGAATGCTTTTTCGGGTGAATGCGCCGAGCAATCAAGCGGATGGTCCAGAAAATCAGCACGATCAATCCAAGTTGCCGGTGCAGCCCGAGAATGCTGGCGCGCACGGTTTCTTCAGACAGCAATTCGCGCACCCAGATGGCGCTCAAAGCGAAAACAATGGTTAGCACTGAAATCCAGTGCGACCAGATGGTCAAAAGTGACATTCGCTCGAACGAGAGCGGCTGTTCGATAGGTGAATTATTCATAATTTCTTAATCCGCATTGGTGACGTAATCGGTTCATGAGATTTTTTATTTCACTGAGTTAAATACCCGGTGTTGCCAGATAAGCGGCGATGTCGCTTAAATCCTGGGTGCTGAATTTCCCGATATACATATTCATGCCGCCCGTGCCGCCGTTGATGGCGTTCAGGATGCGAGTCGGGTTGTTGGCACCGTTCTGGATTTTGTTCACGCTTGGCGGCATGCCGTGGCAGGCGGAGCAGCTATTGGCGGCATAAATCAGTTTGCCATTGGCGGCGGATGTCACGGGCACCGGTGGTGTGATGGCCGCCAGCACTGTGAAGGTTCGCACAACGGTGGTTGCTGCTGCATAGCTGGTGTTACCCGCTTGACTGGCGCTGACGCTGCACAGGCCAGCTTTGACCAGCGTCAGCGTGGTGGCGCTGACCGTGCAAACTGCCGGGGTGGTCGAGGCAAAACTGACTGCCAGTCCCGATGTTGACGTGGCCGTCAAGGCGGGCGTTGCCACGCCCATCGTCTGGGTCGCAGGGGCGGCGAAGCTGATGGTTTGTGCGGTCAGTCCGGCAGGGGGCGGCGTGACGGGCGTGGTGCAACTGGTGACGATGGCGGCGGCTTTGGCCTTGAGGGCTGTTTCGCAGCTCGCCGTGATGCCCGAGGCGCAAATCGACTGCAGGGTTGTGTCATTGAGCGCCGTGTTGATGCTCTGGAGCACGGGGCTCATGTTCGGGGTGGACTGGTTGGCAACGGTGGTGCAGTCCAACGGTGTGTTGTTCTGCGCCGCTGTTTGCTGGACAAGGGTCAGCGCATGCGCTTTCAGACCGGCGTTTTGGTAGTTGCTATCAGTGCCGCGTTTGGCAATAAAGTTGTCGGTGACAGAAATGCCAGAAATGCCGCTCAAACCCAGATCGGTCAGAACGGCGGCTTCGGCCTTGGCAAACGTCAGTGTGCTGTCGGCATCGAGTTTGGCTTGCGTCATGTCGGTCAGCGGGCTGATGACGGCGTGTTTGCCTGCGGTGGCGCGCAGGGTGTAGCTCGTTGCCACCACGCCGGTGTCTGCATCGGACGATACGCCTGCCGTGACCACAGCGAGAAGTTTGGCGCCCGCCAAG
>Ga0302287_10001016_pt1 | contig 11723 bp, 10 predicted proteins | sample III_Fen_E2_4_FD_200452 | JGI IMG/M metagenome (GOLD analysis project Ga0302287, IMG submission 200452) | Peat permafrost microbial communities from Stordalen Mire near Abisko, Sweden - III_Fen_E2_4 | ecosystem: Environmental > Terrestrial > Soil > Wetlands > Permafrost | place: Sweden: Abisko...
TGGTGTAAGAGGTCTATGTAAGCGCTGTCAATGGTCGATGTAACAGGTGCACGAAGTCTTATCACAGGGTATAAGAAGTGTTATCCTGTGGTGTCATGGCTAATGTCCGATATCCGTTGTTTACTGATACTGTATGTAGATAGGTTGTGGCTTCAGTTTCAGCAAGTCCTGAGGCGTCAGCATGGTGTGAGGTGCTTTCTTTAAGTCGTTTTTATAGAACAGCTTGAATCCGGTTAACTGTACCGGCTCCTTGTAGACATACAGTTTGTAGGTACTGCGTTTCAGCACCGGCTCGCCCCATCCATCCATATTGACTACCAGTTGTACTTCGGGGTGCAACCGGATGTTTTTGTAATTTCGGAGCATACCTTGTGTGAAGCGGTGCACTATCAAAATTTTCGGTGGCAGGTTGTTTTCTTTCACCAGCTTAGTCAGATAATCGGAGCAGAAGTTGACGTCCGTAGCATCCATGGTGCCAATCTTAGTACCCGGTCTGTGGCCTTCTTTCATCGAAAACTCAGGGTCGATACCCAAATGCACCTGAGGCATTTTGAGGTATTTCTCCAGTGTGGGCACTTCGGTTTTCACGTCGCTCAGTGCCACTTGCACATCCAGAAACACGATGGCATCGCCCATGCGGGCTATGCTCAGTGCCGAGTCTATTTGATGAGCCGGCATGCGGGTGCGAAATTTTCCGTCCTTGCCCGGTGTGCCCGAAGCCACTATGGCAATGTAGTGTATGGCGGGTTGTACCCGGGTGGTAGAATCGGCCTTTTCCCAGGCTTTCACTTCGGTATTCAGTTTTTTCCACAGTTCTTTTGGGGGTAATTCGCCCAGAATGCCCATTCTTTTCGAATACAGATTGCCGTAAAAAGCCACAATTCTTTTAAAAGGCAGTATGGCGCCATCCAGCGGGTAGGAGCGGAGATGGTTCGGCCACAGTCCGGTGGTGTCGCCGTTGGCCAGTGCCTTTAATTTATGCTGATAGGCCAGCGTATCTATTGGCGTACGCTCTTTCTTCTCAGCCTGTCCGGATATTCTTTCTTTTGTACTATTCTTTGCTCCGGGTGTTTTTTTTGAATCGCACCCGCTCAGGGCTAATACAAAGACAATGGATAAAACAATGTGATATTTATAATTCATAATGTTGAGATTTTTAATATAGATTATGTAGGGTAAGTAGTTACGAGTATTTAGTTACGAGTTACAAGTCTTATTCTCTGAATGTTATTTCAGAATAACATATCAGTAATTATTTATTATTACTTAATTGTATAGGGTCAGAAATTTCTGCGCATGGATTTTAGCAAGCCCTGCGGCGAACATTCGGGCACAATAATTCTGCGTACGGTTTGCAGTGGCACCAGGGAGTCGCGTCGGGTGGACAACGAAAACGACAGTTTAAAGTACTTGCTCAATTCCTGCGCTCCGGCATGATTAAACACTCCGTTGGGGTAAGCCCAGTACTCTACCGACTTTCCGGTGATTGTTTCCAGTTTCTTCTTGGGCTCTGCCACTTCTTTTTGCCAGTCGGCCGCTTCTTTGTAGCGGGTCACCATGGTATGATCCCAGCTGTGCAGCCCCACTGTATGACCAGCTTTGACCAATCCGGCTATTTGCTCCCGGGTCATGTAGTTTTTCTTATCATAGGTTATAGTCATGATAAAGAATACGCCCCTGAATCCGTATTTTTCCATCACCGGAGCGGCTACAGCAGCATGTTCTGCTCTTGAATCATCGAAAGTTATCAATACGGGTTTCGCGGGTAGGCTTTTATTATAAACCAGGTAATCGTACAACCGATCCGGCGATACCGAATGATAGCCGCTGTCTGCCAGCACCTTCATGTGCGATGAAAAGGTTGCTTTGCTCACCGTATAGTCGCCTTTCTTGCCATCTTCTATGCGGTGATAACACAGTACCGGAATTTGCTGTTTGGCGTAAATCTTAGCCGCCGTATTTGCAGTTTGCTTACTTGCAGCTGTCGTTACTGAATCGGTGCTTTCGACTGTGGATTGGCTCTTGCCGTGTCGGGTTGTTGGTTTGCAGCAGCAGAGTAGCAGTGCCGCCAACAGGCTGTAAAAAATAGATTTCTTGTTCATTCCGGTAGTTTTTGTTTTGATTATTTCAGCGTAAAAACTCACTCTTTTGAAGTTGTTTTTTCCGTATCACAAACATACAAAAAAGAATTAAGGAGAACAGAATTTCTTTGATTATTTTTAAAGAATGTAAGTTCGATATAAAGTCCTCTAATCTCAACCACTCAATTTTGTTTAAATCCGAAGGACTTGAATGTAAATTGAAAATCGGCGTAGCCAATAACCGCGGGTGCAAACCTGTGGATTAAACTAAACGTGAATATTTATTATTGAACCCTTTCAGGTAGGGTGTCCAATATGATGTTCCCCTTTTCACCCTGCTTTCTTCAACTGCTTTGTACGCAACTGCACAAGATTTGGAGACAAGTTTTTCCTTGCCCAAATTTCTACTTCTCCAATACGTTTGTCTTCTAAAGCATCTTTAAAGTCAAATTTTTGGGTTTGTTCTTCATTGATTAATCGTGCATAAATTGGTACAAATAGGATATATGGAGTTACGCCATTCAATTTATTTGTAGACTTACGGGCTTTATATCTACCAAAAATAGATTCAATAATATCTGATGAGTTATTATGTGCCACCACATTTGATCCTATGGTCATAGTTTCTTTTCTCAGAAATTCAACAATACATTTTCCTAATTCAATCATTCGTAAGTTGCCGCACAAGAGATATTTTTCTATTACTTTTAGACATTGACAGACTGTTGTTTTTGACAATCCATCGTGCTTACAAATATGTTCAATTCTCTCTATACACTTTGTTACATCCGACAACTCATCTATCAGAGAAGCGTTTGCAGGTATAAAAGAAAATACTTTTCGTTCAGCTTCATTCAGCGTATGATAAATGTCAAGCATTTTAGATGACCATTTAACCCAACTCGAAAGGTTGATAAAACGAGCGATAGTGCGCTGAGTGGGAGGAAGCAAGTATGCTATCTTCTTCATGTTGTACTTAAACTTTGACTCACTCATCAACCTAACATATTCTTTAAAATCAGACTTTTCCTTATATGATCTTTCCAAATACATACCTAAAGAATGACTAATGTCGTGTTGATGAATCATCTCTGCACATCTTACTCCCTTTTTCATGATCGAAGCATTATCGCTTATGACATAGAGTGGATTGCGTCCGACCTTTTTGCTGGCTTTACCAAGCTGTGCTGCAACACCCTCTCCATTCCAACTGTCTGCCACTGCTATATCAAGTACACATACATCACCGCAATTTAACGGTCTACCTTGATGTTTAGCTGGCACTCCGAGTGTAAGAAGCAACTTCTCACTTCCTATCATCATACTTTCATCAACAACTCCGGCATAATCAACATTTTGCAATGGGACTCCGGCCGTTTCATAAACTTTCAATCCACACTTCTTAACCCAATTCTCAATCGTATTATAACAAGGAGTTGTACCTAAAAGGCCATCAAAAGTATCGTTTATTACACTTAAAATTTCCACAACTGAACGCAATCCGCAATTAACGCGTGTGTAAAGCAAAGTACTTAATCTGACAGTAAGTTCAGAATATTTATGTCGCTCGATAGGTTCGAAAGTGATTGTTCTTGTTCTTTGCTCAACGTGATTATCAGTGCGTCGTTTTTTTTTAATTCTTGTTGCAATTGGGTCTTTTTGATTTTTGATTTCTCTAATTTCTGCGATATATTCTTATTTTTATTTTTTAACGTAGCAATCTCTGCTTTTAATCGTGCGTTTTCAGCTTCAGTATTTATTCCTTTCATCTTTGTTATCTCATTTAAATGTGATATAAAGATACTAATTATCAGTGATATAATAAAATTTATAGACACAAATCACATAACAAAAAAAGGAAATGAAAAGTAGAGTTAATAGTCTCAGAAAACGAACAATAATTATTCATTTTCCAGGACATCATATTGGACACCCTACCTGAAGGGTTCTAGTAGATTCTGTGATTCTCATCCGCCGGTTTTACCAGCGGCTATTCACATTAATTCCTTTCAGGAATCCAAAAATTAGCCTTTATTGATAGAATAAGGCGCAGCGCACCGACATATTTTTTCTTAAATTATAAGTAGGTGACGAAACGACTATTCATTAAAAGTTCTTTTCTTATTTCGAGATCACTTGTACAACAAACGACTTCACAATAAATTCAACACCAATGTAACATGTTCTAAATAGAAGTGTAACCTGTGCAAAGTACCTTCGCGCAGATTATAATTAGTATTAAAATCAAATTATTTACACAACTCTTTTATGAACAAAAAAATGGAACTAATTTCAAAGCCTACAAAAAAAAATCTCAAGTCTCTTGTTTTTAGATCGCTGCTTATAGCAGTAGGATGTATTGCATTTATCTCCTGTAAATCTGAATCGGTTGATCTTTCGTCTCAGGTTGTTCAAATGGTTTATACATCGGATTTGCATTATGGTATTTCACGCACCTTCAGAGGTCAAACTGCAGTTGATGCAAGTATAGTGAATCAGGAAATGGTAAAACAAATCAACAGCTTGCCGACCGTAACTTTCCCTGCAGATGGTGGCGTAAATGCCGGAAAAGTAATAGGAGCAGTAGACTATATGATTGTTACAGGTGATATTACCAATCGTCAGCAAGCACCTTCTCCATCAGCAACTATCACTTGGGCACAATTTTATACTGATTACCTTAACGGTATTACGCTTAAAAACAAAAAGAACGTACAACCCGATTTTTTGCTTACCTGCGGAAATCATGAAGTATCCAATGCTATTGGTTACTACAAAACAATGACACCAGCTATTGACAATGCAGGTATGGTGAATATTTATAACTATATGCTGAAACCAGCAACTCCTAAAACAGCTTCGTCCTACAATTATGCAACCGACAAACCCAACTATTCGAAAGACATAGCCGGAGTACACATGATGTTTGTAACCATGTGGCCCGACTCAGCTAACCGTGTTTGGATGGAAAAAGACCTTGCTAGCGTTAGCCTTACCACGCCGGTAGTTATTTTTACACATGACCAACCTGACTGCGAATCGAAACACTTTAGCAATCCTAACGGAACTCACACTATTAATTCAACCGATAAGTTTGAGAACATGGTCGAAGAGCGTTTTAAAGATGGTACAACTATTACACCACTATCCGCCATTGAGCAAAGAGGACTGGTTACCTTCTTAAAAGCACATACCAATGTAAAAGCATATTTTCATGGCAATGACAATAAAAACGAGTTTTACACCTACAAAGGACCAGATAGTAACATCAGTTTGAATGTCTTCCGCGTAGATTCGCCTATGAAAGGCTCGGTTACCGGATTGGATGCTGCCGACGGCAAAGGCGACGAAACGAAACTATCTTTTCAGGTAATAGCCATAGATTCTAGCACCAAAACACTTACCGTACGCGAATGCTTATGGAATACAGCTGGTGCAGCATCAAAAGTTAGCTGGGGTGCAAACTCCACTATTTCATTAAAGTAATTCATTTTGAAAATTTATTCTTTAAACAAAGAGAGAGTGCCCTTTTGGACACTCTCTTTGTTCGTTTTATAATCCGAATCTACGATAAAAACCCTTAATAAGCACGGGCAAATACCACCCGCTGAGCCGAAGGTTTACCCGTTACCATACACACACCCGTTGTAGTATCGCCGTTTAACGGAATGCATCGGATAGTAGCTTTGGTTTCTTCTTTGATAAGTTCTTCAGTTTCGGGAGTACCATCCCAGTGACACATCAGGAATCCGCCTTTTTCAATTTCAACTTTGAATTCGTCGTACGAGTTTACTTCGCGGGTTACTGAAGCGCGGTAATCGTATGCTTTCTGGTAAATATTAGCCTGAATGGTTTTCAGCAAGTCGCTGATGTAGTTCTCTACGCCTTCAATGGCCACTGTTTCTTTGGTCAACGTATCACGACGAGCCACTTCCACAGTGCCGTTTTCCATGTCGCGGGCTCCCATAGCCAGACGAACCGGAACACCTTTCAATTCATATTCGGCAAATTTCCAACCCGGTTTCTTGTTATCGTTATTATCGTATTTCACGCTTATGCCCAGCGCTTTCAGTTTAGCTGTTATTTCAGCCACTTTTTCGCTGATAGCATCCAGTTGTTCTTCGTTTTTATAAATAGGTACAATCACCACCTGAAATGGAGCCAGGTTAGGAGGGAGCACCAGTCCGTTATCGTCCGAGTGAGTCATAATAAGCGCACCCATCAGTCGGGTTGAAACTCCCCACGAAGTTGCCCAAACATAATCCAGCTTGTTGCTTTTATCCATAAAGGTAACGTCAAAGGCTTTGGCAAAATTCTGACCGAGAAAGTGTGAAGTTCCTGCCTGCAGGGCTTTACCATCCTGCATAAGTGCTTCAATACAGTAGGTGTCCAGCGCTCCTGCAAAACGTTCGTTGGCAGATTTTACACCTTTGAGTACCGGCACAGCCATAAAACGCTCTGCAAAATCTGCATACACTTCAAGCATCTTGCGGGCTTCGGTCACGGCTTCAGCTTCGGTTGCATGGGCCGTGTGCCCTTCCTGCCACAGAAACTCCGCTGTACGAAGAAATAAACGTGTACGCATTTCCCAACGAACCACGTTGGCCCATTGATTTATTAGAATAGGCAGATCGCGGTACGATTGAATCCAGCCTTTATACGTATTCCAAATGATAGTTTCGGAGGTTGGGCGGACAATCAGTTCTTCTTCCAGTTTAGCGTCCGGATCTACTATCAGCCCTTTACCATTCGGATCGGCCATCAAACGATGGTGTGTTACCACAGCACACTCCTTGGCAAAACCTTCAACGTGTTCGGCTTCTTTACTCAAAAATGATTTAGGTATAAACAACGGGAAATAAGCGTTTACGTGACCGGTTTCTTTAAACATTCTGTCCAGTTCGGCCTGTATTTTTTCCCAAATGGCGTAACCGTAAGGTTTAATCACCATGCAGCCGCGCACCGCTGAGCTCTCGGCCAGGTCGGCTTTAATTACCAAATCATTATACCATTGTGAGTAGTTTTCGCTACGCGAAGTCAGTTCTTTTGCCATATATTTATTTACGATTTTATTATTTTCTGTTTCCGTATGGGTATTAGCCAATCAACCAATCAATCAACTAAACGGCTAATCAACCAATCTCCAAATCCGGATTGCAAAGATAATCATTTTTCAGGAAATTTCTCCAAACAAAATGGGAGCAAGACTCAATGTCAAACTCCCATTCCTAATTCTTTACACCAACCGGCAGCTTACCGCTTACTGCTTACTGCTCACTGTTGTCTTTATCCATCCCGTCATAGTTTCAAGCGCCAACGGCGATACGGTTTGTTCAATTTCGCCATATTCGGCCGGTAATCCTGTTTTGCATTCCTGAAAGAGGTGATTCAATCCGGGCAATTCTTTCACGGTGAAGTGTTTGTTGCCGCCTTTTTTCAGTGCTTTTTCAATGGCAGGAAGATTCACGCTTGCAGGTACTTGTAAATCCTTGCTTCCGTTTATGGCCAATACCGCGCATTGTACTTTTTCCAGTGTAGGAGCTGGGTTGTAGCGAATAAAGTTCAGCATCCAAGGTGTCATTAATTGCGAAAGTTGCAATTCAATAATATCATTCACGGTTTTACCCTGAGGAATATTCAGTTCGGGTAGTTCTTTGCTCTTGGCAATTAAATAATTCGTGATTTTCGCTTTCAGGGTGTCGTTGTTTGAAATTTTATCCACCAGTTTATATATGTCGGTATTCAACTCTTTCGTAGTCTTCAAGTCGCTTTCCTTCATTCCGGAAGCACGTCCGATAAGCTCTTGCTGACGGATGAGCAATTCGCTTCCCGGGATGGCAGTTCCGGCCAGCATTACGATAAAGCTCACACTCTTGTTGCGTGAAGCCACCAATGGAGCTATAATTCCTCCTTCGCTGTGTCCAATCAGTCCGATATGTTTCACATCTATTTCCTTGCGGGTTTTCAGGTATTCTATCGCCGCTTCTACATCGGTGGCAAAGTCAAATGTGGTGGCTGTTTTAAAATCGCCTTTGGATGCAAAGGATCCGCGGTCGTCGAAGCGCAGCACCCCGATTCCATTGCGGGTTAGGTAGTCTGCAATAACCAGAAAAGGTTTATGTCCCATCAACTCTTCGTCACGGTTTTGAGCACCACTGCCCGTAATCATAACCACTACCGGAAATTTACCTGCTTTCTTAGGTAATGTAAGCGTTCCGGCTAAAGTAATATTCGCTTTTGTGTTGGTAAACGACACGTCCTCGGAGTAATATGGATAGGGTTTTACAGGCTCTTGCGGACGCTTGATTTCCACTTTCTCGATGGCTGTACGCGTCAGCACCATGGGGAATGATTGACCGCCCTGTTTAAAGGTTCCGGTAACTTTGCCCGAGTCTAGTTTCCCGACATATTCAATGCCTGCTGATGCCATTTCCACTGTCAGCGTATTATTCTCGAATCTGGCTTTGCTCATTGGCAGGTTTTTAGCTCCCTGATCGGGACTATCCATGGTGCCCGAATAAGCATTTTCTGTTCTCGAAATATGAAAAACCAATCGCAACTGTATGCCGCCTACTTTCAACTTTCCATTCCAATCGCCGGTAATATCGTTTGGACCAGTAGGTTCCTTTGGTTCAATTTTAGGTAAACTTAATACGGGAGAATCATTACTTTTGGACAAAACCAATGGAAATGAGAGTCCGCTTTGATTGAAAGTTCCGTTTATAACTCCTGCGTTATCAATTGTTCCTGTATAACTAATTTTAGCTGTCGTCAACTCGAATGTAAGCGTCTTGTTGTCGAACGTAGTTTTATCCAGCGGAATACCTTTGGCTCCCTGATCGGGGCTGTCCATGGTTGTTGTTAAGCCAGTAGCTGTCTTGCTGATGTGAAATATCAGATTCAGTTGGGTATTCCCCACTTTGAGCAACCCTTTCCAGTCGCCGGTAATGTCCTGAGCAAAAATATAGGTCGTCAATATCAACGACATGCTTAGTAAAAGGATTTTTTTCATTTTGAGTTATGTTATTTGGTTTAATTTAATTTTGATTTCGATTTCGATTTAATTTTCTCAAATGTTTCGATGGTTGATTGTCTGTCTTTTATATTTAAAAAGATTACACGACCATTCTTCAATACTAACTGAACAAATGGAGAAACACCAAAATCTATAAATAAACTGGCACTACCAATATTCGTTAGCCTGAAATATCCTTTACAAACTTTTCCAGATGCAAATCCATTTGTTCTCGTTTCTATATTAGGCATTTGGCTAATAGTGTCAATTGCAGAAATGTCGCTGTAATTGATAGAAAATCCGTATGCACCTTTAATTTCGAACTGGGTTTCTTTCATGTTTATTTTTGTTGGTAGAAAATCATAATACAAATTACCGAAAGCAACTACAATAACAATAATCAATACAATAATAGATAATTTGGTTTGAGATTGAATTTTATATTCAGGCGTATCGTTTCCTGATTCCGATTCTGCACCAATTAAGTCTGTTATTACTCCGGCTATTTCGTCCGGATTGTCTGTTCCTATTCGTACAACCCTGGTACTGTCTTTAAATCTCAACTCAATGGCTTTTAAACCAGACACATTATACAACCAGCCATTAGGAAGTTTATGAATGCCCACTCCGTAAATCCACAAGTTTTTTACCGGCCGACACGATTTTATTTCTGATATTTCGTAAGATTTACCTAAGAGTCCAATTCCAAGTTTAAAAGAAATCGCTTCGTTATCAACAATAATAGTTAGTTTATAAAACAGAAGCAGGCAAGTCAGGCTGGTAAAAACAAGGATTGCATACAAGTATGTTTCCGACTCCGCTGAAAATCCATGATTGATAAGTAATATTGCGAACACTATTAATAACACGGACATTATAATTACTGTAAACGTCCCGAATTGAGTGAATTTTTTAGTTTCCATACTATTTATGCTTTATAGAGTTGTTGCTAAAATTGATTACAAAAGAAAGTAAATCAGAAGCTTAGAAATAGCTTCTGATGTAAGAATGGCAATAATAAAAGCAGTTGTAAGCTTACCGCCACTTGCTCCGCACGATATTTTCAACGCGTTATACATAAGGGTGATAGACCAAACAAGTACGGGAATAGACAGAATCATCAACACAACCATCGACATGGAATTGAAAATAGCCAAAGGGTTTTTCATTACTTCATTCATATCGGGCATTTCGGCAAAATATCCGACAATGGCCAGCAGTAGAAAAGGGGCTTTGCTCAGCGTCATGGTGCCCAGTATGTCGATAAACCGGAAACCTTTGGCGATAAATAATCCGGCAATCCACATAACCAACACTAACGTCAGCAAACTTATAGCTATATAGCTGAACGATTGCATCATGGTTACTTGCTTTACTAAATGCGAGTCAATAACTCCGTCGAAAACGAGATTGCCAAATCCGCCAATAATACCACTGACTACTAGAAATACCAAACCAAGCCCAAAAGCCTGCCAACCGGCAATTCGGGTAAAAGGATTCACCATCAGTCTGAAAAAACCGTTACTTTTCATCTGTCTTAATTTTATTGATTATATCGTTAAGCATATTTCTTACCGTAGGGTAGCTTAGTTTCAGCTCCGAAGCCATTTCTTTCAGACTTCCGCTGTTGATGACAAAGCGCAGTATAAACTGTTGGTCGCTTTCGGGCAATAAAGCCAGTAGAGGCAGGTCGTACGAACCGCTAACTTCGGTTTGGCAGTTCTCGCATCTCAGGCATTTCACTTTTAGTTGAGCCTGACAACTCGGACAATTTGTAGGTAACATAGTTTGTTGAAATTTTATTGCACAAAAATACTATGTATTTCCATATTATCAAAATAATATTCAATAATATTTAGTTTGTATTTAATTATATTCAATATTGAACTGCAAATCGGGCAGAACAATGGTTCGGGCAAACTGAATCATCTACTATAGTAGAAGATAATATTCATTGAAAATAAGGGTGGGAGTGAAGGTACGATTAATGAAAGAGAATTTGTTCTTATATAACTTCATGGAGAGAATAGTAAGACTGATATTCAGCTTCAGAGTTTTACCACCCGGCTTGCACCGAACTCAGAGTCTTCAATCTGAAATCCGCTGTATTGAAATTTATTTTTGTCTAAATGTTTTTCGATAAACGGCAGGTTAGGAGCATAGTAAAAGCTGCCGCCGGTTTTCAGCGATGCCAGTATTTCCATGTACTTTTGGGCATATACTTTAAAGTTACCGTCAACACGTAAATTGTGATGTACAAAATGATTAGAAAAACCCAGGTTGCTGATAACCGTTCCCCAGAAGTCCGGCTGGTAAGCATATTCCAGCCAGTCGGTTTTGGTATAATATGGATTATTGTTTTCAAAGCGGTCAATGCCATACGCTTCAAAACCATTATCGCGCAGGTAATTTACCAGGTTCAACTCGCGCCCGCACCCTATGTCGAGAATCGGTTGTTGCAGAGTTTCCAGCTCTATATGTAGCAAAGCCAGTTGTAAATCCGGCGCATACTCCGAGCAAGCCACCGGTTGAATAGTTTCCCGGCTATTATCATACATTGTACCTGCAAATGCATTGGTTTGCACCAGCCAGTCACAGAGCCTTTCGTAGTGTTGTTGGCTTAATTC
>Ga0302287_10001018_pt1 | contig 11707 bp, 9 predicted proteins | sample III_Fen_E2_4_FD_200452 | JGI IMG/M metagenome (GOLD analysis project Ga0302287, IMG submission 200452) | Peat permafrost microbial communities from Stordalen Mire near Abisko, Sweden - III_Fen_E2_4 | ecosystem: Environmental > Terrestrial > Soil > Wetlands > Permafrost | place: Sweden: Abisko...
AAGGCTTGGACTTCATGGATGGCATCGGATGGGCGGCTTGCGCATCCACAGGCATAAATGGCATGGCGGCCAAAGATAGGACTGAGGACCTGTGCCGAATTGCTGTGGCATCGCGTCATGAATTCAGACTAGAAAAGCGCGGACCAAATAGGCGGGGATTGCGCTCAGAGTGCGGTGCGGGACATGTAGCCAGAGATGTTACTCAATCGAGAGGTTGCAATGGAAATGATTAAGACAAAACGGGTTCTGATAAGCCTGACGGACTCAAATTTGAAGAAAAGACAGTTCGAGCTGCGCAGTCTGGCTAAGACCGGAGATGGCGCTACTGTTCCGCGAAAAGTGCAGCGGATCGCGGATGCAGGGCACAAGGGGTTATCGATCGAAATTCGACCTTGCCGCCCTTACCCTCTCCACTTCTCTTGCGGATTCTCCTCACCATCAAAATACTTGGCGATAGAAGTCTTCGTGAAGATTCGGTAGTGTGGGGCAATGAACAACTTGTTGGACTCTGGATATTCACACAGATCAAATCCGAGGAACGAACGTGCATCGAGGTAAATACAGGGCTCAGAGGAATCGTTGAAGAATTGATGCGCCCCCTTTTCTCCCTTTTCGCAAAAGACCATATCACCAGCTGCAACAGGGAATTTCCCTTCCGTTGTGCGTAACATCATTGAACCAGAAATCACCAAAAACAGTTCTTCAGCGTAATGGTGGTAGTGGAGTGGGGCAGAGCCTTGCCCTGGATTCAGCTTCCTCAAATCAAAGTTCAAATTCTCTGGTTGAATTTGTGCATTTGTTCTTGAGCTATCCGTAAATAGCCGATACCCATCGATTTTGTTTTTGTCTTCCGTGAATTCTCGGTCGCTTGCTCTCAATATGTTTGCCATGTTGGATCTCCTTTTTTTGTAAAGATCCATTTTTGCGACAATGGCGTAAATGACAATGAACGATCAATTTAAGCCATTTGCAAAGAGCAAAATCGAGAGCGGTATTCGCTTGGGGTAGTTTGCAAGTTCTTTTCAAAGACGCGCCTCAGGGTAAGGCTGTTGCCAAAGCCGCATTCTCGTGCAATCCGTTCTAACTTGTCAGAGCTTTGTTCTAATCGTTGTCGGGCATAGTCCAAACGAACTTCTTCAACGTATTTGGCTGGGGTCACACCGGTTTCGCGGGTAAAAACCCGAGTAAAATTTCGCGCGCTCATGGCGACTCTGTTCGCAAGCTTTTCTATGGAAAGATCCTTGGCGCGGTTCTCGTGAATCCATGCCTGCAGTTCGCGAATTGGGCCAGGGGTTTTCGCTTGGGTGAACAGGTGTTGACTAAACTGAGATTGGCTTCCAGGGCGTCGCAAAAACATGACAAGGTCTTGGGCGACATCCCTTGCGAGCTCAAATCCAAAGTCGCGTTCCACCAAGGCAAGCGTAAGATCAAATCCTGAGCTGACCCCAGCCGATGTCCAAATATTTCCATCCTCGATATAGATCGGGCCTCGTTCCACAATGACGCGCGGAAAATTATTCTGAAGGGTATCTAATAGACGCCAATGCGTGGTTGCTCTACGATCGTTGAGGAGGCCTGATTGTGCAAGCAGTAAAGCTCCTCCACAGACAGAAACCATGCGTCGCGATTTCTGTGCGGCTTTGCGAAGCCATTGTGCTACCATTTCGCTTTCTTCTCCACCCAGCCCTCGGCCAGTTACCATGATGGTATCCCATTTCAATTTGGGATCGAGTTCTGCAATCCGAAAGTCAGCCAAGAGGCACAACCCAGATCTTCCATGAACGGTTCTGTGAGGTTGTGTCGTTGCGATCTGTACCTTGTAGCGTATGGGTTTTCCATCTGCCTTCGAAAGTCGATTCGCGTGTTCAAGAATATCGGCAATGCCTGCCGCCTCAAAGAGCATGCCTTCTTCGGGGACAATAATTAGAAATGAGTGCATGGCTTAAATCTACACAAACGATCAATTCAAGTCATTGCCTATAATCATTTCAAACGCTTGCTGATCGGGGTGTGACTCTTTCCCTCAATGCTGTCTGCGCAATTCTTTGGAGCATTCCTCCGAATACCAGATGGTGAAAGGGAAACACTGCATACCAATACGCTCGTCCCAGAATCCCGACTGGATCAAACGTTGCGGTTTGTCGAATAGTCGTTGTTCCGTTGTCGTTGGTGACCTCGAATAATAGCTTGTTGGATTCAGGGTATTCACAAAGGTCATATCCGAGGAACGAGCGAATATCAAGGTAGATACAGGGCTCAGAGGAGTCGTTGTAAAATTGATGCGCCCCCGTTTCTCCTTTTTCGCAGAAGATAATATCGCCATTTGCAACGGGGAATTTTCCTTCCGTTGTGCGTAACATCATCGAACCTTGCATCACCAAAAACATCTCTTCTGCGTAATGGTGGTAGTGGAGTGGGGCAGAGCATTGCCCTGGGTTTAGCTTTCTCAAGTCAAAGTTCAAATTCTCAGGTTGAATTTGAGCATAGGCTCGAGAGGTATCCGTAAATAACCGATACCCATCGATTTTATTCTTATCCTCGGTGAATTCACGCGAGCTTGCCTTCAATATTTTTGCCATCATAGACCTCCATTTTTTATAAAGATCCATTTTTAAGGTGATGGCGTAAATAACAATCAACGATCAATTCAAGCCATTTGCATGCTGCAAAATCGCGAGCGGTATTCGCTTGGAGAGATCTGTAAATTTTTCTCAAAAACTCGCCTCAGGGTAAGGCTGTTACCAAATCCACGTTCACGTGCGACTCGTTCCAATTTATCAGAGCTTTGTTCTAGTTGCTGTCGGGCATACTCCAAACGGACTTCTTCGACGTATTTAGCCGGAGTCACGCCGGTTTCTCGGGTAAAAATCCGAGTAAAATTACGCGCGCTCATGGCAACTTTGTCCGCAAGTTTTTCAATGGAAAGATCCTTGGATAGGTTCTCGTGAATCCATGCTTGCAATTCGCGAATAGGGCCAGGTGATTTCGCTTGAGTAAACAAGTGATGACTAAACTGAGAATGAGATTTTTGCGATTGGCTTCACTTGCTGGTTCGGTTGAGCTACTTTTTCTCCATGGAATTTTTTTACTCTCAAGCGATCCCAGAAGCTGACCACGCTTTGATCTCAGAAAGCGCAATCGTTCGTCGCTGGCTTGCATCCCTAGATCCTGCATTTACGCTTCAGTCTGTGCGCTTTGAATCCGTTGACTTTGTTACCCGCAAAGGCATTCGCATTCCATTGTTTGTGAAATTGAAAGCAGAAGTGCAAGATGAACAAGGCAAGCGCGTTCCGGGTATTGTGATGCTGCGCGGCGATGCAGTCGCTGTTCTCGTGGTGTTGTGGTGCGAAGGTCTAGCCTACTTGTTGTTGGTGGATCAGTCGCGTTTTGCGATTGGCAAACGACACTCGTTGGAGGTTGTTGCTGGGATGCTTGATTGGTCGAAAGACTGGCGCAAAGTGGCTCTCGCCGAGCTTGAAGAAGAAGCAGGCGTATGTGCGAAAGATGAGGAATTGATTGACCTCGCAGGCGAATTCAATGATGCGAAAAAAGGCTATGCAGTCTCTTGTGGCTTGCTCGATGAACGCTTGTATTTTGCTGCGATCGAACGGCAAGTGACGTATGAACAATTGGCACTGATGCATGATCGCGAACAAGAGTATTTGGATGAAGATGAAGGGATACGCACCAAGGTGATTCCTTATGCGGATGCCATCGCCGCCTTCGAAGATTCGAAATGTTTCAATGCCGTATTCCTTTATGAACGCTGGCTGCGCAAGCAGGGGAGGGCCTTGCCATGAATGAACAAGAGCTTTTGACGAATGAACTTTTGCAATTCGTTGGCCTTGCGCAAATGGAAGTGATCCCTGGGCAACCCGTGCAAAATTTGCAGACCGCGCTTGCCTTGGTCGCAAAGGCTCGCGACGCTGGTGTGCAATTACTTGCCTTGCCCGAGCTTTGCCTTTCGGGTTATATGATTGGTGACTTATGGGAAGAACAATCCTTTGTAAATGATTGTGTTCAAGCTGGGCACGATCTTGTGCAAGCTTCGCAAGATATGGTGCTGGTTTTTGGCAATGTTGCGCTAGAGCCTGGCGCTGTAGGTGAAGATGGTCGCCCCCGCCGTTACAACGCTGCATGGCTTGCACAAAACCGGACACTTGTACGCAATCCTTGGACTGGTTTTGACTTTATTCCTAAAACGCTTCTCCCAAACTATCGCGAGTTCGAAGAGTCTCGCCATTTTTACGACTTGCGCCGCTTAGCGCTTGAACGCGGAGTGAATCTCTATGACCTATGCGGTGAGCATTCTGTAAGCATCGCAGGGCATGCAGTCAAACTCGGTGTGATCCTTTGCGAAGACGGGTGGGGCGAAGATTATGGTGTTCACCTTGTAAAACACATGGCGTCTCGCAATGCAGATCTCGTTCTCAACTTAAGCGCATCGCCTTACACGCGTGGCAAAGATGACAAACGCAACCGCGTTTTCTCTAAGCTCGCAAGCGATTATCGCACACCCATTGGATATGTGAATTGCATCGGTTCACAAAACAATGGCAAAACATTTTTCGGCTTTGATGGCTGCTCAACACTCTACAATGCACGCGGAGAAATCGCTGCGGGTGCAAAGCCTTGGTGCGAACAAATTCTCACGACTTCAACTACACTAAAACCCTCTGCAAACCAAGCGGCAGAAAGGGTTGACACCATTTCACCTTGGGCTTCTGCAAAGACAGAACTTGTGCCAGCCGATGTACATACCTTGGTGGAAGTGATTACACGCTATCTAGCTCGCGCGCGAATTTCCCGTGTGGTGATAGGTGTTTCGGGTGGTGTTGATTCTGCGGTGAGCGCAGCGTTATTCACTCATATTTGTGGTCCGCAAAATGTCTTGTTGGCTTCTATGCCAAGTGCGTTCAACTCTGCAACGACCAAAAATCTTGCCCATGATCTCGCTCAAAATTTGGGGTGCTTTTTTGTAGAAGTGCCTATTGGTGAAAGCATGGATTTGACTAAGCGACAAATCGATGGTCTTGAAGCGCAATCCTTTGCAGGCAACGCTTCCATTACGCTTTCTCTTTCTGCATTTCATCTCGAAAATGTACAGGCTCGCGATCGCTCTTCGCGAATCCTTTCGGCACTTGCAAGCGCTTTCGGTGGTGTCTTTACCTGCAATGCAAACAAGGCTGAAGCCACGGTTGGTTACTCCACACTATACGGTGATCATGGAGGATTTCTCGCGCCCTTGGCAGACTTGTGGAAGAACGAAGTGTATGCACTTGGTTCTTATTTGAATCGAGACGTTTTTAAGCGTGAAGTGATTCCAGTAGGCATCTTTTCCATTAAGCCGAGTGCGGAATTATCCACGGCACAAAATCCAGAGCAGGGTGGGGGAGATCCAATTCTTTATGCCTACCACGATCGGCTCTTTCACGCTTGGCAGCAGGCTTGGCGGCGATCTGGGCCCGAAGAAATTCTCACGTGGTATTCTCAAGGAATCTTAGAAGCAAAGCTTGATTTGCCGCGCCCAATTTCCGATTGGTTCCCTACCGCTCATGAGTTTATAGCCGATCTTGAGCGCTGGTGGAATCTATTCAAAGGTATGGGAGTGGTTAAGCGAGTGCAGGCTCCGCCCATTGTGGCTCTGAGCCGCCGCGCTTTTGGCTATGATTATCGCGAGAGCATTATGGCTCCATATTTTAGTCGGAATTATTTCCGAATCAAAGCAGAGTTGCTTTCTCGCTAACAGTCGTAAATTAGCCCAGTTCTCAATCGAATACGTGTGCAAGAGGATTCCTTGGTATCGTTTCCCTTATGGGAAAAGCGAAAATAGAAAGATCCAGAGAACAGCTTCCTCCACCACTGCTAGAACGAAAAGGCACCGTGGCTCGCGATTCTGCTCAGGCATTGTATCGGTCTGAATCCTCTGGGGTTATTTTGCGGAAGAATCTCAAACACTATTTGCGACAACTGGGGTATTCAACCTTCGAATTATTCGCTCACGAATGCAACATTCCCAAGAGCACTCTTTCGCAAATTTTGAATTTGACTCGCGATCCACGCTTGAGCACACTGGAATCCTTGGCAAAAGCAATGCGTGTGCCTGTGGCTAAGCTACTTGAACTTCCCAACCCTTTGCCACCAGACTGGTCAAAACTTTAGATCTCAACAGAGACTCGTGGTTGTGCCTAGGTCTCGCTTGTTTGCGTTTATTTTTTCTTGCCATGGAACGTGTTTCCCGTTTCGCTCGTCTAATACAGGGTGGGCGGGCGGGGGTGGCTCTGAATATTCCACCCGGCACGCAGTCTAGGTTTCCTAAAGACGAATACGCACTCAATCCCGTTCCATGTCCCATGTCGATTGCAAACAGTAGGTTGCAAAGTTGCGCAAAAGCCCTTTGCTGCTGATTTTTTCCCACAAAGCTGTTAACGTCCCTAGTGACGACTTCTATTTCTAAATTTGAGAGGCAAAAACACTTTTTCCCCCAAGGGCAACACATGAGCAAGCTGATCGACTCTAAGGAATGGAAGGCTCTCGAAGCACACGCGAAGCAAGCCAAACATTGGCACATGAAAGATCTTTTCACTCAAGATCCTAAGCGTGGTGAAACCTTGTCCGCAGAAGCTTGCGGCATCTACTTAGATTACTCGAAGAACATTATTTCTTCCGAGACTTTGAATTTCTTGTTCCAGCTTTTGAAGTCCCGTAATTTCGATGCAATGCGAAGTGCCATGTTCACTGGCGACAAAATCAACCTCACCGAAAAGCGCTCTGTGCTACACGTTGCTTTGCGCCATCAAGGGTCTTCGCCAATTCTTTCCGAAGGCAAAGATGTGATGCCAGGCATCCGCAAGGTGCTTGATCAAATGAAGACCTTCACCGACAAGGTTCGCTCCGGTGCTTGGAAAGGCCATTCAGGCAAATCTATCAAGTACATTGTGAACATTGGCATTGGCGGCTCCGACTTAGGCCCAGTCATGGTCACAGAGGCTCTGCGTTCCTTTGCGCCAGCAAACTCACCCGATGTTCTTTTCGTCTCGAACGTTGACGGCACTCACATCGCCGAGACCTTGAAGAAGATCAACGTCGAAGAGTCCCTCTTCATTGTGGCTTCGAAGACTTTTACAACTCAAGAGACCATGACCAACGCAATCACTGCGAAGGATGCTGTGCTCAAGGCTTTCAAGGGTGAAGCCTCTTCTATCGCCAAGCATTTTGTGGCTCTCTCCACCAACGAAAAAGCAGTATCTGCATTCGGTATCGATACTGCGAATATGTTTGAGTTCTGGGACTGGGTAGGTGGTCGTTATTCCTTGTGGTCAGCCATCGGTTTGCCTATTGCTCTCCGTCTTGGCTTTGACAATTTCCTCGCCTTGCAGAAGGGCGCTTATGCCATGGATACGCATTTCCAGAGCGCACCGTTTGAGCAGAATTTGCCTGTGTTGCTAGCCCTCGTAGGTGCTTGGTACAACAACTTCTTCGGCGCAGAATCCTACGCGATGTTGCCTTACGACCAATACCTGCATCGCCTCGCTGCATACTTCCAGCAAGCCGACATGGAGTCCAATGGAAAGACTGTTGACCGCGAAGGCAACCGCGTTGACTATCAAACAGGCCCGGTCCTTTGGGGCGAGCCAGGCACCAATGGCCAGCACGCTTTCTACCAGCTCATTCACCAAGGAACCAAGCTCATTCCTTGCGACTTCATTGCCCCAGCCAATAGCCAAAACAAAATAGGTGATCATCACCGCAAGCTGCTCTCGAACTACTTCGCGCAAACTGAGGCTCTGCTTAACGGCAAGTCGCTTTCCGAAGCAAAGGCTGAACTCAAAGCTGCTGGCAAGTCCGATGCTGAGATTGATTTCCTTGCACCACACAAGGTCTTCGAAGGCAACCGCCCAAGCAACTCTATTTTGGTCGACCAATTCGATCCATTCACTCTCGGTGCTTTGCTTGCCATGTACGAACACAAAATTTTTGTGCAGGGCATTCTCTGGAACGTGAACAGCTACGACCAATGGGGCGTAGAGCTCGGCAAGCAACTCGCAGGCAAAATCCTGCCCGAACTTGAAGCCGGCGAAAAAGATGCAAATGTGAAACTCTCCCACGACAGTTCCACCAACGCGCTGATTCATCGCTATTTAAAACTGCGCAAATAACCGTCAACGCTTTATGCATAAGGGTTGTCTCATTATTGAGGCAACCTTTTCTCTTTTAAGAGCATCCCGTGCACATTGTCTGCGAACAAGCTTGCAAGAGGTCGGTGAAAATAGTTGAACACAGGGGGCAGTCGAGGAGCAACGAAAATGCGAGTGTAAAACGCAAAGTACGTTCAACCGGTCGCCAATTCGGTGTCGTGGGAAATTCATCGCTAGTGTAAAGTGCAAAGTGTAAAGTATTTCAACCGGTCGCCACCTTGTGGGTGGCTTTTTTACCGAAAATACAGCGACGATCATCCCACATCCCTCCGCACTTTCCACTTTACTCTTTCATCTTGTATTTGAATCTGCCCCAGTGAGCAAGCTATTTTTACTGACCTTATGAGATAGGATGCACGGGCAATTTGCCTTTGCGTGAGTTGGTGCCTGGTTCAGCCGGAAAACCTTCAAGGGTTGCAGGCGTCACCAATAAAGAAACAATCAGATATCGCGGAAGATGCTGGCGTAGCGGCCATTTTGTTGTAACAACGTTTGGTGCGTGCCGGATTCAACGATGGCGCCTTCGTGCAGTAAGAATACTTGGTCGCAGACGGCGATGCTTGATGGCCTGTGCGTAATCAGCAATGCGGTGCGGTTGCGCAATAATTCTTGCAGCGCGAGTTGCAGACGTTGCTCGGTTTGCGCGTCGAGAGATGCTGAGGGTTCATCAAGCAAAAGGATTTCGGGATCTTGGTAAAGCGTGCGTGCATATGCGACGAGCTGCCGCTGGCCACTTGAAAGTTCGCGACCACCAGTGCCCACGAGTGTTGTTTCTGCGTCGATTTCTTGCAATAGTTCCGTGAGTTGTGCTCGGGCACAAATGTCTGCGAAGCGAGCTGTATCAAGCGTTGCGCCCATGCAAATGTTTTCTCGGAGTGTCCCTGGGAACAGAAACGGATCTTGCCCAAGCCAAGCGATATGCTGGTGCAATGAGTGTCGCTGGATCTTTGCGATAGGTGTTCCAAAGATTTCGATATTCCCCGCTTGAGGCTCCAAGAAGCGCAATAAGAGCTGCATACTGGTTGTTTTTCCGCAGCCAGTTGGCCCCACTAAAGCGGTGCGCGATCCTTGTGGCACAAGGAACGAGAGGTCTCGAAGCACTGGTTGCGTTGGGTGATATGCGAACTGCACATTTTGAAATTTGATTGCAGCAGAATCAGTACGAATGGTTAATATACGGCTCTCGGTAGAGTCGTCTTCTGTTGCGGTTGCAAGAAGTTCGTGTACGCGATCACCTGCTGCAATTGTAGCCTGCAGAGTATTAATGCGGTCGGAAATGTCGCGCAAGGGGCGGCTGTAGATCGAGGCGTACCAAGCGAAGGCGGTGATTGTGCCCGCAGAGAGTTGCCCGCGGCTAATCATATACACTCCACCGGTGTAACAGGCGAGAAGGGATAAATCCGAGAAGCTTTGAATGAGAGGAAAGAAGCCCGCATAGCGCAGTGCATATTGGCGCGAGACTGCGATATACGAGTCATTTCGTTTGCGCTGTAAGTTTGCAAGCCATGTTTGTTTGCGAAAAGATTGAATGATTCCGATGCCGTTTAAGGATTCTTGCAGAAAGGCCGAGAGTGCTGAAAGTTCACTGCGGTAACGAGTTTGGATGCTATGAAATTGTTTGCGATACCACGCTGATATAACGATCATGATGGGAAAGAATACAAGGGTTGCAAGACCGAGTACCCAATTTTGCCATAGCATAAAAGCGATGGAAAAAAGCAATAGCGCGAGGTTTGCGAAGAGTTCTAAAATGCCATCGCTAAACATGGATCCAAAACTGTCAACGTCGCTCGTAGCCCGTGTCATCAGGGTTCCCACGGGGGTTCGTTGAAAATAGGGAAGAGGCAAATGCTGCAAGTGCGTGAATATTTTTAAGCGCAAATTGTGTGTGGTACTTATGGAAAGCGCTTGGGCAAGTACCATGCGAACATAGAAGAATAGACTGTGCAAAATCACGACTCCAGCGTAGAGCCCTAGTAGCTTAGCAAGCATGGCTGGGTGTCCGTGAAGGCTTGCGCCATCTAGAATGCGGGCGAGTATCATAGGGTAGAGAAACGGAAATATTTCTCCGATCACAAGCGCAACCATTGTTGCCCCAAGGATCTTTGGATTTGGGGCAAGAGTCTTCAAAGCTTTGCGGATCATTGGTTCACCATGCTTTGAATTTGCCAATTACGAGCATAAATGCCCCCCAACAGCAGAAGTTCTGCGTGGGTTCCTCGCTCAATAATGCGCCCATTTTCGAGGTAAATGATTTCGTCGCAATCAAGCAAGGTTGAATAGCGATGCGACACTACCACCATAGCGTGGCTAGGTTTGCTTTCGCGAATGGTTTGCACTACGCGTCGCTCGGTTTCTGGATCGACGGCGCACAAAACATCGTCGAGCACAAGCACCGGCGCACCCGAAAGAAAAGCCCGCGCAAGGCCCACACGTTGGCGCTGCCCACCCGAAAGGTTCACGCCCTTTTCTCCCAAGATCGAGCTGAGCCCTTGTGGGAAAAGGGTGATATCGTGGCCAAGGCCTGCGCGCACCGATGCATCTTCGATGGCTGCAGGTGCCGCTTCTGCATTGCCTAGGGCATTGCCAATAGCAATGTTTTCCGCAATGGTCCAGGAAAAAAGAAATCCATCTTGCGGAGCATATCCGAACCAATTGCGCCAAGATCCATGGGGCGCATAGTCGTGTAGCGTGCGCAGATCGAGCCCATTCACCAAGACAGAATCAGGGGGTGGGGGAATCACACCACAAATAATTTTTGCCAAGGTGCTTTTCCCACTGCCGGTAGAGCCTGCAATGCCAAGGGTTCCACCCACTTTAAGCTTGAACGAGATGTCCGAGAGTATAGCCGTGGAGCTATCCTCAAAGGAAAAATTTAAAGCACACAATTCTAAGCTTTTGAACTCGGGTGGGGGATCGCTGGATTCTTTCTGAATTGAAGACGCGTCGAAGCGGCGATAGAGATCGATGATGCGATCTAGGGATGCGCGACCACGTTGCACCATGGCCGTCATGATTCCTAAGCCAACCAAAGGATATTGAGCACGAACTAGATATAACACAGCAGCTGCAAGAGAGCCTGCGCCAAGGGTTCCGCGTTGCACAAGCACAGCTCCCCAAGCAATGCAAATTGCAATTCCTAAGCCGCATAAGAGTGTGATCAAAGGCCAAATGGACGCGGAAAGTTTTGCAATTCCAAGGGCATTGTCGCGCACTTGCAGCGAATATTTTTCGAAACGATCATTAAAAAAATCTGCGTGACTCGACGATTTCACCACCGCAATCCCGTGCAAAAAATCACGCATGTATCCGCTTAAGGAAGCTTGGTATTTCTGGTTGCGTTTGTGGCCAGCATACACGAGCTTCATGAGTTTAAGGCTTGCGAACGAGAGCGTTACAAAGAAGACGAAACCAACAACAGCAAGGGATGGCGAAAGCAAGAACAAAAGCACCGTGCTAAAAATTAACGTAAGTGCCGTGCGATAAAAGTGCAGTAAAGCAGGCCCAGT
>Ga0302287_10001022_pt1 | contig 11649 bp, 10 predicted proteins | sample III_Fen_E2_4_FD_200452 | JGI IMG/M metagenome (GOLD analysis project Ga0302287, IMG submission 200452) | Peat permafrost microbial communities from Stordalen Mire near Abisko, Sweden - III_Fen_E2_4 | ecosystem: Environmental > Terrestrial > Soil > Wetlands > Permafrost | place: Sweden: Abisko...
CAGAGCAAGATGGTGCGGAAAGGTAAGCCCAGCATGGTCAACAGCTTCTCAGCATAACCCACCAGCTCTTCATGATCTTGATAGCTGCGTTCTGGGTGTGAGAAATACACCATCTCGACCTTGTTGAACTGATGCACGCGCAAGAGTCCACGCGTGTCTTTTCCATAGCTACCAGCCTCGCGACGGAAGCAGGCAGAATAAGCGCAGAGCTTCAAGGGCAGCTTTTCTTCGGGAATAAATTCATCGGCATACAGATTGGTGACAGGCACCTCCGCTGTAGGGATCAAGAACAAGTCATCGTCTTTATCGCAACGGTACATGTCTTCTTCGAACTTGGGCAATTGACCTGTACCAGTCATCGCTTTGCGAGTCACCAGGTAGGGAGGAACGATTTCTTCGAAGCCCCATTTCGTGGTGTGCTGATCCAAGAAAAATTGAATGAGCGCGCGTTCTAAGCGAGCGCCCAAGCCGCGATACACTGGGAATCCAGATCCGGAAATTTTGGATCCGCGATCGAAATCAAAGAGGCCGAGCCGCTCACCAAAAGCTTTGTGCTCAACAGGCGTGAAGCCATGTACCAGTGGGGTTCCCCAGCTGCGCACCACCACATTGTCTTCTGCCGATTTGCCTTCGGGAACAGAGGAATGGGGCACGTTGGGAATGTGCATCAAGAGGCTTGTTTGCTCGTCTTCGATGGCGCGAATTTGGCCGTCGAGTTCCGTAATGCGTTCGCCCACCTTACGCATTTCTTCCATGATCGCAGACGCATCTTCGCCTTTCTTCTTAGCCTCGCCGATCTGCTTAGACACAGTATTGCGTTGGCTCTTGAGGTTTTCAGCCTCGGTCAAAAGCTTGCGGCGCTTTTCGTCGAGATCGAGTACAGATGTAATACTGACTTGCGAATTTTTCTTCGCAGTCTCGGCTTGATAGAACTCAGGATTTTCACGAATCAGCTTAATATCGAGCATGGGAACCTCTCAGGAATTTTCTGCAAATGTAGCAAGACCCATGATTGTACTGAGGAGCCTTTTCATGCGTGGATTGAGGGGGGCCTTTCTTTGCCTCGCATCTACGCGGTGGGCCCCCTAGCGGAAGCCTCCTCGCTTCGCTGCGGGGTCTCCCGCTACCCCAATTAAATCAAGGGTGGGCGATCCATCGCGAAGCGATTGAGCCCAGGGAGCCCACCGCGGAGCCTCGTTGTGGGATAGGCTCCCTTCCATGAACAGTTCAAAAGACCTCTCTCAATTTTCTAGTTTACAGCCATGCGTTTGATCTTTGCTTGTTTGCTTTTGATGGTCACAGAACTCTTTGCTGAGCCGCTGATTGGTATGGTCGTTGAACAGGGTACCGATCGACCGATTCCGTATGCAGACATTTTGTTTGCGTCTGGAAAGGTGCTAGGGCAATCTGGGAAAACCGGCCGCTTTGAATTGCAGATCGACCGGCGCGATGTGTCGCTGTTGGTGGCGCGTGCGGGTTACGATACGGCGCATATTGAATTGCAGGACTACAAAGATTTTATGGATATGGTGATTACCCTGCGGCCCAATGTTCGCGAGCTTGCGCAGACGAAGGTGCATGGTTCAATTGTCCCGAAATGGAGAAATGAGAGTTCCATTCCGGTGGGGCATTTCGAAGATGCGGCGGGTATGCGTTTTGACATTGCCGAACAGCTAAGCCAGCTTCCGGGAGCTTCGGGCCAACGTGATTTTAGCTCGGAACTTTCTTACGATGGATCGCGTTCCGAAGAGGTCGCATATTATTTGGGAGGCGTACGAATTCCAAATATGCGCCATCTCGACGTGGGCTTTCCGGGGAATCTTTCCGTGGTCAACCCGCATGTGTTGAAGACTGTGGATGTGAACGACCATTATGGTGCAGGCCCTGTGCAGCAAGGCTTGGCGTCTGCAATTCAGTTTCAACCCGACGAAGGCAAAGCTGATGAATTTCAGATTCGACTCGCAGCAGGCACAACGGTTCGCGAGGTGTTTGTTACGGGGCCATGGCTCTTTTGGGATGCGTTTACGGTGAGCTTCCGGTGGTTAGATCCTTCGATGTTGCAGAACATGGGCGAAAAGTTTTTTACAGAATTCAAAAAGCGCGGCGCGTCTTGTGACCCTACGCAATGCCAAGTGAATTCAAGTAGCAATTTCAATTTGAGTTCATACGATTTTTATTCACACTTTGCTGGGAGCGATTCTAGCGGAGCCAAGTGGGGCGTGACCGCAGTCGTTTCGCAAGATAATTTTGCCATTGGCCAAGATACCACGAAAGAGCTGAATAAGGGTGGCACAATCAATATTGTGCAAGGCACGCAATCGAATGTTGTGGGCACTCTTGATTATACTGGCGCAAGTGGACTTGGCATGCATTTGGGCTGGGTGAATGAATCGTCTACAGATACACTGAGCGATACCACTGCTTGGCGTACTTACGGCGATGGGACTGCAACGAATTATATCGATGGAGGGACGCGTTCGCATACCACCATCAATGCGGGTGCCGATGATATGATCAGCTCGCAAGTCATGGGCGCCAATGCTTCGTGGGCAGTGGACTATGAGCGCCATCAAGTGCAGCGGTCTTGGACGACAGAAAAAAGTTCATCGACTTTGGGTGGAAATTTTGCCCAAGCCTTGGGGCGCTTGACTTGGCGGCCAGAGGGTTCAAAGATCCAGGTGGGAGTAGGTGCAGTGACCACAGTGACCGATGGCACAATGCCGGTGGGTTCTTTGGATTGGGAACATAAGCTTTCTTTTGATGGCCTGCGAGTCTTTGGAAATACAGCATGGCGGAGCGATTATGTGGTAGAACCAATCGATTCTGTATTGCATGGTCGCTTGTCGGATGGAGCTTCTGCAAAGCTTGGACTCAAGCTTGAGCGCAATGGGTTAAGTGCCAGTGTGCATGGCTTTGGGCGCTATTACACGGAGCCAAGCCTTCCTGAACCTGCTGCGTTCTGGTATTATCGCAACGTCAATGCAGCTGATCGCGCATGGGTGAGTGGAGCTTCGGGAACGTTAGAGTGGCGGACTCTGCATCACTTTGCTTTCCAAACCAATGCTTCGTCTGTGTATGGTGAATATGTGATGGCGAATGGCTCAAGCATTCCATGGCCTGCAAATGTGCGCTATGAAATGTCTTCGCATTTACGCGTGTACCCTCGCTCGGACTCGTTGCTTTCTGTGATCCTTTCGCACCGCGTGGCATGGCATCGCCCCTTGTATTCTTTTGGGATCGACCCTATCAACGACACCCGCACCACCAATTTCGCGGGCACCTACACCGACCTATACCGCACGGATTTACGCGTCAATATGGACGTGCAAACGAAGATTCGCCCTCTCGAAAATGCGCGTTTCTATGTCGAAGTCGACAATATCTTTTCGCCTTTGAATATGCCTTCGCTGCAATGGCTAGGCAGCAATAATGCGCGTCAACGCTCGGTGGTAACGCAAGACAGCGACCACAATCCAGACAATGGCTTTACCCTTGTGCCCTTTATGGCCAACGGTATGGGGCTCTATGTGCAGTTTGGAGTCGAAGCGAATCTAGGATTCTAAGGAATCTGAAATTTTCTTACGCGACTTTGCGTCTGCGCCATGCAATAAAAGCAGAGACGATGGAAACAAGTACCACGGAAATGGCAGCAAACTTGAGCGTCTTCTTCGATAAGATCTTCATGGGGATATCCTCTGATTGATTGTAAAATCATGAATCTTCAGAGAGAATTCTACCCAACTTTTCATACTTGTTTCAAGAATTCTGCTAAAGTCTTTTCCAAATCGGAATGCTCAAACTGAAAGTGGCTCTGCGTTAGATTTTGGGGCACTGCGCGTTGACTTGAAAGCAATAATTCGGACATATCGCCCAACAAAATTCGCAAAACAAATGCGGGCACACGAGCTACGGCGAATACACCTAAAATTTTGCTCATACTCTTTGAAAATTCACCTTGGGTCACAATACCCGGAGAAACCACATTAAAAGCACCATCAAGCGGGTTCTCTAGGGCAAAAAGTACGGATCGCACCACATCATCGCGATGCACCCATGGAAAATACTGTACACCATTGCCCAGCAATCCGCCTAAACGCAGGCGATACACCTTTTGCAATTGCGCAAGTACACCTCCAGGCCCAAGCACGACACCAAGGCGCAAACGCACCTCTCGCACTCCAAGCTTTGAGGCTTTAATCACTTCAGCTTCCCACTCATGACAAACCGAACTCAAGAAGCTTGCGCCATATTCGGCAGATTCTGGCAACGATTCGTCCCCACGATCACCATAAATGCCAACAGCGCTTGCGTTAATCCAAATTTTGGGACGAGCCTCAAAGCGAGCTAAGCGATCCACCACGCGCCGACATAGCCCAGCACGAGTCTCGCGGATTAAAGCCTTGCGCCCTTGCGTGTAGGGCCACTGCGCAATAGACTCTCCTGCAAAATTTATGAACGCATCCACATGACGCAGATGTTCCATCCAATCAGATTCAAAAGGAACCCAGGTTTCACCTTGCACAGGAATTTGCTTTTGCCTTGATACGACAATCAGTACATGGCCTGCACCAAGCAAGCGAGCACGCAATGCTTTTCCGATAAAGCCAGAGCAACCGACACACAAAATCTGCATGCGGTTATGTTATCAAAATAATTACCGAGGTGTTGTGTCGATAAAATTTAGTCGTGAGTAGTCGCGAGCAAGTTCTCAACCACTCGTTTGAACGATGGATCTTCACCCATGGATTTTTCGACGGTCTTGATTGCATGCACTACGGTGGAGTGGTCGCGATTGCCAAAGCGAATACCGACGCTCTTAAGCGATAGATGCGTCAATTGCTTCATTAGGTACATAGCGACTTGGCGCGCTTGAGCAACTTCCTTGGTGCCACGGCCTTCCTCAAGGATTTTTTCTTCATCTACGGAAAAATGCAGGGCTACGGTATGCACGATCGACTCTAGGTTCACGCGCTTTTTAATGGTGGGAACCATTTCCGAAACAACTTCGCGAGCAAGCTGCATGTCGATATCGCAATTGCGGACATTGGTTAGCAATAATAATTTGCGCACTGCAGATTCAAGCAAGCGCACGTTGCCTTCGATGCCTTGTGCTAAATAACGAATTACCTCTTCGTCCATGTCGATATGGCTAGCTTCGGCCTTCTTACGCAAAATGGCTTCGCGGGTTTCCACATCGGGTGGCTGAATATCAACACAAAGTCCCCAGCTAAAGCGGCTAATCAAGCGCTCTTGCAAATCCTTGATTTCAGAAGGAGGCGCATCGGAAGTCAAAACGATCTGGCGACCCACTTGGTGCAAACTATTAAAGATGTGGAAAAACTCATTTTGAGTTTCAATCTTACCGCTCAAAAATTGAATATCATCAATCAACAATACATCGACTTCATTGCGGTAGTAGTTAGACATTTCGTTGATGCGATTGTCCTTGAGGCATTCTACATACTCACGAGAAAAGTCATCGGCAGTTAAATAGCGAACTCGTTTACCGGTGTCACCTTCGAGCACATAGTTCGCAATGGCTTGCACTAAATGCGTTTTACCCAAACCCGAGCCACCATAAATGAGCAGAGGATTGTACTTGCCACCACCAGGATGCTGAGCAACAGCAAATGCCGCAGAGTACGCAAACTGAGATTTTCCACCCACAACGAAACTTTCAAAACTGAACGCCGTGTTGAGTGCAATGCTTTGTGCACGGAAAATTGGACCCGTGCGCGAAACAGAATGTCCATGTTCTGGATAACGGAACTCAAAGTCTGGCGACATGTTCGCCGTCTCTTGGAAAGCCTGCTCGACTAAACCTTTGTAGACTCGTGTAAATTGACGCAAATCGCGACCGAGAGGAACCTCGACCGAAGCACGCCGATCGCTCAGCTCAACCAAGCGAAGACCAACAAACAAGTCTTGGAAAACCTGCTGGGAGAGCTTCCCCTTCAGACTTTCCAAACAACGATTCCACAGGATATCAACATTCGAGCTCATTGGGGTAAATATAGCAAGCACAACCACTTAACCTGTAAAGAAATCTTGTCTTTTCTCAAAAGCTGTTTACAAGTGGCACAAGCTTCCTTGCCCCTTTCGGCGCGAGAAAGTATTATTGGCTGCAATGCAGATGATATTGGACTTTCTTGGGCGCTGGTTTTGGCTCCCCCTCCCCCTCACAGCACTCCATTTTCTTTGGTGCTGGTTCTTGGCCTACCCTCTTTACCTTGAAGCTCGTATTAAGGATCGCTCAAACCCCAAGCCTTGGGTGTATTTGCCCTCTTGGTGGAAAGGCTCGCTAGCAAAGTTCGCTTACCCTGTAACTCTTTTCTTGAGCTTACTCAGTGTTGTTACTTGGACAGGAGCTCTGTCACGCTTGTTGCCCAGTGGCCTATTCTGGTCTTTGGGCGCGTTCATCGTCTCTGCGGCTGCAATCCTTTGGGCGCAACGCATGTGGCTAAGTCAGAACTACTTTTTGCAGCGTGAATGTTACTTCCGCGAATATCGTGAACTAGCCTTTGACTACCATTCCAAGGGCAAGACGATCCAAGATGCGGATCTGCGCAACCGCTGCATGTGGGAACATCAGCAGTCCCTTCGCAAAGCAGAACAAAGCGGTCGCCTTTATAGATACTTGCACGCTAAAGCCAAGAGCCAAAAAGATATCGCCGTTTTAGACGATAATGAGCCTCATGATAGCTAGTGACTTTTCACGATTTGGGATTGATCTGGCAACGGATAGCTGCCAAGCCCCTTGGGATTTTGCTGCAGAGAGCCTTCAGCGCGTATCACGCACCTTTGCACTCAACATTCAAGTTCTTCCTAAAAACAGACTCCGCCGCCCCGTGTTACTCGCATACTTGTTCTGCCGCATGGCGGACACCGTAGAAGACAGCACAACCCTTGGCGTGCTAGAAAAGCAACGCTTGCTCGAATTATTCTCTGATATTTTCACCCCGCATTCCGATTGGAAAAACAGTGCCAAAGCATTCGTAGATTCTCTCCCTGCTAAATGGAAGCAAAGCGAAGACGACGAAGAATTTTTATGCGTGCATTGCTCTTGGATGATCGAGTTGTATGAAAAATTTCCGAACAAAGTAAAAACGCCTATTTCACAATGTGTGCGCGAGATGTGTGAAGGCATGGCAAGCTTTGCGCTGCGGCAAGAATCTTCGCAGGGAACTTGGCTCACCATCGAAAGTGAAGCAGACCTCGACCGCTACTGCTACTTTGTTGCAGGCGTTGTAGGCAACATGCTTTGTGATCTTTTCTATACGCAGTCACCATGGATCAGCGCAGAACGTCACCGCGAAATGCGAAAACTCGCCGTCTCCTTTGGCCTAGCACTGCAAGTCACCAACATCATCAAAGATGTTGCCGAAGATAGCACGCGCAACGTGTGTTTTATTCCTGTGGACTGGATGCGAATCGAGAATATCACCTCACCACAAGCCCTTTTTGCACCTACTGTCACACCTGCAACTCGCAGCAAAGTCATTGGGCACTTGGTTCGAAAATCATGGAAGCACTTGCAAGATTCCATGGACTTCACAAGACTCATTCCTGTGCTTGAACCACGGATCCGCCTATTCTGCCTTTGGCCAATGCTTATGTCAGCAGAAACTCTGGTGGCCACTGGCGATGGATCCTCTGTGTTCGATCCAAATGTCAAAGTGAAAATTACTCGCGCCGATGTAAAGCGGATTCTCTCTTGGACAGTGCTTCGCTGTTGGAACGGATCCCTACTCCAGCAACGCTTGGATGACTTGCGCAAACAGTCTCCGCATTGAGCAACGTGCTTCTCAATACAATCGTTGGCGAAGCGCTTGTTCTGCGCAAACTGAACTCGAACGATGAACTTGGCGTCATCGATATGCTCTCTAATGAACTCGTCATGCAATACATTGGACCAAGACGCAGCTTAAGTTCTCACGAAATTTCAAGCTGGTTTGCAAGCACCATTGCGGACTACGACAATGATTGGAATCGCTGGGCAATTGCTCTCAAATCTACAGATGAGTTCATAGGAATGGTAGGTATCCGAAGCGAAGAAGACGGCTATGATTTCGGGTATTATTTGCGCCAAAAATTTTGGGGAAAAGGTATCGCAACACAAGCGGTTCAAATGGCACTCACAGAAATTCTCAAACACAATGTTGCCTTTCATATCTTCATTGCGAATGACAATACGCATAGTCAAAATATTATGACAAGACTCAGCATTCGACATGGGAAAAGTATGATCAAGAATGGCGAAGATGGTGTTCTTTATACGCACACTCAAATGCAACCTAGGCTCTGAGTATCTTTGCTTTGTCAGCCTAGGCTCTGAAAATCTAAGCACCGTTTTCTGCATTCCTATATTGGCGGCATGAAAAGCTTTGAAGTCAGCCCAGAACACGCCGGTGAGCGCATCGATAAATTTCTTCAAGAAGTTCTTGAGGATTTTTCCCGCACCGATATTCATAAGATCATTGCCGCTGGTAAAGTTGTACGCAATGGGAACCCTTGCCCCAAGAACCTTCGCCTCGATGCAGGCATGGTAATCGAAGTGCAAGAGTTGCCCGTGAAGCTGGCTTCGCGCCTAGAGCCCGAAAAGATTCCGCTCAATATTGTATACGAAGACAAAGAGATTGTGATCTTGAATAAGCCTCGCGGACTTGTGGTGCACCCAGGTGCCGGAGTGCAAAACGGAACTCTCGCGGCAGGCTTGCTGTATCATTTCAAGAAGCTTTCGAAAGTCAATGGTCCACTTCGCCCAGGCATTGTACATAGGCTCGACAAAGACACGCCAGGCCTTATGGTTGTAGCCCGCACAGATGCAGCCCACGCAAACCTTTCTGCACAAATGGATGCGCGTGAAATCGTTCGCACCTACTGGGCATTGGTTTGGGGGCAGCCTCGCGACCTCGAAGGAACTGTGGATGCACCCATTGATCGCGACCCAGATAACCGCGTGCGCATGGCTATCCAAAAAGAAGGCCGCCGCGCAGTCACTCATTACCGCGTGCTAGAATCGTTCCGCTTCGCCACCCTGCTTGAATGCAAACTTGAGACAGGCCGCACACACCAGATCCGCGTACACATGAAGCATCTTGGGCTCCCTATTGTTGGCGACCCTGTGTATGATGGAACCGAGATGGCTTTGCAGCGCATTGGCCCACTTGAACGCCCAGTCGCTTCACAAATTCTCAAGCTCTCACCAGCCCAGATGTTGCAAGCCGTGAGGCTTTCCCTGTTGCATCCTCGCACCAATAAGCGCGTAGAATTCGAAGCCCCCTTGGAAAGCTCTTTCGACAAGGTCCTGACACTTTTACGCGAGAAGGCTCAAATCGTATGACCGAATATTTTTTCATTGGCGTTGCAGGCACTGGCATGAGCGCCCTCGCGCAATACTTAGCGCAGCAAGGCTTCGCAGTGAAAGGCTCGGATCGACAATTTGGACAAACACCCCCACCACCCAGCAAAGCGCAGCTTGAAACAGAGGGGATTCTTTGCTTTCCGCAAGACGGCACCGGTGTTACATCCGCGACAAATTTTGTCATCGTCAGCACAGCCATTGAAAAGGGCAACCCTGATTTAGACAAGGCAACAGAGCTAGGTGTACCAGTATTGCACCGCTCGGAACTCTTAGCCCGCCTTACACGCGAACGCCGCACGATTGCTATCAGCGGCACTTCGGGTAAATCCAGCGTGACTGGTATGACTTGGCACATTTTGCAATATGCAGGCCTCTCGCCTTCTTTGCTTTCCGGTGCAGGGCTTTCAAGCCTTGAGGCACAAGGGAAAATTGGCAACGGAGTCGCGGGTAAGGGCGAATGGCTCGTGTGCGAAGCCGATGAATCGGATGGAACATTGGTGCGCTACTCCCCCGAAGTTGGCGTGATTCTGAATATTGATAAAGACCATAAAGAAATCAGCGAACTCGAAACCCTGTTTACCACCTTTGCCAACAACACGAGCGGACCATTGATTGTAAATGGTGATCACGCCCTCGCAGTAAAGCACAGCAAAGGGCACGAGTGGGAATTTGGGCACGAGGGATTCCATGGATTTCAAGGCATTGACTTTGAACCTGTGGGCACAGGCATTCGCTTTCGTGTGCGCCGCCAAGGGCAGCTCGTGCGCGTTGAGGTTCCAAGCCCTGGCTACCATAATATGGAAAATGCGCTCGCGGCAATTGCCTGTGGAGTTGCTGCAGGAGTGCCGCTAAAAACTTGCGCCGAAGCCCTCAAGACCTGGGGTGGAATTCATCGCAGACATCAGATTTTAGGCAATGTGCAAGGCGTAACATTAGTCGATGATTTTGCACATAACCCAGCAAAGATTGCAGCTTCAATACGTGCGAGCCAAGGATTTACCAAAGGTCGCGTGCTTGCATGGTTTCAGCCCCATGGCTTTGGGCCCACAAAATTTTTACGACACGATCTTGTGCAAGAAATCAAGGCAGCACTCCGCCCCGACGATGAAATCATTTTTTCAAAGATCTACTACGCGGGTGGCACAGCACAGCAGGATATTTCTGCAGGCGATTTGATTGATGACTTAAAAACTCTAGGAGTGAAAGCCTTCTATTTGCCCGAGCGTAAAGATGCAGCAAGCACCTTAGTGCGTGGAGCATTCCCTGGTGATACAATTCTCTTGATGGGTGCTCGCGACCCAAGCCTTGCAGATTTTGCGCGTGAAACCCTCGCAATGCTCAAGTATTCGTGCAGGTGCGATTAAGGAAATGAGGTAAGTTAGCCATAGAAACGTGGTTTACGTTAGTCATCGCTTTGTTGAAAGTTTGCGACCAGAAATGAACGCAATAGCAAGCCCAGTGATTGCAGCACCTGCGATGGTTGTCCCCGCCCACGGTTCACCATGCAACGCAACATAAGAGCCTCCGAGAATTGCACCGCCACCAATGAATAGCGCACATAGCTGCCCCATCAACCGCTCAACAAATACTAGCGAATTCACTCGCTGACTTTCTTTCCGACGAAAATCAGCTTCAACTTGCGCCTGCGAAATAATCCAGTCCACGGCCTCTGGCTTAAAGCAAGAGAGTCTTTCCAGTTGATCGACTTGAACCAACGGGATATCGATTTCGCGATGTGGAATTGTTAGATGGCGCTTGAAGCCTTCAAAACGTGTAGGGACTTGTGGACTTGCCATAAGCCTTAATCTGTTTGTTTATGCCTCGCGCAACCCGCCGAGAATCTCCAGTAAGATTGCGGAGATCTCGAGCAAAGTCGCCCTTGCGCGGAATTGAATACCCAGAGCCTTGATCAAGCACAAAGGCTTGGCCGAGGCCATCCAAAAAGTTTTTGATGTGTTCGATTGGTGTCATATTGGCAAGGTATCAATAATTAGTGGAAAAACTTGTTGCATAAAGAGATGCAAAGGAGATTCATGCATTTTGCAAACAAGACTTTGCAAAATTGAGTTTTTCTGCCCTGTTGAAGAGTCGAAACAGTTGACAAAGGAATAGTTTTTTTCCACATTTAGCCCTCATAAAATTTCACCCTAGAACGAGACTAGCCTATGCCATGTGGAAAGAAGAGAAAGCGCAAGAAGATTGCCACCCATAAGCGCAAGAAGCGCCGTCGTCGCGATCGCCATAAAAAGAAGATCCGCTAAAAAGATTCGATAACGCTTCTCTTT
>Ga0302287_10001035_pt1 | contig 11574 bp, 9 predicted proteins | sample III_Fen_E2_4_FD_200452 | JGI IMG/M metagenome (GOLD analysis project Ga0302287, IMG submission 200452) | Peat permafrost microbial communities from Stordalen Mire near Abisko, Sweden - III_Fen_E2_4 | ecosystem: Environmental > Terrestrial > Soil > Wetlands > Permafrost | place: Sweden: Abisko...
AGCCTGTAAATCAATCTGGGCTATGCTGTCAGGGATTAAACGTTATTCAAGACAATAGCTTTTTTGACATTACATGCAAGCTCATTATACTAGCTGGTACATACGTCGATACGCGTTGCTCTGCCTGCGGTAACGGCATCTGCGATAAAACCGAATCGCATTGCAACTGCCCTGCAGACTGCCCATAGTTTATGCCCTTAATGCGTCTGCGTAATCAGCACCACTGTAGCTACAAGCATTACACAACCAAGCCCAAGGATGCGAGCCCCGTGAGTGCGCACTTGCGGAGTGTATGCAAATGCCTTTTGGCCATTGGGCAAACGCTTGGTTGAGCCATAGAGCTGAATGCCCACCATGATCCCCACAATGCCTCCCATAAGGCACAGCAAGTACCCGAGGCCAATCATGGAACTTGACATGGAATTGGGCTGCGATAAAACGGTGATGCGCTCGTTCGCCCATGTTTGCAATTGTTCATCGCTAATGTCGTGCTTGCGTTCACGCAAGAATTTTAGTGCGAGTTGATAATCGGTGCGGTTCCACTCATCAGGATTTTTGAGCACCTCAATGAGCTCATCATCGGTGAACTTCGAGAGGTAATCATCGTCTTCGATTGCCTGCACTTCTTTGCCCGCAAAGATTTCTACCAACTTATCGCCATTGGCTTTGTCGCGTGGGAGTACTTGCACATGCACCGCAGTCATGCCGCGATTTTGCATCTCAAGGTTTAAGCTATCACCCATTTGGTGCTGGTCAATCGCCACATTGTAGGTAAGGTTGTTTTCTTTGAGCAAAGCCACCAGCTCATCGGCTTCTTCTTCGGTGGCAAAAGTGGCAAGGTCGATCCATTCAAATTCTTGACTCATATTGTCCTTAATGAAATAACAGTTCGGCGAGAGAGGCTGCGTAACGTGATGCAAGCGCCTCGGAAGACTCGCGTGGGAGTTCTAATGTGACACAAGGTAGATTTTGATCTTCGCACCAGCTACCGAATGAACCCGGTGTTTCATAGCCTGGTGACTGTACCCAAGGAAGTCCAAGTTGCTCGCATAAATTTTGTGTGAGTGGCGTTGGTTGTGTGCAATCCACAAAGCCAAGAGGTGCGTGCAGCGAAAGCACTTCGCGTGGGTGTAAACGTTCAATCAGTTGAATCAAGCTTTGCGTTTCTGGTTCAGAGCCTGCGGCAGCGCCTGGGCTTAAGCGCGTAACACGAGGCGCCTCTAGGATCAAGCGACACTCAACCGGAGTTGATTTCCAATTGGCTGCAGGAAAGTTTCGATTGAGGTCAACCCCGTGACGATTGCCGCGCGTACCTAGTGCAACACCATCGGGATTGCAGCACAGTACTACTGCTGTATGGCGTGGAGGGTTTCGTAACAAGCGCAGTGTGCGTGAAAGAACCACCGTACTTTCGGGCTCTTCACCATGCATTCCAGCAATGGCCAAGAGCCAACATTCTTCGCTACAAGGGAGAAATTCAAGCGGCGCACCACCCACACTCGATCCATAGCGCTCAAATGCAAACGCGTGTGTGCCTTGTTCTGCAAGGGATCTAAAGCCTTGTGGAGCTCCGGGGTATAGGCTTGGCGCACCAGATCGTACCGAGTGATTTTTATTATCGAGTTTAAACATCAATAATACCGGTTGAGGGTGGATCTTGATAATACGCAAAACAATATTGAGCCAAGATCACGTTCCAGTGTTTGAAAATCTCATCAAGCAATTCAATCTTATGTTCGCACAGCAGGGCTCGCAATATTTGTGGGTCAAATTTGCGTTCTATGGTGCGGGCCGTGGGGGCATGGCTTAGGTGCCAGCGCTCGGGTTGAATGCTGCCTTTGCCTGTGACGAAAGGGCGAAAAAATCCAAAGCTGTTGCCCTCTGCGATCACTTGGTCAAGCCAAGAGTGCAAATGCCCAAAAATGCCATTGGGTGCGACCTCTTGCGGAGTGAGTTGTACCTCGTAGCCTGGTGGAATTGCCTTGGCGTCGCTCACGTCTAGATCACTGCCGAAATGATGGCGCGAAGTTCCAGGGAGTGCTGACCAGTGCAAAATAGCCCACATGCGTTCTGTTGGATTCAGTTGCAAAGCATCGATCTTTTTGCCAGTAGGATCTAGCAGTGGAAGCTCTCCGCAGGCCTTGCGATTCCAAATGGAAAGCTGTTTGTCAAAGGAGCGCCAACCACTTTCGATCTTGAGTGCAAAGCCTTCGCTGCCTGCGCGCTCCTGCAAAAAAAGCCATGCTGCAAAGGCGGCTTCGTGCAACAGTGGGCCACTGGGCGTGGTCGATATTAAGTGGGATGGATTCAAGCCACAAGCGACCTGTGCATCCTCTAACTTCAGCGTCATCTCTGAAATATAAAGGGAAACAGGGAAAGGTGGTGAGGGTATTGTCTATTTCTCTCGAGTCAAATAGATTCCGCGCACTCGTTCTTCGCGGGGAAACAGGCGGTCTTGATCAAGGATTTCGCTGTATGCGCGAATCATATCTCGATATCGCTCATAAGGGAATGGCCAAGGAGGCTGTTCACTTTTCTGCATGTGATGGCCTTCTAAAAGCGCGTAGTCAATTTTATGAGACTTGTCGAGTGTTGTGTAAATCATGTCGTGATCTCCCATCTCAAAAACAAGGCGTTCACTTTCATGGTGAATCGCAACATGCTCATGGCGGAAGCTCAGAAATTCTCTGCTCTGTGGACGCAACAAGGAATGTCCCATCCAGTGGTTGGGGGCGTTAATATCTAAGAGTTCCATTAGGGTTGGGGCAAGATCTAAAATGGGCACCGTCTCTTCATTGCGGTGTGGTGCGGGAAGCCCTGGCCAGCCTCCGAGTAGAGCGATGTGAACCCATGTGAAACCAGGGCCAAAGCAGCCAGCTATACTTGAATTATTTCTCACCTTTGCATCGAGTTGGGAATGGTCACCAACGAGCACTATGATGGTGTTGTTCCATAGATCACTTTGCTGAACATGCTTGATTAACCGAGCCAGTTGCCGATCAGCGAAACGCATGTTGACGTCATAGCGAGTCTCTGTATTATTGGGAACCGGTTCAGGGGCTCCTGGAGGAAGATCATAAGGTGGGTGAGTTGATACCGTCCATGTATGCAAGAAGAACGGTGTGTTGCGGTTAAATGTATCGAGCGATGCGATGAGCCGATCAACTACAATAGAGTCTTGATTGAACTTGGGTGAATATTCCGTGAAGTTGTACCAATGAGGTAGCCATTGGTCTAGGTTATCGAATGACGGTTCCGTGGACGCAATAAATTCTGTGCGGTATCCAAAATCCTTGAGAATTTCTGTGAGGGATTTGGTGCGGATGCTCGTGTAGCTAGACAGGAAAATTTTTCGGTCATGTGGCCACACGCCGAGCTGCATATTTAAAGCGCCCTCTACTGAAGGGAACCCTTGAGAATGTGCATATGGAAAGTAATAGGCTTGATGTTCAATAATGGAGTCGAGTAATGGAGAATCGGATGGTATTGTTGCGTCATGCACTAAGCCTGATTTCCAGCCGCGCCAACTTTCGATAGAGATGTATAGAATGTTCGGGCGCTTATTGCGGGGAAGATTTTTGAAAGCATCTGCGTTCAGGTGCCCAGGCCCAGTGGCGTGATAGAGAGGAAATTCTGGAATCGAATCGAGAGGCTTGTCCGCAAAGCTTCCGTGATCCACATAAGCGAGCAGATCCGCGTAAGCTTGCTTTGGTTTTCTTGGTCGCTCAAAGCCCATGGCATTATGAAAAACATCATCACCAAGTCCAACTAGTGCAGGACAAATGCGACGCCAGCGCGGCTCACTTTCCATGAGCCAATGCGGAGATGTAATGAGGGCGATTTCCATGAATACCAAGGTGGCAATTACAGGGAAACTACGCGTGCCTGTCCATGGTTTACGCCAAAGCCATAAAGAAATAGGAATGGGAAGAATCATTTGCACAAAAGCCAAGATGGAGGGAACCAAGTCTGATTTGAGCAAGTCGATAAGCATCTGGCCATCGGACTTGCGAAGATAATTGTGCAAGAAAGAGAGTGTGATATGCTCGCCGAGCCAGCGCACGATTTCTTGGTCAAACTGCGCTAAGATGAGATACGCGCTCATGCTTGCAAGAAATGGGGTGCGAAGTCGATTGCTATGAATGCGAAAAAGGGATGAAATACAAGAGAACGCCATAGCAATGCCGACAATCACTGCTAGTTCAACAAGAATTGCGTTTCCAAGATATCGGTTAGGGCTTTCTACCAAGGACCCACCAAAGGGGCTTGGTCCGAGGTAGTGTATGCAGAGAGAGATTACTCTCAGGCCACAAAAAATGCATGTGCAAAATATTATCCACAGCTTCTCCTGCTGTGCTTTTTTCGCTTCAGATTCAAAAAGTGCTCTCACGGAGGGGAAAGATAAATTTTTCTGCTTGTCTGCGAGTGCGTAATCCTAATCTTTATCTCGGATGTGGGCAAGGATTCGGTGTACCATGGAACGAGCTGGATGAGCCGTAGGACCTGGAAGCCATACGGCAGAAGCCACAAGCGCAATCCATGCGCAGGCGAGAATGATTAGACGAGTCGCAATGCTTGAACCTTGTGACCAAAGCAACACCGGTGCACTCAACGCAAGAATAAGCCACACGCGATGGTAGAGCCAAAAATTGAAATTGAAACGCTCAAGGCGATGCATTTCAAAAATTTGTAAAGAGGAAATGCTGAAGTTCGATACCCCCGTTGCAATTGCTGCTCCCAGCAGGCCGAAGTGCGGAATCAGCAAAAGATTGAGTGCAATATTTAAGCCAAGGCAGCTCAAGGAATTGACGAGCAGTAAGCGTGAATGCCCAGTCATCAAGAGCAAATTCCCAGCGAGGCCAAAATGTGCGCTCATCAAAGGCCCAATGCTCAAGAGCCAAGCAATACCAAGGGAGAACATCCATGCTTGCCCATTTCCAAGAATGAATTCAGGGTAGAATAGATGCACAGGAATCACTACCAACACACCGATGAACGAGGTGATTTGTGCTAAGGATACCAAGCTTTCGCCTATGCCCGCGCGGTTTCCTTGGTTCTGATATTTTGCAACCAGTGGACCAAAGACTCCCGAGAAAGCCATCTTGGGCAAGCGCACCAATTGTGTAAGCTCTGTCACCAACACATATACACCCACGGCATCCGCGCTGACCCATGCAGAAAGCATGAGCGAGTCCATCTTTACCAGGCCAAGGTTGGAGGCCATATTAAGGCATTGTGGAATTGCAAAACGACGAACTTCAGGGTCGCCTTCAAAGCGGAAAATGGCAAGCAAAGTGCGCGAGATGCTGTAGTAGCGTTGGTATCCATAAATGGCCACGGGAACACACAAAATCAGGGACGCCACGATTCCCCAAGGCATGGCTTCGATTCCAAATCCAAAGCAAAAATGCAGCAAAAGTGCAAAGAGCATAGAGAGTCCAGGAAACATCGTTTGTACGACAATCACTGGGAGTTTCATGTCTAGGTGGGCGCGGGTAGATTCCGCGAGTAAGTGTGCGATTGTCAGCAATGGCAAGCCTAAAATCACGATGCGTAAAAGATTTACGACTTGTGGGTCTTGATCGCGCCACACGGTGTGTTGCAATAATCCTGCGCCAAACCAAAGTGCAAAAGCCATGGCTATAGCAATAAGAATCGGAGTGCGCAAACTCGAAGCCAGTGCCGCATAGAGCCTTTGTTCGCGGGCTGCTTGCTCGGTTAAGGTCTCATTTTCTTTCGCGTGGATATGTCTTGATGCATGGTAAGTAATCGCATCACCAAAACCGCCTAAAAGGAAATTTGCGCAGAGTTCCATCACTCCATACGTGATTGCATAAAGACCGAAAGCGGGCCCACCAAATAAACGACGCACTACGAATTGAAAACCCTTGGAGCTAGCTAGCGCAATGCCTCCAAGCAGATTGATAATGGTTCCGGTAGCGACTTTTTTTTTGTCTTCTGCGCTAAAGCTCAACGGTTACCTCAAGTGGTCGTAAACGCCAAGTTTTGATTCATCGCGTGGAAAAATTTTATTGTCGTCCAACAACTCTGCAAAAGCACGAACCATATCCCGATAGCGTTCTTTGTCGAATGGAAATGGAATAGAATCGCTTTGCGGCGTGCTGTGCCCAATGAGAAGTGCGTAGTCACTGCGGATTTGCTTGTTGAGTTTGAACCAGGTTTGATTGCTGTTGTACATATCGAAGAGCACCCTGTCATTTTCTCGATGGAGTGCAATCGAGTTCCAACGGAAGCTTAAAAATTCTTGTGACTTTGGATGCAAAAGACTGTGACCCATGAAATGATTGGGAACGCTTGCGTCCACTAGTTCTAGTAGGGTTGGGGCGATGTCGATCGAAGGGACCGTTTCTTCGTTGCGCTTTGGTGCTGGAAGTCCTGGCCATCCGCCTAAGAATGCGGCGTGAACCCATGTGTGCCCTGGTGTGAACGAGCCTGCAATACTTGAATTGCTACGAATATCGGGTTCTGGCTGAGCATGGTCGCCTACAAGCACAATGATGGTATTCTTCCATTGATCGCTATGACGAATATGATCGATGTATCGCAGCACTTGGCGTTCGGAAAAATTTGCAGCTTGTTCATAGTGCTCGTCTTCCGTAGAGGCTTTTTTTAACTCTGGAGCTGGAGGTACTGCGTAAGGAGGATGTGTAGAGAGAGTCCATGTCGTAAGGAAAAATGGATTCGTACGAGACAAGGTATCGAATATTCGAATGTCACGATTGATCAAGAGGCTGTCGTTGTCATTCTTGATGTCATACTCCAAACGATCATACCAGTGTTGCAGCCATAATGTGAGATTGTCGAAGGATGGGTCTGTTCCCAACGTGATTTCAGCGTGGTAGCCCAAGTCGCGGAAAATCTCTGGCAAGGATTTGAAACGGTCGTGGCAAAAGCTTGAAAGAATGATCTTATTAAAGTGTGGCCATGTCCCTAAATGGATGTTTTGAGCGCCTTCCACGCTAGGGAATCCGAGTGAGTGAACATAAGGGAAATAGTAGGCTTCATGCTCGAGTACTGAGTCGAGCTTGGGAAAGTAACTGGGTTTTCCTTGATCGTGTACAAGGCCTGAGCGCCAACCGCGCCAAGTCTCCATGATCACAAAAATAATATTGGGGCGCTTTTCTTTCGGAAGCTTCTTGAATTCTTGTGGGGTCAAATGTCCAGGGCCTTGCGCGTGATAGATCGGAAATTCTGGAATGATGTCGAGAGGCTTATCGGCGAAGGTTCCTGTTTCAGCATATTGCAGAAGATCTGCGTATGCCTGTTTGGGATTACGAGGGGCGTCAAGATCCCAAAAATCATGCAAAGCATCTTTGGTAAGGCTAAATGCAATAGGGCAGATACGGCGCCAGCGCTTTTCGCTATACATAAGCCATTCGGGGGATGCCGCGAGAACAACAAAAAGAATCGCAAGAATGATCGCCGTTCTTTGTTTGATTTTCCCATTCCATTTGCGGGTCAGCAACCAGATTCCAAACGGAATGGGCAACAACATCTGTATGCCTGCAGCGATAGATGCTGGTAAGTCAGAAGCAAGAATGGTTTTAAGCAATTCGCCATCGGTCTTGTGTAAGTAATTGTTCACATAGGACATGGTGATGTGCTCGTTGAGCCAGCGTACCACTTCCAAATCGAATTGATGAATGATCGTATAGACAAGTGCGAGAAGAACAAAGGGAATGCGCAGAGCCAAGCCGCGCAAGCCAAAGAGCATTGCCCCAAGCCAAAATAGGAACACCAATGCAATGGTGGCTGCGAAATCGATCATTACAGCATTGAAAATAAAGCGCCATGGGGACTCAAGAATGGATCCTCCGTATGGACTTGAGCCAAAATAATGCAAGACTAGCGATAACAGCAAAAGGCCACCAAAGATTGAACCCGCTCGAATCAGCCAAAGCTCTTCCGCTCTTGTTTTATCTCGGTTAAACATGGAGGTGTTCCTGAATAGATTTATGTGTGCGTGCTGCGTATCCTTCGTCGCGGAGAGGGAACATTAATTCCTTCCATTTTTCGCGACGATTTTTCCAAGGCGTAAGGTCTTGCCATGTTCCTTGAATCAATTGGGTAATGAACTGATCCGCAGTGCTAACCAAAGGTCCGTAATGCAAGTCTTCATATGGGATATAGAGCATGCGGTGTTCTAAATAAGTAGAGATATCAAAAGGAAAAAACAAGACTGGACGATCTTGCAAAAGCCAGTCTATCAATATTCCCGAATAGTCCGAAATGAAGAGCTCACTTTTTGCCAAGTGTTCATCAAGGCTTGCGGGGGAGCACATGTGAATTCGCGTATGTGCGGAGTCTTGGGTACATGCAAATGCAGAGCCGACGCTATTGATGTGGTGGCAAATGTAAAGATGACGGTCTTCGCGTTCAAGCCATTGCTGGAGCTCGACGCTTTGTGCGATTTGGGCAATGGTTGCATTGAGCTCTTGAGCTTCTGCGCGTGTATCGCGGAATGTGGGGAACCAAAGAATGCGCCGGTCGTATGGTGTTTTAGACCTGCGGATCACTCCATCGAGGTGAGCTCCGCCTCCAACTTTTATGCGCTCTTTTTGGTGAGGCATACTCAGGTCAAAATGCTTCTTTTCCAAGTCAGAACTCGCTAAAAGCAAATCGAAGTCTTCCATCGTCCAAGTAAAAATTTTCAGATGCAACCAGCCATAGTTTTTTACATCGGCTCTGAGGAATTGCCCTGCCTTGATGTGGTTCATACTATGGTTTAAATGCACGCGGAGTCCGATCTTTTTTCGCCAGAGCAATGCGAACTGGTCGATATCATCTTCGCCGTGGGAATAGACGACCACGGGTGCTCTCAAAATAGCAAGTCTTGACTTCCATGTATTGCGATCAATGCATGCAAAGCCTTGATTGCGGAGCTTCGTTGCAACGGTTGAATTTGCAACCCAAAGAGCTGGCTGTTTTGTTTGTGTGCAAAGATATTGGTGTAGTTCTCCGCAGTTATCTGCTCGCATGCGGCCGCGGTGTCCACCGATGACCCAAGGGTATTGGGCTGAACGGCGTATGGGAGCAAAAAAAGGAGAAAGCAGTCGAACCAAAAGCGCGCTGGCGAGGTCAAATGGCTGTGCCAACAACCAACGAATTTCCTGCAAAAAAGTTAACATGCCCAAAATCTAGACAATAGAAAGATTTTCCGCTTTCATTCACCGGTGAATTACGGATTCTACAGTATTAAATCCGAATGTAACCCGATAGAGCCTTTCTTGTGTACAAAAAAGACGCCCCTCGGAAAGAGGAGCGCCGAAAAGACACGATGTTTTCATTACCAGCGGATGACTGCGCCAGCCCAAGCTAGACCTGCGCCAAAGCCTGTGAGCATAATCGCATCGCCCTTCTTAAACTTGCCCGCTTTGCCAGCCTCATTGAGAGCAATACCAATTGAAGCCGATGATGTATTGCCGTATTTGTCCATATTGAGAACAAAGCGATCTAGTGGGATTTTGGTCTTGTCGGCAATAGCTTCGAACATGCGACCGTTAGCCTGGTGAGGAACCATCCAGAAAGGCTCGTCGCCAAGGTCTGCCTTCACGCGCAGGTTCTCGATGACTTGCACGAGTTTGGTTTGCACAAAGCGGTAAATATTTTTCCCATCTTGCCAGAAGTAACCCTTGCTGGAGCGGTCGCCCATGGTCAGGTAATTTGCGCCCGCGGGGTCAGAACCCATTTCAACAGCGATGATGGGATGCTCATAGTTGGTGGCAGACAAGGTCATGGCCGAAGCGCCGTCACCAAACAGAATGCAGTTTGCGCGATCGGTATAGTCCATATATGCGCTCATCTTTTCGCTTCCGGTCACCATCGCACGCTTGGATTGACCAGACTGAATCATGCTCTGCGCAAGAATCATTCCACCGATAAGACCCGAGCAAGCGATGTTGATATCGATGACTGTCGCATTGGGGAGAGGGAGTGCATGTGCAATCTGAGCCGATTGAGTTGGGTAGATTTTATCAGATGATCCGCAAGATGCGATGAGTAAGTCGATGTCTTTGACTTCGTCGCTACCAAGGCAGTCGTGGGCGGCCTTAATTGCCATGTCGCTTGTGGTTTCTTGATCGGCCATGCGGCGTTCTTTGATACCAGTACGGCTCATGATCCACTCGTCTGTTGTTTCCACAAGCTTGGAAAGGTCTTCATTATTGAGAACTTTCGGTGGAGTGTAGTGTCCGAGAGATTGGATTCCAACTTGGATCATGATTTGGCTCCTATATGGCTTGTCTCACAAGACCGAGTCTTGTGGCGATGCGTTCGTTTAAGGTGTAGATGAGAAAATGACCTTTGAACACCACGGCTGTGGGCGTTTTGAGGATCACTTCGATTTCTTTTTTCCAATGATTACTTGAAACGATTCTGGCTTTCCCAAGAATTTTTTCGCCAACGTAAGCGGCAGCAGAAAACTGGACTTGAGCTTGTGCAGTAAGGGCGTGTTCGGAATTGACAATTGCCGTGGCTAAGCTGTTGGCTTGCGCAAAGAGCACTTGTCCGCGAATAATTCCGCTATTTGAAAATCCCATTTCAGGAGCCGTCTCTAGGAGAGACATTCCGGCCTGATCGAGTTCAACTTCAAGGAGCTCGCCTACAATATCTTTATCGGTGATTGTTTTCGAGCGAGCAGTACGAGCATCTGACCACTCGCGGAAGCGCTTGCGAATATCGGGAATCCCTAAGGATTTTCGGTCTGCGCGAATGGTATGAATGGACACAGCCAAGATCTCAGCGAGCTCATGATCCAAGATGTAGGGATTCTTTTCGAGTTCCCTGCGGATCTGCTCATGTCGGCCAGGTGCCGAGATGTTTCCTTTCTGTTTTGCCATTGTCGCATTAATATATAATACGACTTGGTCGTACGATCGTAAATATTTTGTCACGCAACGAAAAGAGGGGAAAATATGTTGATTTATGCAAAATTAGCAGTAATAAGCGTAAAAATAGGATAGCGTGTAGACTTGAAATATGAGTCGGTAGGGGGCTGCTTTAGTGAAAGCGGTGCAATTAAATATGACCTTCTGCGAGAAAAAAAATATATGGATAATTGAGCCGACAAGTATTTCTCATGTAGAGGCGCAGAGGGGTTCACCTCGCAGCTCCGAGCTGTTTTTGCGTATAAGAGCTGGTGGAGATGGTGTCTGTGGACTGGCTGTCTGGGTTAGGGCGTGAGTGCATGCATGCTTAGTGGCGAAGCACTTTAAAATGGAGTATCGTTGTGGAACGATTGGTTTATGCAAAATCACTCCGAATACAGGTAGAGGTATTTCTTTAAATGGCAAAAGTATCCCAAAATATCTTTACATGGATCTGGTCACAAGGCTGGATTCAAAAAGGCGGAGAACTACCTTCGGCACATAAACTTGCAAAAGAACGTGGCGTATCTGTAAGACAAATTCTGCGTGCATTGCATGAATTCGAATCCCTTGGGATCCTTGATATCAAGCCTGGTGGCCGCATCGAAGTGATCACAGCAAATCCAAGCAACTGCGCACAAATTATTCTTGAGCCTCCTGCAGAAATTTCTGTCGCAGAAAAGTTGCG
>Ga0302287_10001037_pt1 | contig 11568 bp, 11 predicted proteins | sample III_Fen_E2_4_FD_200452 | JGI IMG/M metagenome (GOLD analysis project Ga0302287, IMG submission 200452) | Peat permafrost microbial communities from Stordalen Mire near Abisko, Sweden - III_Fen_E2_4 | ecosystem: Environmental > Terrestrial > Soil > Wetlands > Permafrost | place: Sweden: Abisko...
GCTTGCAGGCATGCGTGCCGAGGGCGTGCCGTACCAGGGCGTTCTTTTTGTGGGGATCATGGCGACTCCGCAAGGGCCTAAGGTGGTGGAATATAATTGCCGTTTGGGCGACCCAGAAACGCAAGTGGTACTTGCCGTCTTTGGGGGTGATTTCTTGGAATTGGTGGAACATGCGGAGCGCGGTGCGTTGCACGAATACTCGTATCCCCAGGAATCTGTAGGTGCGGCGGCGGTTGTGGTGATTGCCAGTGAAGGGTATCCGGGAAATTACCCCAGTGGCAAAGTGGTGTCAGGGCTTGATGCTGCTGAGGCTACGGGTGCTAAGGTGCTGCATGCGGGCACAAAGATTGTGGAAGGTAAATTGGTGACTGCTGGCGGCCGCGTGTTTGGCGTGGTGGGCCAAGGAAAGGACTTGAAAACGGCGCTCGAGATTGCCTATGCGGGCGTGGGCAAGGTTCAGTTCGAAGGCAGTTTCAATCGCAAAGACATTGGGCAAAAAGGACTCGCAAGATGTTCGAAATAAAGGCGAATGCGAAAGTGGGCATTGTCACGGGCAGTGCTTCGGACAAGAATATTGTGGACAAGGTGACGGCAGTTCTCGATGAATTCGGGATTGTGTGGGAATGGAATGTGCTGAGTGCGCACCGTACTCCCAACAAGGTTGCTAAGTATGCGAAAGAGGCGGAAGGGCGTGGCTTGCAAGTGCTGATTGGCATCGCGGGTCTTGCGGCGGCGCTTCCGGGCGTGCTTGCGGGGCATTCGATTTTGCCGGTGATTGGTGTGCCAGGCGATGGAGGTCCCTTGAATGGCACCGATGCGCTGCATTCCATTGTGCAAATGCCTCCTGGTATTCCGGTGGCAACGGTCGGTATCGGCAATGGCAAGAACGCGGGCTACCTCGCGGTGCACATGCTTGCGCTGCAAGATGCTGCTTTGCGTGCTAAGCTCAAGGCTTACCGCAAGAGCTTGGGCGACATCGAGGACTAGAGATAACTGAGGGAACAGAGGAATAAGGCGCTCGTTGAAATCGTTGCAATCTGTTTGGGGACTTTTCTTGCTTTGCGTGGGCTTTGCCTGCGTGAGTGTTGTGTGCGCAGGTGAGGTGCCCGCATGGTTCAGGGGCGAGCGGTTGGATTTTGAGGTGGGCTATGGGTTCATTACCGCGGGCGATGCTACGTTGCTCACGAAGTTTCCCGCGGGCGACACAAATCATCTCGAGTTTCTGACCCTTGCACACAACAATGGTTTTTTCGAAAGCGTTTACCCAGTGAGCGACACGATCCGCACCCATGTGCGTCGACGTGACCTTGCACCAGAATCTTTCCGCAAGGTGAATCACGAGGGTGGCTTTCATAGTCGCTCGCAAATCCTGTTTGACGTGGATGCTCACAAGGCAAGACTTTCCGATTCAGTTATGGGTGACCATCATACTATCAAACGCAGCTCAGACAGTACGGTGACTTTGGATGGCGAGACCCACTGCATTATTTCGGCGTTTTACAAAGTTCGCACTTTGGCCTTGGAGCCCGGGCGTGAATGGCACTTGTTGGCTGTGAGTGGCAAAAAAAAATATCGCATGCGGGTCATTTGCCACCGGCGCGAGACCGTTACCGTCCTTGCGGGCACCTTTCCCTGTCTAGTGGTGGAACCTGTGCTCGAAGATGATGGCATTTTCCAGTCGAAGGGATCTTTGACCATTTGGCTTTCTGATGATGCTCGCCGCTTGCCTGTGTTGATGAAGTCCAAAATCGCGGTGGGTTCGATTCGAGCTGAGCTTAAATCTTGGAATCAAGGACCCAATGCTTTGCATCCTTAAGCCATAGCCAACTTGTTTTTTCAGTTTTGTTGTTGTACCAAGTTGAGAACGATTTGGGAGGAGTTTACAATGGCTTTACATCTAGACCCGATTCGTTTTCAAAAAATGAATTTATATTGAGCTTACCTTTTTATTCGTGTGGATGATATGCTCAAAAAGATCCTCCTATTTGCACTGGTTACCGCGCCATTTCTTTGGGCGGCGGATGATTCGCTCTCCAAGGCAGATCGCTTGGCTCGCCTCAAGTGGGAAGAGGACCAACGCCAAGACGAATATGCGAACTCTCTTGCGCGCCGTGATTGGCTCAAAGATCGTCTGATTGGCGAAATTGGCCTAGGAACCAAGTATTCCATGATGGGCTCCGACGGTTTTGGCTTCGGTGCTGGTGTTGAGTATATCACGGCTTGGCATGTTGCTCCTTACGTTGCTGGTGGTTTTGTGTTTAAGGCTACCGATCCTGATTTTGAACAATACACCTTGGCTGGTACAAGCAGCTTGCGCGGTGGCTTGAGTTACTACTTCTTGCCGAAGAGTCCAATGCATCTTTCTATTTCCGTATCCTATGGCGACATTTACTTTGACCACGTTGCGAAGGCGGATTCTGCTACGGCGACTCGTGCCGTTCTAAAGTTACGCGGTTGGGAAGGTGATGTTGGAGTCACCTATCTTTCGAATGAATGGTACTACCTGAATTTCAATGCCGGTTTCTATTATGCGGGCAAAAAATTGCCTGGAACTCAGAACAATACCACCGTGTATAGTGACGCCGCTGGTGGAGATGTCGGTCTTGCCATGGGAAACAAGAAAGTTTCCGATTATGGTTTGGTTTTTGGTGCCGGCATTGGATTTGCCCTGCCTGAATTCTTCCCCGACGATACCGAAAAGCGTCGTCGTCAACGTGAAGCAGCCCAAGAAACCTCGACGCCTTCCTCGAATTTCCATCAGTAAGCTTGTCTAACAAGACTTTTAGCAAAAAGCAAAGCCACCCCGAAAGGTGGCTTTTTCTGTGGACTGAGATTGTTGGGTGATTGCTAGGGACAATCACTTCCGGATATCGAGAAGGTTACCCAGCATTTCGTCTTGAGTCTTGATCACTTTCAGGTTCGCCGAGTAACCCGTTTTTGCCATCGTCATTTCCCCACCCATTTCTTTCGCGAGATCAGTTCCGGATGATGTTGAATCCGGATTGGGTATACGACGAATGGTTCCCGAAACCGCACCTGCATTACCACTGACCTGGACAAGGTCGCTTTGCTCAAAGCCCGGCGTATTCACGTTGGCGATATTATTCGCGCTTACGTCCATGCGCAGAGCACTGATTTGCATTCCTGAAACAGCAGATGTGAGTGCCGAGACCATGGTTATAATCTACCCGAAAAATCAAAGAGAATCCAGTATTTTCAACCGTGCTTTAGTCTCAACTAGGATAAAGAAGCCCTAATCAGCTAAACCTTGAATTGTTGGACGATTTCAAGAAGCTGTTCGGACATCGTTGTTAGGTCTTTGCTTTCATTTTGAATCTCAGAGGCCATTTTTTGATTGCTCTCAATGGACTTGGAAACGGAATGAACATTCACGGAAACGGCTGCTAAGTCCGTGGATGATCTGCTGACTTGATTTGCGATTTGCGATGCGGCACTTGAAGCCGTAGAGACGCTTTGGGAGATGGTTCCGGTAGTCACGCTTTGCTCTTCGACTGCTGCCGCGATGGTGCGTGAGATGCCTGCAATATTGGCAACCACGCCGGTTACTTTATCCATGGAATGGCTGGCGTTGGCGACGCTTTCTTGCATCGCGACGATTTGTTTACGAATGTCTACGGTAGCAGAAGATGTGCGTTGAGCGAGTTGTTTTACCTCTGCCGCAACTACCGCGAAGCCTTTGCCTGCCTCACCTGCAGAGGCTGCTTCAATTGTTGCATTTAGTGCGAGCAAATTGGTTTGCCCCGCAATATTCATGATTAAGTCAACGACTTTCCCGATGTTTCCTGCTGCAAGGCTTAGCTGATCCATAATTTCTTTGGACGATTTTACTTGCAGGTCTGCGTCGCTTGAAACCTGTAGCTCTTGTTGGCAGCTGCGTGCGACTTCACTGATGGTCTGGTTCATTTGACGGATTGCTTCTGAAACAGAATCCACAGACTTTGACATTTCATTTGCTGCTTGAGAAACATCTTTGACGACAAGGCTAACTCCGTCTGCCATTGTGCTTGCGGAGCCGTTTTGCTTTTGCATTTGTCTGCCTGATTCTGCAATGCTAATTGCTGTCTTTTCGAAGCGAACAGCGGCTGTCGAAAGTTTGTTTGTTTTTGCAGCAAGATCCGAAATAATTCCTTGCAAGCGTTTTATGAATAGGTTCACAATATGTGCTAGTTGCCCGATTTCATCTGTGCTATTTACCTCGATGCGGCGTGTTAAATCCCACTCGCCGTGCGTCATTTCACCAAGGATGTTGGTGATGTTTTTTATGGGGTAAACGACTAAGCGGAAAACGGCTAGCAGCAGTCCAACAGTGATCAAAACCGCAAGAATGGCGAGACCAACCAATTGCAGAATTTCACGTTTCGCATCGGATTGAGCCGCGTGATAACTCGATTCTGCTTCAAGCACGCGCAAGCGAATCAGAGAATCTAAATCGGCTTCCACATAAGCAAACTTTTTTTCAGCACCAGTCAGAGATAGGCTTGCTAGCTGGGCATCATCGCTTGCCATTTTTGCTGCCGAAGTGACCGCACGGGCAAAGGGTTGGAGGCTGTCAGACATGTGTTGCAGAAGTTTTGCTTCTTCCGAATTTGGCTCGGACAATTTGTTGATCGTATTGATCCCTTGAGCCGCATTACCTAAATCCTCGGAAATTTTTTGAATGCTTTTGTCGATATTGCCTTGGTCATAGCCTGCGGTCACCCAAATAATCGTTTTCGAGGTTGTCGTGGGGAGCATTAAAAGTGTTTTCTGAAGCTTTAGAAGGTTTGACAAGCTAAGCACTTGCTTTTGATACATCCGCTCAACAATGTCGATTTGTCTATGCAAGGCAAGCCATGAGGAGCCTGTCATCGCTATAATACAGAGAAGAGCGAGCCCTTGCAAAAGTGTGACTTTTTTTGTCAAAGACATTTGAGAGAGCCAATTCGGCATATAAACCCCTCCCCGACTTGTTGGAGGGTATTTTATCCAAAAACAGTAAAAAAAGCAATTGGCCACAAATCGGCAAAAAAGATCCATTGCGAAGGCGAAGCGGCTTATGCTATATTCATTGTAGTCCTAACGACAAGGGGGTTCTATGCGTATCCTATTTGTATTGGCCATGATGGTGGCTTCGGTGTTTGCGGAGACTTTTGGTGGCATTGGTGTCACAATCCAATCCGCGCCTAAGGGCGTGCAAGTGGTCACCGTGATTCCTAATTCTCAAGCGAGCCTAAATGGCATTGAAGCTGGTGATCAGATCACCGCTGTAAACGAAATCGCTTTAGCCGGTAAGCCATTGGAAGAATGCACCGCGCTCTTACGTGGACAAGCGGGTTCCAAGGCTGTTGTTTCCTTTGTGAAAGCGAAAGATGGCGAAGTTCGTTCTGTTGAACTCACTCGTGTTGGTCTCCAAGTGCAGACGTTGTCTGCTGCAGAGCTGAACTCTTGGTACAACTCATCCTCGATCTCTTCAAAGGAAATTGAGCATGTTGCGCTCACTCGTGCTGAGGCTGGCAACACCTTGCTAGGTGTTTTGCAATATGGTCGCTTAATTTCCGACGTGGCTCCAGTGACTAACCAAGAGATTTCGACCGTGTATCAGATCGGTACCGTGACTCCAACCCCTTCTTCCCAGATGGTGAAGAGTGCTGGTGTGAATCTGCTCGGTTTCGATCGCCAGAATCTGCAGATCGAGCTCAAGTCCACGGGCACGGTTCAAGCCCAGTTGTTTGATATGCAAGGCTCTCTCGTGAAGTCATGGCGTGTTGACAATGCTTCTGGTTCACTGAACCTAGCTTGGGATGGAAAGTCCCAAGCAACGGGTGCATATTCGATTCGTGTGCAACAGGGCTCGGCTCTGAGCTCTTGGAATGCGCAGCTTCAATAAGTGTAACGCAAGCGTAATGCTTGTGGAATTTGAAAAGGTCCGGTCATCGACTGGGCCTTTTTCCTATGTTTGGACGTTGTGAAATCTGCCTTGATCTTGTTTGGCTTGGCCTTGTCTCTTGCGCATGCTGCCGAGAGCTTGACGGTCATTCATGACCCCGAGCAAGCGACTCAAGATAGTTTGCGGAAAGTTCGCGCGACAAAATCTGACACACTGAAATTGGATTCCGCAGATCAGCTCACCGCAGATCGCAATTCCCCCGACACCGTGGAATATTCGTCGGTGGATATGCAATATGATTTTCCCAATCAAACATTTAATCTCAACGAGAAAGCCCTGATCAAATATCGCGGTGCAAATTTGAGTGGAGACACCATTTGGTTCGACCAGGCAAACCAAGTGCTGCAAGCCTCGGGCGAGCCCATTCTCAAGGATCCGAAGAATCCACCGCTATCGGGTTATCGCATGAAATACAACATGAAATCTCGCATTGGGCAAATTTTTTGGGGCTCAAGTTTTCGCGATAATCAGCGCTTCAATGGAGAAGACATTCGTCGCTTGCCCGATGGCCGTTTGCAGCTTGCGCGCGGCGATTTTTCAACATGTAACGATACGGTGGATGAACATTATTTCTTCTATTGCCGACGCATGGTGGTGAAGCCCAAAGAAGATATTGTGGCTTCTCCTGTGGTGCTTAATATTGCAGATGTTCCCGTCGCCGTGCTTCCCATCATGGTGGCTCCTCTCAAGAGTGGAAGGCGCTCAGGCATTCTCACGCCTAAGTTTGGCGGTGATCAGAGTCAAGGTTTTTTCCTCAGTAATCTCGGTGTGTTCTGGGCGATTAATGATTACATGGATGCCACGCTCAAAAGCGATATTATGGAAGGCCAGCAAGCGCAGTTCGAGAAGAGCTCTGCAGATGCCAAGTTCGAATACAAAGAGCTTTATGTCGTCGATGGAAACGTTGAAGGCAAGGCGTATCTACAAAATCTGAACCTCGCGAATTCTGGTTGGGATATTCATTTCCAGCATAACCAAAACTTACGCCCCGATAATAAAAGTACGCTTAGCGGTTCGGGTTCTTTTGTTTCGAGTCAAACCTTACGTCAAACCAATGGGCTTGATCAAGCGACGGTGCTCGACCAGCAGGCCAATGCCAACATGACTTGGAATCGCATCTTCACCGGTGGCCGTACACTAACCTTGCGCGTCGATCAAAGCGACAATTTGGTGACGGGTTCTATCTCACGCAATTTGCCCGACGCCGTCTTTCGTTCAAGTGGTCCACTCTTTCCTTTCATTGAGTCCGATGTGTCTTCAACGCCTGGCTTTTTCGAAAAATTCAATTACAGCTTTAACGAGCATTTCAATAAATATTTTGCGCAAGCCCGCGACAGCTTAGACCATACAGATACAAATCGCACATGGGTTGGCAATTCAGCAACTGCCGACTTTGATTGGTCGGGGCAACTGCTTTCCGTGTTGAATATCAAGCCAGCGTTGCATGTGCGCAATGATTGGTCGGGTGAACGATATATCAACCCTCATGACTCTTTGAATAAAGCGATTGTCTGGGATGGTTACCCACAAGATGGACAGAGTGGCGAATTCTTCAATAGCTATTCTGCTTCGGTGAATATGGATACGAAGCTATATGGAATATGGCGTCCAGAGTGGGGGCGCTTTGTGGGTGTTCGTCATACCATTACCCCTGGAGTCTCTTACACGTATGCTCCCAAGCTCGATACCAACTTTGAATTTGTTCCGCAACCACAACTATCCCAAGCGCCTTACCAAGGCAAATCGAAGACCGTTGGTTTTTCGCTCAACAATGATTTTGACTTGAAATATTTATCCTTCAAGGATTCTGGCACATCCGATGGCTCGGCCAATTTGCGCGTACTTAACACTCGTACTTCAGCTAGTTATAACTTTGCGAAAGACTCTTTGCAGTGGTCGAATATCGCATCGAGTTTTGGCTTGCAAGTCATTCCCGACTATGTGTTTACCGTGAGCACTCAGCACAGTTTTTATCACCCCTTTTCAGATCAACCTAATTTAGCGCAAGCACCCGAGCTCGAAAGCTGGAGCTACGAGTTGAGCCGCTCATTCCATTGGACTGGAAAGTTCAATGCGGGAATTATGCGTGCAGAGAAAGAGGAACCCGATACGCGGCCTTGGGATGCGGGCTTTGACTACCGTTATACTTTTAGTTCAAGCCGAGTGGGCAAGGCTTTGTTCCAAGATCAAATCACCCATTCCAGCAATATTTCATTATCAATTCAGCCTACGCGCAAATGGAAAATGACGTATACGACTCAGTACGATTACAATGCGGGTCGTTTTGCCATGCACCAGTTTAATTTCCAACGTGATCTGCATTGCTGGTCTATGACCTTCCGCTGGACACCTATTGGCCCCGCAGCCGGTTGGAATTTTTCCATCTTCGTCACAGAACTTCCCGATATCAAGCTGCAATCCAGTGATACCAAGACTTCCACGACGTCAACAACGACATCAACCCTGAAATAGTATCCTTGCCCTGAACAAGATTTGCTAGCTTGTTTCCTATGAAAGTCATACTCCCTGTCGCCGGTGTCGGCACTCGTTTGCGTCCTTTGACCTTGCATTTACCCAAGTGTTTGCTGCCTGTCGCGGGCAATACCATCATCGGCCATATCCTTGATGCACTTTCCAATTTGCCCGTGAGCGAATACATCTTCGTGACTGGTTACCAAGCGGAAAAGGTTGAAGATTATATCCATCGCGTCTACAGTCATCTCAATGCACGCTTTGTATTGCAAGAAAATCCGCAAGGCTTGGGCGAAGCGATTCACCTGTGCGCAGAGTTTCTAAAAGACGATGAGCCCGTGCTGATTATTCTGGGCGATACGCTTTTTGATGCGGATTTGCTTTCGCTTTCCCATGCGAGCTCAAATGTGTTGTGTACACGTGTTGTGCAAGATCCATCACGCTTTGGTGTTGCTGTTGCCACGCCTGATGGTCGTATCTCAAGGCTGGTGGAAAAGCCGCAGAACTACGTTTCTAACCAAGCATTGGTGGGCATTTACTTTTTGCAAGACGTTGTGAGCTTGCGCAAGTCTTTAGAGACCTTGATGCAGCTGAATATGCGTACGCGTGGTGAATTTCAACTTACCGATGCATTGCAACTCATGATCGATGAAGGTTCCGAATTTTATTCGGGGCAAATTCGTGGCTGGCTCGACTGTGGCAAACACGATGCACTGCTTGAATCCAATCGGTTGCTTCTCTCTCGTGCAAAAGCGCAGGTGCGCAAATCCTACCCAGGCTCCACCATTATCGAGCCTTGTTACATCGCAGAAAATGTTGAAATTTCTAATTCGATTATTGGCCCCAATGTGTCTTTGCACGAAGGCTGCAATCTGCAAACGGTCATGCTTCGCGATAGCGTTGTTGCCGCAAATTGCTACCTCGATAATTCCTCGCTTGAGCGGTCGATCCTCGGTGAGTCTGTTACGGTGCGTCGTTTCCATGGAAGCTTAAACTTGGGTGACTATTCTGAAATCAATCCCGAAGACTGAGCTGATCCTAGCAAGTGCCTCGCCCCGCAGGCAAGCAATCCTTGCGCAGTTAGGATTGCCCTTTCGCGCGGTGGAATCGGGTGCAGACGAATCGTTAGTGGACATCATCCCTCTTGAAGCCCCTCGGATCCTTGCGGAGCGAAAAGCTCTGTCGGTTTCTAAGCTCTATCCTCTTGAATCTGTGCTCGGCTACGACACCTTGGTTTTCCTCGATGGACAGGCTTTGGGCAAACCGAGCGATGCAGCTGATGCTGAACGGATGCTCATGTCTTTGTGCGGTCGTTGGCATGAGGTACGCACGGGTTTTGCCCTTGCCCAGAACAGCCAAATGCTTGTGTCTGGTGTTGAATGTACAAGAGTATTGTTCCGTCCATTTACCAAAGCAGAGGTAGATGACTATATTGCATGGGGTGAGCCATTCGACAAGGCCGGTGCTTATGGAATACAAGGCCAAGGGGCTAGGTTCGTGCAGGCGATCGAAGGTTGCTATTACAATGTTGTTGGGCTTCCCATTGCAAAAACCTTGGATGCCTTGAAAGTATTATCGGAGACTTGATAAATGGCCGACAAAAATCCGCTCGAAAAAATTCCGCTCGAAAAAGATGCTGAAGAAAAACTGGGTGAATACCTCAAGCGTGCGCGCCTTGCTGCAGGCATTGAGCTGGTTGAATTAGCCCGCGAAATTCGCATTACCCCTGACATGCTCGACCATCTTGAAAGTGGCCGCTATGAAAAGCTCCCTGTGCAGGCGTATGTGCGTGGGTATCTCAACACGATTTGTACTCGCCTTGAGCTGAATCGTGCTAAGGTTTTGGATTGGTATGCTGGCGAAGTTGGTCGAGACTATGCGGCAAAGATTCTCACCGATCTTGCACCAGAATCGAGCTTCTCGAACAATACAGCTCATGCTGCTCGCGTTAAGACCATTACGCCATCGAGTTCTGATAGCCGCGGTGCAAGTAAAGTGATTATTGCCGTGGTCGTCGTCGCGCTCGTTGCATTCCTCATGGTCATGAAGTCCAATCACAAGCAAGACAATCAAGCTCAAGTGGCTGCTCGTATTGCGGATTCTGTGGACTCCATCAACAAGATCAAAGCTCATGCAGATTCTGTGGCACAGGCCGAATCTCTAAGCACAAACGACACCTCGGGTTTATCTGCGGATTCTCTTGCGGAAACGGGCAAGGTTGATACCACCGCTGGCGAAATTGGAAAAGATTCCAAAGATGCCAAAGATGCCAAAGACGCCAAGGATACCAAGGACAGCAAGGGCAAGAAAGATTCTAAGAAAGAATCTAAAGATGGCAAAGCTGCAAAGGCTGAGCCTCCTCAAGAGACCACGCTGAAGTTTGAATGTGTCAAGGACAGCACTTGGATTCGCGTCAATCGCATTGGTGGACTCAAGTGGGTGCATATTGTTCGCCATACCGACAAAGCTCGTTTCGTAAGTCATACCGATACTATGAAGGTGACCGTGGGTTCTCCTGAAAAGGCAAAGCTCTACATCAACGACGAAGCTGTGAAAATTCCCGCGAACTACTTCAAGGTTTATAACGGCAAGATTATTCTTAAGGAATAAATAAAGTGCTGATTTTCGCGCTGATCATGTTTGGCTTTTGCCTCGCGACTGTTGCGCTTGCAGGGCTCTCCCTGTACATCACCTCCTATGAAAAGAAGGTGGTGGAATTCTGCGAAGCTGCGGAACAGCGCTTCCGCCCAGGCTTTTATCAAGAGCTAGAAGCTCGTGCAGCGAAGCAGATTGAAAATCTCGCGAAAGACTCATTGAAGAAATAAGGAGCGCCTAATGCGTAGCAAGAGCCTTACCCGCAATACCTCTGAGACTCAGATCACTCTTAGTCTCGATCTTGACAAAGCAGAGCGTGGAACCGTTGCGACAGGTTCGGGCTTTTTGGATCACATGCTTGATCTATTTCAAGTGCATGGTGGCTTTCGCCTTGACGTTGCTTGCCAAGGTGATGCTCATGTCGATATGCATCATTCTTCGGAAGATATCGCCATTGTGCTTGGCCAAGCTTTGCTCGATTGCTTAGGCGATAAGAAAGGCATTGAGCGTTACGGATTCTATTACGTGCCCATGGATGAAGCTCTTGCTCGTGT
>Ga0302287_10001038_pt1 | contig 11558 bp, 8 predicted proteins | sample III_Fen_E2_4_FD_200452 | JGI IMG/M metagenome (GOLD analysis project Ga0302287, IMG submission 200452) | Peat permafrost microbial communities from Stordalen Mire near Abisko, Sweden - III_Fen_E2_4 | ecosystem: Environmental > Terrestrial > Soil > Wetlands > Permafrost | place: Sweden: Abisko...
TGAGGGTGCGAACGGTGCCGCTGACGATGTCGCCCTCTTTGAGGGCTTCGCGGCGGGCCGCAGTGACGCCTCGGGCCTGCTCTTCAAGAACGATGCGGCGATCGACGACGACGTCTTCATCGGCAATGTCGAGCTTGGTGATGCGGCAGTTGATCTCGGTGCCGACTAGCTTTTCGAGTTCGGCTGCATCGCGGGTGCCGCTGCGGCTGGCGGGCATGAAGGCGCGGACGCCGACGTCGACGCGAACGCCGCCTTTGACGACTTCAGTGACCGTGCCGACGATGGCGGTCTTGTCTGCAAAGGCTGCCTCTAGGGCGGACCAGTCGCGGGGCTGGGCGACTTTAAAGAGCGAGAGTTCGTAGTAGTGCTCTTCATTGCGGCCGGTGACGGAGACGGGGAATGTGTTGCCGGGCTTGACGGCTTCGGCGTTGTTTTGGAAGGCCGAGCGGGGCAGCACGCCCTCAGTCTTGTAGCCGATGTCGAGGAAGACCTGGTCGGCGGAGAGCGAGACGACGACACCCTGAAGCTGGCGCTGGCCAGGCTCGCCCTTATGCGAGTGGCTGCGCTCGAAGGCCGAGAGCAGGTCGGCGAAGTTTTCCTGAGGTTCTTCCGGGTCAGGCTCGGGGGCTGGCGCAGCTTTGGCTATGGGGGCAGCGGCTGGCTGCGTTTCCCCGGTCCCAGAGTCGGGACCGGGGGCACCCGCAATGGCTTCTGGCGCTGGCGCCGGGGTTGGCTCGGCGTCGGGCTGGGTCGTGGCTTCGGGGAGGGGCAGGGACTCTTCGAGGTTGTCGTTTGTCATATGCGTTTACCACATCATTCTTTCACGAATTGGGGAGGGTGGGGCGGAGGTGGCTTTTGGAAGCCGTGAATGCGCCGGGAAATCATGCAGGCGGAGAATCCACGTTACATCCCGGTGCGGGTCTGCGCGTTTGCCAATTACACTGGAGAAGCTATGGATATTCGCTCTGGTAATGAGATTCGCGAAGCCTTTCTGCGCTTTTTTGAGACGAAGGGGCACCGCCGTGTGCACTCCTCGTCGCTGGTGCCTGCCAACGACCCGACGCTGCTGTTTACCAACGCGGGGATGAACCAGTTCAAGGACCTGTTTTTGGGGGCCGAGCGCCGCGAGTACTCGCGCGCGACGACCTCACAGAAGTGCGTCCGCGCGGGCGGCAAGCACAACGATCTTGAGAACGTTGGCTTTACGCGGCGGCATCATACCTTCTTTGAGATGCTGGGCAACTTTTCGTTTGGAGACTACTTCAAAAAAGACGCGATCGGCTTTGCCTGGGAACTGGTGACCAGCCCGGAGTGGTTGAACATTCCCAAGGACCGGCTCTACGTGACGATCTTTGAGGGCGACCCTGCGAATGGCGTTCCGCGCGACGACGAGGCCGAGGGCTATTGGATCGAGGCGGGCGTTCCGAAGGAGCGGATTCACCAGTACGGGCTCAAGGATAACTTCTGGCAGATGGGCGAGACGGGGCCTTGCGGGCCGTGTTCTGAAATCTTCTATGACATGGGGATCGAGGCTGCGGAGACGCCGGGAGTCGACCTGCCGTTTGGCAAGGACGAGGCGCGGTATGTCGAGATCTGGAATTTGGTCTTCATGCAGTTTGACCGGGCGGCTGTCGTTGACCCGGCGACGACGAAGACAAGTTATACGCTGACGCCGCTGCCCAAGCCTTCGATTGATACGGGCGCGGGGCTGGAGCGGTTGGCGGCTGTGTTGCAGAATAGCGTCTCGAATTATCAAACCGACTTGTTCACACCGCTGATCGAGCGAGCGGAGAGCTTGACAGCCACAGTTGCCCGGTACGCTCCTGACGAGCACACCATAGTGGACCTCACGCCCTCCGAGGTGGGCATGAGCGACGACCCCGGAGCGGCCAGCTTGCGCATCATTGCTGACCACGCACGCGCGGCTACTTTCCTGATTAATGACGGCGTGCTGCCTTCGAATGAAGGGCGTGGCTACGTGCTGCGCAAAATCCTGCGGCGCGGGATTCGGCATGGAAGGCTGTTGGGACAGGAACAGCCGTTTCTCTATCAGATGGTTTATGCCGTGCGGGATTTGATGCAGGGGGCTTATCCGGAGCTGATCGATTCAGCCGATCGCGTGGCAAAAGTTGTACTCGCCGAAGAGAAGCAGTTTGATCGCGTGCTGAAGATCGGGCTTACCCGTCTGAATGACGAGCTGCAAGGCGGGTTCACAGGGGAGAAGGCCTTCCATCTTTACGAGACCTTCGGTCTGCCGCTCGACTTTATGGTCGATGCAGCGCGCGATGCTGGCGTGAAGTTTGATGAGGCTGGTTTCGAGGCTGCGAAGGAATCTGAGCAGGCACGGGCGCGGGCTTCGTGGAAGGGCGGGAGCCAGAAATCTGCCAGCCCGGCTTATCGCGAATTGCCTAAGACGGATTTCTTGGGATACAAACAGCTCACCGCTCAAGGCGCTGAGGTTTTGGCGATTGTGAAGGATGGTGTTGGCGTTCCGGCTGCTGCTGCTGGCGATCTGGTCGACGTTGTGCTCGACCAGACGAGCTTCTATGGCGACTCGGGCGGGCAGGTTGGCGATACTGGCTGGTTTACTTCCGCCGATGGGAATACGACCGTTGCCGAGATCGAGGGAGTCGTGCTGCCTGTGCAGGGCGTGAGGGCACACAAGGCTCTGCTCAAGGAGTCATTGGCCGTCGGCGATCACGTTCGCACGGTTGTCGATCAGGAGCGGCGCGATGCGATTCGGCGAAATCATACCGGTACGCACTTACTTCACGCTGCACTGCGGCAGGTGCTGGGCACGCATGTGAAGCAGGCTGGCTCGTCGGTGCATCCGGATCGGCTGCGCTTTGATTTTTCGCACTTTGCGCAGGTGGCCGACGAAGAGTTGGAAGAGATTGAGTCGATCGTCAACCGCGAAGTCCTGGCCGATGCGAAGGTCGACACCATTGAAGACGTACCGATCGATGTGGCTGTGAATGAGTACCACGCAATGGCGCTCTTCGGCGAGAAGTACGGCGACAAGGTGCGCGTGGTGAAGCTGTCGGATGGTTTTTCGACGGAGCTTTGCGGCGGGACACATACGAAGGCGACGGGCGAGATCGGGCTGATCAAGATCGTCAGCGAGGGCTCTGTGTCTTCCGGGGTCCGGCGGTTGGAGGCGATCACCGGCATGGGCGCGCTCGATGCCTTCCGGCAGGACTTCGCCGTCTCACAAATTGTCACGCAACTGGCTCCGCCGGCAGAGGGCAGCAGCTTGTCGGATTCCTTCCGCGCGAAGTTGGCTGCGCAGGAGAACGAGTTGAAGCAACTGCGCCGAGAGTTGGAAGAGGCGCGGATGAAGTCGGCTGCCGGGGCTCTTGATGAGGCACTGGGTAAAGCTGTCGACGTGAAGGGCGTGCGGCTGGTGACGCTACGGGCCGACTCGCTGGAGCGCGGGCAACTGCGGACGCTCGTCGATAATTTGAAGCAGAAGCTGGGCGAGGGCGTGGTGGTGCTGGCTTCGGCGCAGCCTGAGGGCAAGGTCGCGCTGATTGCCGGAGTGACGCCGGGGCTGACGAAGCGGATTCAGGCGGGAAAGCTGGTTGGCGGCGTTGCAAAGTTGGTCGGCGGATCGGGCGGCGGCAAGCCGGAGATCGCCGAGGCCGGCGGGAAAGACCAGGCTGGGATCGACGCGGCGTTGAAAGCTGTGGCGGGGATTGTTGGAGAGTTGCTGGCCCTCTAAGTTGGTTTGGGTTCGTGGTATCCCACCCATTCCCGCAAAAAGCGCGTGAATGGATGGGGCACCCGGCACCTGCGGTGTGGCTGACGGCCTTCGGCAGGCGGAGTTGAGTGCAACAGTTTCCCAGGTCTCAGAATCGAGACCTGGGGCACCCAGGGTTCGTGGCGCCTGGCACCCAAGGTCCATTCGGGAACGACTTATCTTGCATAGATTCTGTTGGCATGAGGGATTGCCATGCAGCGGACATTTGGATTGGGAGTTTTGCTTTCGGTTGGAGTAGGGATGAGCGGGCTGGCACAGACTGTTCATGGGCGCGAGGGGATCACACTGCCTGCGCCGCCGGTGGCCGAGGCCATACCTGTTGCCGACAACTACTTCGGGACGAAGATTCCTGACAGTTATCGTTGGCTTGAAGATGCAAAGAGCCTCGAGACGCGCAAGTTCATCGACGATGAAAACGCCTATACGGCGCGCTATCTGAAGCAGGCGCGCATTCGCACACAACTTGTGGACGACCTGGACGAGCTGGAGCGCGTCTCGCGATGGTCGCTGCCCGTGGAGCGCGGCGGGAACTATTTCTTTACCAAGCGGCTGGCGGGCGAGGAGCAGGCCTCGATCTATGTGCGTCGCAGTTGGGTGGGCAAAGACGAGAGGATCGTTGATCCGGCCACTTTGAGCCGGAATACGAATACTTCGGTGAGCCTGGCTGACGTTTCGCGCGACGGAACGCTCGTGGCTTATCGGCTGCGCGAGGGCGGCGCGGACGAGACGAGCATTCACCTGCGCAATGTGAAGACCGGCAAGACGCTGGAGGATGAGCTGCCGAGCGCGCGGTATGAGAGCGTGAACTTCACGCCGGATGGTGCGAGCCTCTTCTACGTGCGTAATGAAAAGACGGGAACGCTGCTCTACCAACACAAGCTGGGCACGCGAACCGCGCAGGACAAGCTGATCTTCGGACGCGAGTTTCATGGCGAGGAGCTGGGGCCGAACGATCTCTTCAGCGCTGATGTGACCGACGACGGGCGCTATCTGGTTGTCGAAATCGACCGGGGCGTTCCGGCGCGGCGCGTGGATATTGTCTTTCGCGATCTGAAGAAACCGGGCTCGTTCTTTGAAATTCTGGTGTGGGGGATCGACTCGCGCTTTGCCGCGATCTATGCCAGCGGTGCGTGGTTTGTGAAGACCGACTATCAATCGCCGAAAGGCCGGATTTTGAAAGCCGATCCCGGCATCATGCCCGAGGCCTGGAAGACGATTGTGCCTGAAGGGCCGGATGTGATCGACGAGTTCTCGATTGTGGGCGGGAAGATTTATGTCGAACGGCTCAAGGACGTGCAGTCGGAGACGGCGATTTATACGCTGGAGGGCAAGGCGGCAGGCAAGATCGACTATGACGGGATCGGGTCGGCTTCGAGCCTGGAAGGACGCGTGAGCGCACGCTACGGATTTTTCAGTTTCGAGTCGTTGATTCAGCCGCCGACGCTCTACCGGCTGGATACGATGACGGGCAAGCGCGATATTTTTGCGCAGACGAAGACTGCATTCGATACGAGCCAGTACGAGTTGAAGCAGGTGTTTTTCAAGTCGAAGGACGGGACGCAGGTTCCGATGTTCATCGCCGGCAAAAAAGGCCTGAAGCGGGATGGAACGGAACGGCTGCTGATGACCGGCTACGGCGGCTTCAATATCAGCGAGACGCCCAACTGGAATCCTGCATGGGGATGGTGGCTGGAGCAAGGCGGCTGGTTTGCTCTGCCGAATCTGCGCGGCGGCGGTGAGTATGGCGAGAGCTGGCATGAGCAGGGAATGTTCGAGAAGAAGCAGAATGTCTTTGACGATTGGTTCGCAGCGGCTGAATATCTGATCGCGAATAAATACACATCTGCTACACACTTTGCGATTTCGGGGCGGTCGAATGGCGGGCTGTTGATGGGCGCGTCGATTACGCAGAGGCCGGAGCTGTTTTCCGCGGTGTGGTGCGGCTATCCGCTGCTGGACATGCTGCGCTATCAAAAATTCCTAGTAGGGTCGTATTGGAAGACGGAGTATGGCTCGTCGGAAAATGATAAGCAATTCTCTTATCTATTGAAGTATTCGCCTTACCACAACGTGAAGGCAGGCACGGCCTATCCAGCGGTGATGTTTTTCACTGGAGACAACGACACGCGTGTGGACCCGCTTCATGTGCGCAAGATGACGGCTCTGATGCAGGCGGCCTCGACCGGCGGTCGGCCGATTCTGCTGCACTACAGCCTCTCGGGTGGCCACTCGGCCGGAGTCGGCGTTGAACAGCAGATTCAGGATGACGCCGACCAGCTCAGCTTTTTGTGGACTGAATCAGGTCAACCTGTGTCTCGAAAATAATGCTCTTTGCATCGGTTGGATACGAGGCAGCAGAGTTCCGCGGTAACCTCATGTCCTGCGTACTTGCCTCCGATAAAGAGAGCGAGGGACTTGAGGGCAAGGTTCTCGCAGGGAACATTCTGTCTCCTGCGGCTGGAGCTAGTAGAGAGCTGTTCCGGCCGAGGCGGCCGTGTCTTTCTCTTGTTGCAATCTGAAGCGTTCGCTCTGGCAGCCGCCGGTCGAGAACCGGCTGCCAATGCAGAACGAAAGACGGGAGTCAAGATGCCACGCACGGAAGTGGAGATTGACGCAGTTCAGATTGACGGGCTGGAGACGGTCGGACTAGACAAGCGGCAGGAAGAGGCGCGGCTGGCCGCACTGAACTCCATCGAGATTCTGGACACTCCTCCCGAGACTGCCTACGATACGATCACCCGGCTGGCCGGCGAGTACTTTCAGGCCGATTCGGTGGCGCTCGCTTTTGCCGACGAAAGCCGTGTCTGGTTGAAGTCCTGCTTTCGCCAGGCGGCTCGGGAGCTGCCGCGCAAGAACTCGATCTTCGACCTGGTACTGGCAGAAGACGGGCCGGTGATTGTGCCGGACATTTTGCGTGATCCACGGTGCGACAGGCTGCAGCCGCGTCTCACGCAGCTGGCCGCGGCAGGCTTTGCCTCCGTTCCCGTTCGCTTTGCGGATGGAAGAATCATCGGGACCCTGACCGTCTTCCACAACGAACCCCGCCCGAGGATGGAGCCGGAAGAGATTCGCATTCTGGAGAGCCTGGCTGATCTGGTTTCAAGCCAGTTGGAGCTGCGCAAGCTGAACAAAAGCCTGAGCGGGAAGGCTTCGGCGCCACAGCACTTCGATATTGCAGAAAACTCGAGTGAAAGCTGGCCAAGCGATGCCGATCTGCGCCAGGCTCTCGACCAGGGCCAATTCGTTCTCTACTACCAGCCGGAGGTTGAACTGGCGACGCGCAGGATCGTCGGCCTCGAGGCTCTGATCCGCTGGGTTCACCCGGAGCGCGGATTGGTTCCCCCGATGGACTTCATTCCGCTGGCCGAAGAGAGCGGGCTGATCCTCCCGATCGGCGACTGGGGAATCGCCCAGGCATGCAGCCAGATTCAGAGCTGGTGCGATGAAGATCCGCAGCATCTCTCGCTGCGGGTCGGCGTCAACCTCTCCGCCCGCCAGTTTTCCCGCCAGGGACTGGCCGATCATGTCGAGGCTCTGCTGATGCAATCGGGCATTTCGAGCCGGCAACTCGGCCTGGAGATGACCGAGTCCAGCCTTATTCCCAGCGTGCACACGGCTCTCGGGGTGCTCGGCAGCCTGCGCAGACTGGGCGTCTCCCTGCTCATGGACGACTTCGGCACGGGCTATAGCTCGCTCAGCTACCTGCACTCGTTTCCCTTCGATGTGCTGAAGATCGACCGCTCGTTTGTGAGCCGAATGACCGAGGGCGACCAGCCGCTTCAGATCGTCCGCACCATCATCGAGCTCGCGCGGGTGATGGGCATGGATGTGGTGGCCGAAGGAATCGAAACCGCCGAGCAGTTCCGCCTGCTGCGCGAGATGGGCTGCCGCTATGGCCAGGGCTTTCTCTTTGCCCGGCCCATGCCGGCCGAGGCCGTCACCGATCTGCTGAGGCTGCCCGGCCGCATACTCCCCGACCCTGATGCCTCTTGATCCGATAACTAAATACCGTGTGGGTGCCCCATCCATTCCCGCGCACTTTGCGGGAATGGGTGGGAAACGATTTCGCTCTTTCCTTGCCGGATCAAGAGGGCCTGATCGTTCCATTTCAGGACGGATAGCGAAGTTGTGCCCTTCTGAAACTCGGCATCTCTTTGAATTGTGATTTTCGCCTCATTGCAGGCTGGCCGCACGGTAATCTCAGTTCCATGCAACAACAGGTCGCAACCACGACCCCTTCAGCCTCCGCCAGCTTTGCTGGTCTGTTGGCTGCACTTGCCGCGCCTGCGCAAAGTCCCGGTGCCTCTGGCAACGGGTCTTTGCCCGCGGGGTGGAAGTCCGGCTGGAGCGACGACGGTCTGGAGGACGACGTCGCAACGCTGAGCTACGAGCGCGCGCTGCGAGCTCACGCCCGCTATCGCAACCCGGAACAGCCAGCCGTCCCAAGCGCTGACTTGGGACAGGGTCGTGTTGACGAACTGCTTCAGACTGCACCACCAGCAGCTCGGCAAACGACGGTTCGTTCCGCGATTCGTTCCGCCGCAGATGCAAGGCCGGAAGCAGACCTCTCTTTGAAGACGCCCTACGAGCAAAACCTGAAGTCGGCAAGCATTACGATTCGCATGAGCAAGGTGGAGTGCGCGCAACTGCACCGGCGCGCCGCCGACGCCGGGTTGACGGTTTCGGCCTATCTGCGCTCGTGCACCTTTGAGGCCGAGTCACTGCGGGCAATGGTGAAAGATACGATGGCTGAGCTTCGCATGGCCAAGGCAAAGGCGAAACCCGCCGAACCCCTGCCGACGCGTCGGTCCTGGCTTCGCGGCTGGCTGGCTCGCCTCTTCAGTCCGTGGCATGGAACGCCGCGCGTTGCGCGCGCCTGACAAGGCTACCAATCTACTCGACTTCGAGCACGAGGCATTTCAGGTATTCGGTCTCTGGCAGGTTGAGAACGACGGGATGGTCGATCGCGGCTCCGCGACGCTCAAGTAGACGCACGCGGCGGTGCGCATCGACGGCAGCCGAGGCTACACTAGCTTCGAGATCAACCCAACTGACGTGATGAGAGCAGGAACAGGTTATGAGAAGGCCGCCGGGGCGCAGCATCTTGAGTGCGCGCAGGTTCATCTCTTTGTAGCCGCGCAGAGCGCTCTCGACGGCGCGCTGGCTCTTGGCGAAGGCGGGCGGATCGAGTACGATGGTGTCGAATTTTTCACCTGCGTCGGACCAGCCACGCAGGATTTCAAAGGCGTCGCCCTCGACCCAATCGACCTTGGCGGAGATGCGTGAATGGTTTGTCTCGAGGTTGCGCTCGGCCACTTCTAGCGAGGCGTGCGAGGAGTCAACGCCGGTGACCTGATCGCAGAACTCGGCCAAATGCAGGGCAAAGCCGCCCTGGTAGCAGCAGACGTCTAGTGCTCGGGAGGTTGCGCCGAGCTTCCGCGCCCACTGGGCGGCGGCGGCGTAGTTGGCGCGTTGATCGAGGAAGGCGCCGGTCTTCTGACTGGAGCTGGCGTCGAAGTGGAAGGTCAGGCCGTTGATGCGGAACTCTGCGTTCGTGGCCGGAGTGGTGCCGTCTTTGACAAACAACGGAGCAGGGTTGGGCGCTGACAGCCCTTCGAGTTCACGCACACGGGCATCGGGCCGTTCGAGAATGGTGGACGGGCTTAGTTCTTCGCGCAAGACGCGCACGCAGCTTTCGCGCACTGCTGCGGAGTCCAGACCTTTGGCCAGCAGTTGCAGGATGACGAGGTCGCCGTACTTGTCGGCCACCACGCCAGGCAGCTCATCGGCTTCGCTGAAGCAGAGGCGGCAGGCGTTGTTCTGCTCATCGAGCAGGGGCTTGCGGCGGGCGATGGACGCGCGGAGACGGGTTTCGAGCAACTGGAGCCACGCGGGCTCGTCGATGGCCTCGCGCGAGACGAGACGCAGGGCAATCTGCGAGATGGGGCTGTAGAGCGCGGTGCCTAAGAGCAGCCCACGGCTGTCGGCCACGGGCAGAAGCGCGGGAGGCTCGCCGCCGAGGAGTTCGACGTTCTCGATGTCGGAGGCGTAGACCCACAGGTGGCCTGTACGCAGTTTGTCGGCGGCACGGCGGTTGATGCGTGCGCCGAGAGCTTTGGATGCAGGCGCGGCTGGCCGGATGGTCTTTGGGGCCACATGTTTGATGGCTGGTCGGGCGGTGCGAGGCTTGGTCATGGGCTCCCTGGTGTGATTCGTACTCCTCTTCATCCTATTCCCCGATGCTGTTGAGGGGCGAACCGCGAGGGCTGGTATGACGGAGGATGCGTCTGTTCGGATCCGTAGCCGCTGAATTAAGGCTCGCGAGAACGTTGCTGAAGGAGTAACTACCGGATGGCCGGTCACTCAGGACTAACCTGCACGAAATACGCGATGCAGTCGATTTGGAAGTACTATGAGGTACATGGACGCAAGCATCACTGTGGGTAGGCAGAAGATCCGATTCGACCGCGAGGCGACAATCGAACTTTATCGCGGGACTATTACCGTACCGGGAGCCGATTCATGCGATTGCCTCTATTGCAAGAACTTCGCACAGCAGCGGCAGGCCATCTACCCAGATGAGTTTATGATGCTCCTGAATCGCTTGGGGGCTGACTCCACCAAAGAGTGGGAGCCGTACGAACTTGGCCCGTGGGACGCGAAACCCAATCATCGCCTGTACGGAGGGTGGTTCTTGTTTTGTGGCGAGATCGTTGAAGGGGCAAGCGTGCAGGCTGAGGGTCTGCCTTTTTCATATCGCTTTACGACAAGCTTCCCAAATGGAACGCTCCCCGGCGCGGTGAAGATATGCGCAGTCGATTTTCTTGCTGCGATTCCGTGGGTCTTACAAGAAGCACCGGATTAGATCGAATTTGAAAGTGGCAATCGTCCCGACCTCAGGCGGCGGCCGCCAGTGGTACTGGGATGGCAAAAACCGGATCGTGTCCAGTTTGCCGGTCACTCGGCCGAAACAGCGCGATTCACTGGATGCACGCAGCGACCGTGTCAGGGCCGGTTATGCGGTATTCCGTCGCATCAAGACTAAATATATTGAAGTTCCGATCATGAAAAATACTGCGAAAGTCGAATGAAGCTGTCGCCCCAACATATATCCCGACTATGCCCTTCGAATAGGCATAGTGGAATAGGTAGTTGGGTGAAGCATCGAAAACCAGCCAGACATCAGTATTGTGAAGTACCGATACGACCTTTGGAGGAAACCTGAGGCTCTTATAGTTTCCGAACCCGGCATCGTTGCACTCTCGAAAGTAAGCGAACGCAAATCCGTGATTATCAGTGAGGCATACTTGAGATTTGTTACTGCAATCTTGGAGCTGAGCACCTCGTTTGCGTGGCGCATCGAGTGTTCCAGTCCGTGAGTCCAGCTTGATCGAGTCTCCATTCGACGCCGCAAATGTCGCGTGGAACCCCGATTGGTCCGAAGATTCGTGTTGTGCTCCTGCTATCGTGCTCATACACAATAGAGCCGTTGGTAACCAGCATGCAGTCTTCATTGACATATCGTAATTGAATGTTGCGGGTGATTTGTCGCCAATCCGGAAGTTGCCTTGAGGTTGTCCCTCTGACGATCAAATAGCTTCTAGGTGCGGGCTGAGGCCGGTGCCATCCAAAAGGAACCTGGCAGCTTCCTGTAGCCTTTGATGCGCAGGAAACACAACCGGCCTATAATGAAGCATGGCGACCGTCCACCAGTCCACACCGGCAGATCTTCCCGGCACGCCTCCGGCTCAGCCGAAGAAGGCGCACCCTGCCGTGTCGGAGGCCGATCAACTGGTCA
>Ga0302287_10001045_pt1 | contig 11504 bp, 10 predicted proteins | sample III_Fen_E2_4_FD_200452 | JGI IMG/M metagenome (GOLD analysis project Ga0302287, IMG submission 200452) | Peat permafrost microbial communities from Stordalen Mire near Abisko, Sweden - III_Fen_E2_4 | ecosystem: Environmental > Terrestrial > Soil > Wetlands > Permafrost | place: Sweden: Abisko...
ATACTCCATTAAAAGAAACTAATGCTAAAATAGCTCAGGTAGAAGGTATTATTATGAAACATCCCGAAGTGGTAAATGTTTTTTCAAATGTAGGAACTCAATCAGGCGTAATGGGTGGTAGCTCATCGTCAAATAGCAATCTGGCTGAAATATCGATAATGTTGACCGATGCCAACAAACGTACAATGAGCACTATCGAATTTGGACGAATGATTCGGGAAGAAATTATGCAAGTGCCGGGTGTGAAACCCACTATTAAAACAGTTGGCATGACAGGTGGTTCTAATTTTGACGTTCAAATGGCTGTTGAAGGAACAAACCGGGATTCCATAATGAAAGTGGCTGCAATCATTAAAAGTATTATGGAAAAAACTCCGGGAACAGATTATGTGCAATACAGCACCAAGGAATCCAAGCCTCAAGTTTCAGTCGTTCTCAACCGTGAAAAGTTGGCCAAATATGGTGTAACAATAAACGATGCAGGGAATGCGATACAATATGCTTTTAGTGGTAATAATAATACCAAGTTCAAAGATAATGGAGAAGAATATGACATTAACCTTCAAATAGATGAAGCCAATGCAAAGAGTGTGCAAGACGTAAGGGAATTCAATATATATAATTCCAGAGGCGCAGTCGTTCCATTGACAGCCATAGCCGACATTACGGAGACATCAAGCCAATCGGTATTGGAAAGAAAGGACAGGCTTAACTCAGTGACAGTAAATGCTGTTGTAGTAGGTCGTGCATCAGGAACCGTAAGTTCTGAAATCAAGGAGAAACTTTCAACAGTAAAACTACCGGTTGGAGTACAAATTGTGGAAGCAGGTATGGGGAAAAATCAAAGCACCGCATTCTCAAGCTTATTGCTGGCTGTTGCATTGGCAATTATATTGATGTACTTGATTATGGTGGCTTTGTACGAAAGTATGGTATATCCTTTTGTTGTTTTATTTTCACTACCTGTTGCTATCATTGGGGCAATCTTAGCGCTGGCACTCACTTTGAAAACCATCAATTTGTTTTCTTTTTTAGGTATTATAATGCTTCTGGGGTTGGTGGCTAAAAATGCCATACTTATTGTAGACTTTACGAATCAAGAAAAAGAAAAAGGACTGTCGGTAAGAGAAGCCCTCATCTCAGCAGGTCGTGAGCGTTTGCGTCCGATCCTGATGACCACATTCGCCATGATTTTGGGTATGTTGCCTATGGCTCTTTCAACAGCTGCAGGTTCTGAAACCAAAAGTAGCATGGCATGGGTAATTATTGGAGGTCTGACAAGTTCTTTAATATTTACACTTGTTTTAGTGCCGGTTATGTACACCATTATCGAGAAATGGAAAAATAAAATAAATGCCAAATTTAGAAAAAAACAACCCAACGAAGCCACAACAACTTAATTGATTGCAAACGATTAAAATCTGAATGTTATGCCAATCTATATTGAAAGAACACCCATACCGAGTGAACCAGACAAATTAATTGATTTAGGTGTGAAAGTTTATGCCAGACACTGTGTGATGGGTAATAAATCTCCTTTATTAGCCTTGCAAACCAACTCTTGGGAAGAAAATGGACCTGAAGTTAATAATGCTCTATGGTTGTGCGAATTAATAAAAACTGAGTTTAACCCATCACTTCAATACTTTCATAAGCGGGATGAGCTATTAGCTAAAATTAAAGCCTCCTTAGAAGCGAGTCACTGTTTACTCTCAGATATTAATCACGACAATCCGATAGAACTTGGCTTTTGGGGTTTTGATATAGAATAACCCAGTTATAAATACTGTCCTCTGTATATTCTCTGTTGTCCTCCCCCAATAGCAAACTGATATTGGGGGATTAATACAAAAATTGAAAAGAAGTCAAATCAACAACATATTTAGAAAAAAACAAACAAAGAATGCCCCAGCGACATAATTAATAGTAATTGTAACCCGTAGTGCATTTAAACTACAAGTGATTTTATATTGTTGATATTTATGTTTAATAATTTGTTTATCATTTGAATAACCGTTAGTGAAGCTATTTTAGATAGAATTCTGTTTTTATATCCGTCAAAAGACTTAGCGTAGTTTCGACGAATTAAAAACTGGTCGCAGAGTTGAGAAAAGAGTGTTTCAATTCGTTTTCTTGTCTTTCTCAGTAGATACAGTTGTTTCTGGTAATCCTGTTGATTAACTCTCATGGGTACTTCTAGCTTAATTTGGTTCGAAGTAAACAAATCAAGTTGATAATCAGTACTCAAATAACCTTTGTCACCAATTAAAACACAAGAAGAGAAGTTGTTTTTTATGTTCTTCAAATAATGGATATCATATACGGAAGCTTTTGTGAGTTCAAAATCAGAAAACACACCGCTTGCACTACATACAGCATGTAATTTGTAACCATAAAAATGTAACTTCTGACTAGCACAATAACCTTTGGAAGGGCTTGTTTGATAATCTTCTTTGCAAATACTTGTTCTGGAAGAACGTGATAACTTGCAAATTTCCAAAGGCATACTGTCAACTATAAAATAGTTTTCAGTATTTGTCAGCTTTGCGGATACGCTCTTTTGCAAAAAATAATTTTCGTCTCCGACGATTATATACACTGCGTTCAATCTTAGAACTTAGTGAATCAGGCAAAGTCCTAAATAATTAATTTTCTGAATCAATACCTAGTGATTCTGCTGTTAAATCGATTCCAATTAGTTCGATATCACTTGAACGTGGACAACGTTTTTGATTCAAAAAATTACTTTTTGTCTCAAATTACTGTAATATCTTGAGAATTTTCTCGTACTTTGTTATGAAGTTGTTCATTATTATTTAATTGATTGGTAGTCTTTTAAATATACGGATTTTATCCGAAATGAACAACTTCTTTTATATCTATTTGATTAATTCACTACGAATTAAACATATAATATTAGGCAACATCAAAAAAATAGACTAATTTTGAATATCAAATAATTGCATACTATACCAAAGATATAGGCAGTCGAAATGAAGTCCAAAATTTGGGGTCAAATTGTAACAATTAATTTACAGAAAATATAACTTATTGATAAGTAGGGATAAAATGGGAAAGGTTCGACTACCAAGTTCCTCAAGCATATCACAAAAAACGTTTAGCAATAAATATCGTTAAACGTTTTTTCTAAAAACATTTTAAGATTCAACCCATTATAAGTTAATAACAAATAATGTATTGACCAACAAACAATAATTATAGCGGTTGAACGCTAAAAAAATTCTATCTTTGCCTTTGAAAAAAATTGTGTTATTTTTATCTACTACAAAATGAAACCCGTATTAAAATTTTCTTTTATTGTCGCTTTGTTAGCTCTGGTATGTACCGCAAGTGCTCAAACGATTTACCGTTTAGAAATCGGCTACACCAATCCAAAGCGTTATTTTGGTTCAGATATAGGTTCTTCATCAAACTTCAAAGGACAAGGATTATCAACTTATTTTAACGGAGGAAAATTGGGTGGAACAGCCGAATTTAAACTCAAAAATAACTTCAGTTTATTAACTGGTGTACTTTACAATTACGTGTATTCTAATAACCTTCAGGGTTATCCAAATTCAACAGACGTAAAATACGTTACTCAGAGTCATTCCCTGGATATACCTGCCCGGGCAATTTATACGCTTCCAATATCTAAATCCCTTAAAGTATTCGGTTTTGCAGGTCCTAATTTCAATATTGGCTTGTCTCAAACAATGAAAGTAACGTCAACGCTAACTTATCCTCCCACAAGTGCGTTATATGTAAACTCCGGATCTGTTGATTTATATAAAGATGACATTCTAAACAGAGTAAATCTTCAAATTGGAGTTGGTGGAGGTATTCAATGGAAAAAATATCAGATTAAAGCCACTTACGATTTTGGGTTAAACAATCTGGACAGAACCAGCTCGGGCAATTTACGCCAAAAAGGTTGGTATCTTTCAGTAGCCTACGATTTTTAAGCATAACAATATTGCAGGAAATGACTAAACCCGCTATGAATGGATTTAGTCATTTTTTTTGATATAAAGAAAGGACAAACCACTTATAAAGTTTTAGTTTAAACCTAATTACAAATATTAATTGTTCATTATCATTTATTATTGATTAATCGCCGTTAAATTATCTGATAATGATTATTTTTGCAGATAATTCAGCTACAAATTGAACAAAAGAATGCAACTATACCAAATATATCTTCAACATCCAATAATTTGCACCGATAGTCGCATATGCCCACCTGATTCGCTCTTTTTTGCATTAAAAGGAGAGAATTTCAACGCCAATGCATTCGCACTTTCAGCATTAGACAAGGGTTGTTCGTTTGCTGTGGTTGATGAAGCAAAATATGCAATTGATGAGCGATTTATATTAGTTGAAGATGCATTGCAAAGTCTGCAACAACTGGCAACTTATCATCGAAAACAGGTTGGAACAAAAATTATTGGAATTACCGGCACAAATGGTAAAACCACAACTAAAGAATTAATTGCCGCAGTACTTAAAGAGAAATACAATATCCTTTTTACTCAGGGGAACCTGAATAATCATATTGGCGTACCACTTACATTACTTCAACTTAAGCCAGAACATGAAATTGCAATTGTTGAAATGGGTGCTAATCATCCCGAAGAAATTAAATTCTTAGCCGGGATAGCATGTCCTGATTACGGTATTATTACCAATGTAGGGTTAGCACATCTTGAAGGCTTTGGATCTTTCGAAGGTGTAAAGAAAACCAAACGTGAGCTTTACGAGTATATTTTCCTACACGGAAAAGCCATATTCATAAATACAGGGAATGAAAATTTGATAGAAATGGCATCGGAAACGGGCTTCATTCTGGATGCAGAAAATGTGTTGGGATATAGTTTGGATGCAAATTCGGCATGCCGTATTCATGGTCATATTACAGACTGCTCACCTTTCTTAGAAATGCAATGTGACATTGATTCTGAGGAGAAATTCAATATAAGTACAAAATTAATTGGAGCTTATAATGCCGAAAATATTTTATCTGCCGTAGCTATCGGAGAATATTTTGGGTTAGAAAAAGAACAAACAAAAGAAGGGTTAGAGAAATACGTTCCTTTAAATAACAGGTCGCAACTAACAGTCACAGAACACAATAAATTAGTTGTCGACACCTATAATGCTAACCCGACCAGCATGAGAGCAGCAATTTTAAATTTTGCTCAAATGAATGTTGACTCTAAAATACTTATTTTGGGCGACATGCTGGAACTAGGCGAACAAAGTAGTATTGAACATCAAAACATAATTCAATTATTGCAACAAAACAAGTTCGAAAACGTTTTGTTGGTAGGAAATAATTTCGGAAATACGAATAATTCTTATCTTTGCTTCGGAGATGCGACTGATTTGATCAACTATTTGAATAATCAACCAATCAGGAACAAATATGTGTTGATTAAAGGTTCAAGAGGCATCAAACTCGAAAAGGTTGTACCATTACTTTAGAAAAAAATAGTTCATAATTATGGATCCAATTAAAAGAAAAAATTTTACAATCATTACTATTGCTGCAGTTATAATTGCCGTATTAGGAATTGCCGTAATCTATTTTGTACGAAAAGCAAATCAAAAAGACGCCGAAATGGCCGAAGTTGTAGAACAAATGAATTTTGAGAAACAACAGGTTGAGAAAGAGTACTCAAATCTTAATCAGGAATTTTCAGGTTACACGTCTAACATCAAGAATGACTCTCTTGTAAAGTTGCTAGACAATCAAAAAACAAAAGTTCAACAATTATTGGATGAATTACGAGTAACAAAATCTACTAATGCCAGGCGTATAGCTCAATTGAAACATGAATTGGCAACAGTGCGAATGGTAATGATTCAATATGTAAACCAAATTGACTCATTGAATACTGCCAACAAAGTACTTAAAAATGAGAATGTAGAAGTTCACAAAAAGTATCAAGCAGCGACAGAAACAGTTCAACAACTTTCTAAAGATAAAGAATCTTTGAATCAAGTTGTTACGAGAGCATCTGTTATGGAAGTAATTAATTTTAGTATGATGCCACTCAATAGTAAAGGGAAAAAGACCGGTTGGTTTTCACAAACGGCTAATTTACAATTCAGCTATACTGTTGCAAAAAACGTCACCGCCCAAGCTGGTGATAAAACGATTTACTTACGTATCACCCGTCCGGATGGTGATGTTTTGACTAAAGGAGCAAACAATGTTTTTACATTTGAGAATAAACAAATTGCTTATTCTGCTACTAAAAATTTCGAATTTACCGGAGATGCAAAAAACGATGTTATTTTTTGGAAAATTGGTGAAATACTACCAAAAGGTATTTACCGGGCTGAATTCTTTATCGACGGAAATCGCGTAGGCAGCTTTTCCTTTAAATTCGAGAAATAAAATTACAGACTTTGAATTATTGATTTCGATTTGAATAGAATAAAATACAGGGAAATAAACGTTTATTGATTTCTATTCCTTTTACGTTCCGTAATTCAGGTCGTATAGAGTTTTTTAATCTTTTAGAATATCGCTCTGATTTACAGTATAGCATATGCAATAAATTTTCGCAACGATTTGTAAATAATCTTTACAACAAACGGAAAACAATCAACAGAAAATATATCAAAAATTAACTACAAATATGAAACGTATTTCTATCAGCTTATTACTCACTTTCATTCTTTTAATCATTCTTTCAGCATGCAAAAACGATGAATCGATTGATTGGAAAATAACAAACGACCAATGGTTAACGAAGTTTGTACAAACACACAAGAACGACTCCAACTTCTATATCACAAGTACTGGATTGACTTACCAAATTCTATATAAAGGTTGGGACAAAAACCGCAAACCAAATTCAGGTAGCACAGTAGTAGTAAATTATAAAGGGTCCTTAATCGATGGTTCAGTATTTGACTCTGTTGGCAAAGACAGCGCTGTCTCTCTAACCTTGTCTAACACAATAGCAGGATGGCAAGAAGCTCTTCCTAAAGTATATAATGGCGCTCATATAAAACTTTATATTCCAAGTAATTTAGGATATGGTACAAGCACATCGAATACAGCCATCCCTGCTAATTCCGTATTAATTTTTGATCTAAATTTAATAGATTCATACTAATTATTCATTGGCTTTCCAAAGGGATAAAGTTTAATATTCAATATTATGAAAAAGTTACTTCTCATTTTTTTATGTGCTCTTTCAGAATTTACTTTTGCTACTGAATACACAATTCAAAGCATCCCTAACCCGAAAACTGCAAATGCACACGCTTTTGTAAGCAATCCGGATGGAATATTGAAAGCTGAGACCGTACAACAAATAAATGTGTATCTTGATTCACTTCAGAATCAAACGGGAGCAGAAGTGGCTGTGGTAGCAGTAAACTCAATAGGAGAAAACGAAATAAAATCATTTGCTACCGATCTTTTCAAAACATGGGGAATTGGTAAAGCTAAACGTGACAACGGATTACTTCTGCTTTTTGTTTTGGATCAACGTAAAGTGACATTCGAAACCGGATATGGACTTGAAGGAATCTTGCCTGATGCCATATGCAAACGAATTCAGTATCAATCAATGACTCCTGAATTTAAAAACGGGAATTACGATGGAGGATTTTTAGCAGGTATACAACAAATTGGTTCAACAATTCGGAAAGAGCCTGTTCAAAAAGAAGTAAAAACACCAATTGCATGGAATGAGATTTTGCCAATTGCAGGTGGCATATATCTGATTATAGCCCTGATTTCATTGTTTTGGCTTGGAAATTCTATTCAAAACATCAAGAAAGATCCAAAGCTCAAAAGTAATATTGCCCGATACAAGGTTATAAAAACCCAAAAGGCAGGAATAATAAGCTTGATTTCCATCATGATTCCGATTGCAGGATTCGTTGCCATACTACTATTTTCGAACCCTATTTTTATCCTTTTACTCATTCCGGTTCCACTTACAACCATTCCTGCTAATATCTATGGGCGGTTCATGATGCTAAAAATCAGACGAGCACCCATACCATGCAACGTTTGCGATGGGGAAATGCATATTTTATCCGAGAAACAAGAAGATGCACATTTAAAGCTAGCTCAACAGTTTGAAGAAAAACTACATGCTATAGATTATGATGTCTTTGTTTGTAACAAATGTGCTAACGAAGCAATTTTTACATTGGACAAACCCAGCGCCTACTCCGAATGCCCCAAATGTGGAACAAAAGCCTTTATCCTGTCTGACAAACGAACGCTTGTAGCACCAACTTACATCAGCTCCGGTACCGAAAGAACCACCTATCGCTGTAAATTTTGCGGTTATGAGGAAAACGACAATCACAACATTCCACGCATAACCCGCAGCGGTGGAGCCATTATCGGAGGCGCAGTTGCAGGAGGATTATTTAGCGGAGGCGGTGGCTTTGACGGTGGCGGATTTAGCGATGGCGGCGGCGGAAGCTTTGGCGGTGGCATGTCAGGCGGTGGTGGAGCCACCAGCGGTTGGTAAATTTATAATATCAAAATTATCTTTCCTTACTTATAAATTCAAGTTTTTGTTTTCATTTAATTCAAACAAATAAACATTTATCGCAATGAAAAAAAGTTCAATTATTTTAATTTCAGTTGTAGCTTTCATAGCCATACTCTTTATGTGGGGAACCTCTGGATACAATAGTCTGGTTACGCTAAGAGAAGATGTAAATAGCCAATGGGCCAATGTTGAAAGCCAATACCAACGTCGTTCAGATTTAATTCCAAATTTAGTATCAACAGTAAAAGGGTATGCCACTCATGAAAGCTCAACATTAGAAGGTGTTGTTGCCGCTCGTGCCAAAGCTACACAAATAACAATCGATCCAAAGAATCTTACATCTGAAAAGCTTCAAGAATATCAGGCTGCACAAGGTCAGGTAAGTTCTGCTTTGGGTAAATTATTAATGATTACAGAAAACTATCCTAACTTAAAAGCCAATCAAAACTTTCTTGAACTTCAGGCTCAACTCGAAGGAACTGAAAACCGCATTTCGGTTGAACGCAACAGATTCAATGATGTTGCCAAAAGTTACGATGTAACCATTCAAAGGTTTCCAAAATCAATCCTTGCTGCATTGTTTGGTTTTGAGAAAAAACCTTATTTCGAAGCTGAAAAAGGAAGCGAAAAAGCACCTACTGTGAAATTCTAAAATTATAATCATGTCTAAAAGCACTTACGAACCTGCTGCAGATCGTTATACCAATTCAGTGGGTTACGAATATTGTGGAAAAAGCGGGTTGAAACTACCACGTATATCACTCGGTTTATGGCACAACTTTGGCGATGTAGATGATGCTAATGAAGCATTAAAAATGATTCAATACGCATTCGATCACGGAATTACACATTTCGATTTAGCTAATAATTACGGGACTCCGTATGGAAGTGCCGAGAAAAATTTCGGCAAAATATTGAAAGAACACTTTTCATCGTATCGCGACGAAATGCTCATTACGACCAAAGCCGGACACGATATGTGGCCGGGTCCTTATGGCGATTGGGGTTCACGAAAATATCTGATTGCCAGTTTAAATCAGAGTCTACAAAGAATGAAACTGGATTATGTAGATATATTTTACACCCACCGGTTCGACCCGAATACACCTCTGGAAGAAACTATGGGGGCACTTTCCGACACGGTTAAACAAGGTAAAGCGCTTTATGTCGGCATTTCAAAATATCCGGAAGATAAAGCTCGTGAAGCATATCGCATATTGCGTGAAAATGGAACTCCCTGCTTAATTAATCAAGACAGATACAACATCTTTACTCGTCAGATTGAGAATAGTGTTTTGCCTTTAGCTCAAGAAAATGGTGTTGGTGTTATTGCATTTTCACCATTGGCACAGGGCATGTTAAGCGACAAATACTTACACGGTATCCCTGAAAACTCGCGTGCGGCACACAGCTACGGTTTCTTACAAAAAGATCAGCTTACACCTGAAGTGATTCAAAGAATCAGCAAACTAAATGACATTGCGTCTAATCGGGGTCAATCGCTTGCACAAATGGCTTTAGCCTGGTGTTTGCACAAACCGCAGGTAAATTCAGTGATTGTGGGTACAAGCTCTGTAAAACAATTGAAAGACAATATTGATGCTCTTAAAAACGACACATTCACCGATGATGAATTGTGGCGAATTGGCGAATTAGGTTGATAAAATCAGAAGGGCGAATTAAATTCGTCCTTTTTTTTAAAAGAACTTTCAGACAATGAAACCTTTTTTCAAATATCTTCTATTTATTCCGCTTCTTGCATTATCTTTTGCGAGTTGCAACGATAATGTTCAGTCAACAATACCCGATTATCCGGTTTATATTGAACTCAATCTAACCACAGCCCCTTACAATACTTTTAAAAACTCATACAACCATTTTTTTTATTTCAAGACACTCACCGGATTACCTGTAACAAGTAGAATTGGTTATGGTGGAATTATCGTTTGTACAGGCTTTGAAGGTGCATATTACGCCTTTGATATGGCTTGCCCATATGAAGCTAAATCAACAATTCGGGTTTATCCAAATGACATTGGTCAGGCAGTATGCGAGAAATGTGGTTCGGTATTCGATATAGGTTATGGAATTGGAAATCCGTCATCCGGTCCGGCAAAAGAGACTCTGAAAAGATACAGAGCTTCGTTATCTGGTGACATTTTATATATCTCCAGGTAATACTTTATCTTGCCTTACTTCCACCCTTTCGGTTTAATAAGTAAAGCCGACAAAGCCACACTTGTTATATAGAAAGGATACACAATCGACAGAATCAACGAATTAAACCAAACATGATTTAATCTGAAAAAGTGCCTGACAGAATTAAGGAAAAACGTATCGAGCACGTACTTAAACAAAAACAAGGAAAGAAAAGGAATCAAGTATTTTGAATCAAAGGCAGACAGACAGAGAAGAAGCATTTGCAACAAGCTGATAGTCAAAATGACACATGCCGTGAATATAATCTGCCAGTCGGTATAAGCAGGAGCTTTTGAAGTCCATCTACGACGCTGCTTAAAAAACACTTTCAATGAATCGGCTGATTCAGCAATGGCAGAAGCCGATTCCGACTTTAAGAACCGAATCACACCTCCTTGTTTCTTTATACTTTCTAACAAGAAAATATCGTCACCAGATTGCTCTTCCTCATGCAAAGTTTCCTGACATCTTAGCCAGGTTTCTTTTGTGAAGGCTAAATTAGCTCCGTTACACATAATCGGCATTCCTACACCAGCAGCGCCGGCTCCGGCAGCCACCAAACTTGCAAATTCAAACTTTTGAATATTCGAAAATATTGAATTATTTCCGGAAAGTCTTACCGGACAAATAATCAAATCACTTGTATATCGATTTTGAAATGCCGCAATAGTTTGTAGCCATTGATTAGAGTGCCGACAATCAGCATCTGTCGTTACAATTAAGTTCCCTTGCGCCGTAGTTATACCTTCACGAAGTGCACTCTTTTTTCCA
>Ga0302287_10001046_pt1 | contig 11491 bp, 8 predicted proteins | sample III_Fen_E2_4_FD_200452 | JGI IMG/M metagenome (GOLD analysis project Ga0302287, IMG submission 200452) | Peat permafrost microbial communities from Stordalen Mire near Abisko, Sweden - III_Fen_E2_4 | ecosystem: Environmental > Terrestrial > Soil > Wetlands > Permafrost | place: Sweden: Abisko...
CAATCCTTGCCGGAAGCGGGCGGGGCGGGCAGGGTTTGCGGCAGGCAGATGACGGCAAAGCGGGTGCGATTAAAAGCGTCGTCCTGAATCGCATGCGCCGCCGTGTGCAGCGCGAACTGGCTGGCGGCGCGCTCGCTGGCGATTCCCGCCCAGGCCGGGTTGGTCGTGGCCAGACGTGCGCCTTCGGCATTGCTCGACGCGGCGCGGCGCTCGACATTCGGCAAATGCGTGTTGAGCCAGCCTTGGCACTGGGCCAGCGCCTGCGGATGGGCAAACACCGCCTCGATGCCTTCCAGCGAGTCCGACAGCCGCAGCAGGTTGTGTTTGACCATCAGGCTGACTTCGCCCACGATGTGCAGCGGCGAATTCAGCAGCAAGTCCAGCGAGCGCGACACCATGCCTTCGGTGGAGTTTTCCACCGGAATCACGCCGTAACTGGCGCTGCCCGCCGCCGTGGCGCGAAACACCTCGTCAATGCTTGCGCAGGGCACATGCTCGATGCTGGCGCCGAAAAACTGCAGCGCAGCCTGCTCGGTGAAGGTGCCGACCGGGCCAAGGTAAGCCACCCGCACCGGCGACTCCAGCGCCAGACAGGCCGACATGATTTCGCGCCAGACGGCGGCGACATGTTCGTTTTTCAGCGGGCCTTGGTTGTTTTTCTGAATGTTTTCAATGACCTGGGCGACGCGGTCAGGCCGAAAAAAAGGCGTTCCCTCGCGTTTTTTCACCTCGCCCACCTGCTCGGCCACCAGGGCGCGGCGGTTGAGCAGGGCGAGCAATTCCTTGTCCAAAGCGTCAATCTGGACGCGCAAATCAGCGAGGTTAGCGGTCATGTCTCAAGCGTGTTGTTGTTCAAATTCTTGCAAGTAGCGCACCAAGGCCTGCACGCCAGCCAGCGGCATGGCGTTGTAAAGGCTGGCGCGCATGCCGCCGACGGACTTGTGGCCCTTGAGCTGGAGCAAGCCGCGCGTTTTGGCGCCGGTCAGAAAAGCTTCGTTGCGCGATTCGTCGCGCAGGAAAAACGGCACATTCATGCGCGAGCGGCAGTCCTGGCTGACCGGGTTGAAGTACAGGGCGGAGTTGTCAATCGCGTCGTACAGCAGCCGGGCTTTGGCGATGTTGCGCTGCTCAATTGCCGCGATGCCGGTGGCTTCGCCTTCCTTTTGGCGCTTGAGCCACTGAAACGTCAGGCCCGCGATGTAAATCGAGTACGTCGGCGGTGTGTTGAACATCGAGCCGTTGTCAGCCACCGTCTTGTAATTGAAAGCGCTGGGGCAAATCGCCAGCGCGTGGCCCAGCAGGTCTTCGCGCACCACCACCAGCGTCACGCCAGCGGGGCCGAGATTTTTCTGCGCGCCGCCAAAAGCCAAACCGACCCGCGACCAGTCCACGGCCCGCGAGGCAACGTGGGACGAAAAATCAATCACCAGCGGCGCGTCGCAGCCTAGCGCCTTGAGGTCGGGCAGCTCGTGAAATTCCAGGCCGTCAATGGTTTCGTTGGTGCAGACATGCACGTAACTGGCATCGCGGCGCAGTTGCCAACTGGCGGGTGCCGGGATGCTGGTGTGTTGGCTGCCTTCGTTGGTGGCGGCAATTTGCACGTCGCAGTATTTGCGCGCTTCCTTTTGCGATTTGGCGCTCCAACTGCCGGTCACGACAAAATCGGCGGCACCGCCGCGTGACAGGTTCAGCGGCACGATGGCGTTTTCTGCCAGACCGCCGCCCTGCATGAACAGGATTTTGAAGTGCTGGGGAACGGCCATCAGCTCGCGGAAATCGGCTTCTGCCTGCTCGTAAATAGAGATGAACTCTTTGCCCCGGTGGCTCATTTCCATCACGCTCATGCCGCTGCCGTGCCAGTCCAGCATTTCGCTAGCGGCTTGTTGCAGAACTTCTTCCGGCAGAACGGCCGGTCCGGCTGAAAAATTGAACGGGCGCGTCATTTCTTGGCCGGTTTGCTGCCGACAATTTTCAGTGCGGCGGCATCAAACTGCTTGGCCCGTGCGGCCACATCGGTGCGCGAAGCGTCAACGAGTTTCTGGATGAATAAATTGCCCAGTTCAGGCGCAGTCGTCTGGTATTTTTTGATGGCTGGGGACTCAAAAAAGCTGGCGATTTGTTTGAGCTCGTCGAGCGTGAAACGCTCGGTATAAGCGGGCACCAGCACATCGGCGCTGACTTTGCTGACCTGTTTGCTGATGAGCTTGCTGGCGTCATCGGCATATTTTTTCAGTTCGGCATTCATCTCTTCCGAGGCTTTTTTCTGTTGGGTCTTGGGAACATTGGCGCCGAGCTTGGGCGCCCAGTTGGCGATCAGTTCCTGGGTGCTGCTGTCAGCGAGTTGGGACACCAGCCGCTCCAGCTCCGGGCCTTGCTGAAGGGCGACGACTTTGGTGGCCCATTCGGTTTTTGGGTCCACGGTTTGCGCGTGAAGCGTTGTCGTGCAGGCAAGGCCAGCCAAGGCCAGTGTGGTGATCAGTTTTTTCATGAATTGCTTTCTGGGTTGGTGGCGTCGGTGCTGGCATCGTCAGGGATGCTTGCTTCGGCCTCTTTGTCAGTGCCGGTATCGTCCAGCGAGGCGTCATTTTCCACGATTCTCTGCAGGCCGCTCAGTTGCGAGCCTTCATCGAGGCCAATCAGGGTGACGCCCTGGGTGGCGCGGCCCATTTCGCGGATTTCGCTGACGCGGGTGCGCACCAGCACGCCCTTGTCGGTGATGAGCATGATTTCATCGTCGGCATGCACCAGCGTTGCCGCCACAACTTTGCCGTTGCGCTCGCTTTGCTGGATGGCGATCATGCCCTTGGTGCCGCGCCCGTGGCGCGTGTGCTCGGTGATGGAGGTGCGCTTGCCGTAGCCGTTTTGGGTGGCGGTCAGTACGCTTTGGGCTTCGTCTTCGGCGACCAGCATGGCGATAACGCTCTGACCTTCGTCCAGGTTCATGCCGCGCACGCCGCGTGCGTTGCGGCCCATCGGGCGCACATCGTTTTCGTCAAAGCGCACCGCCTTGCCGCCGTCGCTGAACAGCATCACGTCGTGCTTGCCGTCGGTGAGTGCCGCGCCGATCAAAAAGTCGCCCTCGTCCAGATCGACGGCGATGATGCCCGCCTTGCGCGGGTTGCTGAAATCTTCCAGCGGCGTTTTTTTGACCGTGCCCATCGAGGTCGCCATGAACACGTATTGATCTGCTGGAAAGCTGCGTTTTTCGCCCGTCAGCGCCAGCACGACGGTGATTTTTTCGCCTTCCTGCAGCGGGAACATGTTGACAATCGGGCGCCCGCGCGAGCCGCGTGAGCCGGTCGGCACTTCCCAAACCTTGAGCCAATAAAGTCGGCCCCGGTCGGAAAAGCACAGGATGTAGTCGTGCGTGTTGGCGATGAAAAGCTGATCGACCCAGTCATCATCCTTGGTGGCGGTGGCCAGCTTGCCTCGGCCGCCGCGTTTTTGCGCCCGGTATTCGGACAGCGGCTGGCTCTTGATGTAGCCGGTGTGCGAAAGCGTGACCACCATGTCGGTGGGCGTGATCAGGTCTTCGGTGCTCAAATCGAACGAGCTGTGCTCGATGTGGCTGCGCCGCCCGCCCAGCTTGGTCTGGCCGAATTCATGTTTGATGGCGCCAAGTTCGTCGCCGATGATGACCGATACGCGCTCGGGCCGGGCCAGAATGTCGAGAAAGTCGTCAATCTCGGCCATCACCGCTTTGTATTCGGCGACGATTTTGTCCTGCTCCAGGCCGGTCAGGCGCTGCAGGCGCATCTGCAGGATTTCCTGCGACTGGGTTTCGGACAGCCGGTACAGCCCGTCGCGGCCCATGCCGAACTCTTTTTCCAGCGCTTCGGGGCGGTAGTCGTCGGCGTTGACCACGCCGCCATCGGCACGGCTGCGCGTGAGCATTTCGCGCACCAGCTGGCTGTCCCAGGCTTGCTGCATCAGTTCGGCTCGGGCGACAGGCGGCGTCGGCGCATTGCGGATGATGGCGATGAACTTGTCAATATTGGCCAGCGCCACGGCCAGGCCTTCGAGCACATGGCCGCGTTCGCGTGCCTTGCGCAGGTTAAACACCGTGCGGCGCGTCACCACTTCGCGCCGGTGTGACAGAAACACCTGAACCAGGTCCTTCAGATTGCACAGCTTGGGCTGGCCGTTGATCAGCGCCACCATGTTGATGCCGAAGGTGTCCTGCAGCTGGGTTTGCTTGTACAGGTTGTTCAGCACGACTTCGGGCACTTCGCCGCGTTTTAAATCGATGACCAGGCGCATGCCGGACTTGTCGCTCTCATCCTGAATGTGGCTGATGCCTTCGATTTTTTTCTCGTGAACCAGCTCGGCCATGCGCTCCTGCAGCGTCTTTTTGTTCACCTGGTAGGGCAGCTCATCGACGATGATGGACTGGCGCTGGCCTTTGTCGATGTCCTCGAAATGGCATTTGGCGCGCATCACGACCCGGCCGCGCCCGGTGCGGTAGCCGTCTTTGACGCCGTTGATGCCGTAAATGATGCCGCCGGTGGGAAAGTCCGGCGCCGGGATGATTTCCATCAGCTCGTCGATGGACGCTTCCGGGTTTTTCAGCAGATGCAGGCAGGCATCGACGGTTTCGTTGAGGTTGTGCGGCGGAATGTTGGTCGCCATGCCGACGGCAATGCCGCTGGAGCCGTTGACAAGCAAATTGGGCAGGCGCGTGGGCATGACCAGCGGTTCTTGCTCGCTGCCGTCGTAGTTGGGGCCGAAATCGACGGTTTCCTTGTCCAGATCGGCCAGCAGCTCGTGGGCAATTTTGGACAGGCGGATTTCGGTGTAGCGCATCGCGGCGGCGTTGTCGCCATCGACGGAGCCGAAATTGCCTTGGCCATCGACGAGCATGTGGCGCAGCGAAAAATCCTGCGCCATGCGCACGATGGTGTCATAAACAGCGGTGTCGCCGTGCGGATGGTATTTACCGATCACGTCGCCGACGATGCGCGCCGACTTTTTGAACGGGCGGTTCCAGTCGTTGTTGAGCTCGTGCATGGCGAACAGCACGCGCCGGTGTACGGGTTTGAGGCCATCCCTAGCGTCCGGCAGCGCACGGCCCACAATCACGCTCATCGCGTAGTCAAGGTAGCTTCTGCGCATTTCCTCTTCAAGACTGATGGGCAGAGTTTCTTTGGCGAACTGGGTCATGAAGAGCCTGGTGGAGTAGCTCAAGAGGCTTGAGCAAATTAACGATTTTAAGGCTGGAGTTTAAAACGCCGGGTTTGTGGCTGGCCTGCAACATATTCTAAAGAATCTTGGATTCGCACCGGACTAAGCGTTTGGCGGGCCTGATGCCTCGGATGAGTGTGGCACAATGAATGTAACGCCTTCGGTGATGGTCACGGGGGGTGTGCAAATCCTAATAATCGCAGCAAGTCTGCGGCTTTTCTCTAGAGGAAAATCATGAAGAAACTCAACAAAGTGGCAATGTTGTTTGCTTCCGCAGCGCTTGTTACCGCCGCTGGCGCACAAACCGTTGACAACTGGAAAAACGGCACGAACGAGCTGTCCTGGAAAAACGGTGCTGGCGATCTGTGCTGGCGCGATTCCAACTGGACGCCTGCTACTGCAGCCGTCGGTTGCGATGGTGCCATCGTTGCCGCTCCTAAAGTTCCTGAAGTCAAGCCTGAAGTCAAGCCTGAAGTCAAGCCTGAAGTCAAGCCCGTCGTCAAGCCTGTAGTCAAGGATGTGGAAGTCAAGAAGGTTACTTACGCATCCGACGCTTTCTATGACACCGGCAAGGCAGTGCTCAAGCCGGCAGGTAAAGAAAAGCTCGATGACCTGATCGGCAAGATCAAGGGCATGAACCTGGAAGTGGTTGTTGCTACCGGTCACACCGACTCCGTTGGCAGCGATGCTTCCAACCAGAAGCTGTCGGTTCGTCGTGCTGAATCCGTCAAGGCTTACTTGGTGTCCAAGGGCATCGAGAAAAACCGTATCTACACCGAAGGCAAGGGCGAGAAGCAGCCAGTGGCTGACAACAAGACCGCTGAAGGTCGCGCCAAGAACCGCCGCGTCGAAATCGAAGTGGTCGGCACCGGCAAGTAATCCTCTTTAGGATCACCTGAAAAACCGCGCTGTAGCGCGGTTTTTTTACGTCTCAAGGATAATGCTCCGATGTCTTTAACTGATAACTTTGACCCTGCCGAACTGGCAAAATTCTCCGATCTGGCCCATCGCTGGTGGGACAAGGACAGCGAGTTTCGTCCGCTGCACGAAATCAACCCGCTCCGGCTTGACTGGATCGATGCCGTGGCGCCGCTGAAGGGCAAGCGGGTGCTGGATGTGGGTTGCGGCGGAGGCATTCTGGCCGATGCGATGGCACGCAAGGGCGCCTCGGTTCTCGGTATTGATCTGGCCAGCAAAGCCCTCAAAGTGGCCCAGCTCCACGCGCTGGAAGCGCAAACCGAGGGCGTGCAGTATTGCGAAATCAGTGCTGAGGCGCTGGCCGTCGAGCAGCCCGGTAGTTTTGATGTCGTCACCTGCATGGAAATGCTGGAGCATGTGCCCGATCCGTCCTCCATCGTGAAAGCCTGCGCGGCGCTGGTCAAGCCGGGCGGCCATGTCTTTTTTTCCACGATCAATCGTAATGCGAAGGCGTTTTTGTTCGCTATCGTCGGGGCTGAATATCTGCTGAACATGCTGCCCCGTGGCACGCATGAGTATGCCAAGCTGATCAAACCCAGCGAGCTGGCCAGCTACTGCCGCGCTGCCGGGCTGGACCTGCAGCAGGCCAAGGGCATGGAGTACAACCCGCTGACGCGCCATTACTGGCTCAGCGCCAACACCAGCGTGAACTACCTTTTTGCGACCCAGAAAGCCTGACTCGCCCATGTTTGAAAACATTGACGCCGTGCTGTTCGACCTCGACGGCACCTTGATTGACAGCGCCCCGGACTTGGGTGCCGCTGCCGACAAGATGCGCACCGACCGGGGCTTGGCATCGTTGCCGCTGGAACTGTACCGCCCGATGGCCGGGGCAGGCGCACGCGGCATGATAGCCGTGGCATTCGGCCTGAGCCCTGCCGATGCTCGGTTCGAGGCGCTGAAAGAGGAGTTTTTCCTCAATTACGAAGCGTGCTTGGCTGAGAGAACCTATGTGTTTGACGGCGTGGCCGAGCTGATTGAGCGCATTTGCCGCAGCGGCCTCAAGTGGGGCGTCGTGACGAACAAATCAGCCCGTTTTACCGTGCCGCTAACCCGGGCCATGCCGCTGTTCAGCACGGCGCAAACCATCATCAGCGGCGACACCACGCCGCATACCAAGCCGCACCCCGAGCCTTTGTTCGAGGCGGCGCGCCAGCTCGAGCTGGCGCCAGCGCGCTGCCTCTATGTCGGTGACGACGAGCGCGACATCGTCGCAGGGCGTGCCGCTGGCATGCCCACGGTGGCCGCCGCCTATGGTTACCTGGGCGCCGCCGCCGATACCGCCGCCTGGAACGCCGACTTTACGATAGCCACGCCCTCGGCCCTCTTGACTTTGCTGAAAATGGCTTAAACTATGCGGCTTGGGGCTGCATTGGTTTCGACGTGGGTTCGGACGCGGTGTGGTGCATGTCGAGCTGGGTGTGCTCGTAAAACTGATTCAAACAAACTAACTGCAAACGACGAACGTTTCGCACTCGCAGCTTAATTGCCTGTGAGCTTTACAACAGCAGGCCGATGGGCTGGGCAAGGGGTTTTTGACGCAAGTTAGAGATTCCAGGCTGTAAAGATAATTTTATCGGCTGGCTCCGGATTGGGTACCTTAGTCCGGGGCAAGAAAATAGGGTGCTGGCGTCCTGTGCAGCGTGCGACTGCGCGATACAGGTGGCGAGACTCAAATCAGACCGCTAAACATGTAGATCTGCTCGAAAAAGGCTTGCGGACGGGGGTTCAAATCCCCCCAGCTCCACCACCACAAAAGACAAAGGCCGCTAGGGACATATTCCTAGCGGCCTTTTTCATTGGTAAATCACTCTTGTCTTTTGCAATAGCGTACAAAGCGCGACATTGACAGGCACGTCAAAGCGGGGGAATATCCGGGGGAACAACCGGGGGTAAACCGGGTTTTTGGGGCAGTTGTTCCCCCATTCCCCAGTGACAACCCTGTTTTTCTGTTCCCCCTACCTCTTGGAGCCTTTCCCCCATGCTGACTGATGCCGAATGCAAGAACGCCACCTGCCCACCTGACAAGAGCCGGGCGCGGCTGGCCTGTTCTGGCGGGCTGTACCTGGAGATAAGCCCGGCAGGCTCTAAGCGCTGGTTCTGGAAATACCGCAAGGACGGCAAAGAAGGCCGCATGGCGCTGGGCAGTTACCCGGAAGTCGGGCCAAAGGACGCCCGCACGGCCCGCGATGCTGCCAAGCTGCAAAAGTCTCAGGGGGCTGACCCCGTGATGGCCCGCAAGGTGGAAAAGCTCAAGGCCAGCCGAACCGGCGGCGACACCTTCAAGGCCGTAGCCCTGGAGTGGTACACCAAGCAGGCGCCGCAATGGAGCGCAGGCCATGCCGAGCGGTCATTGCGTCAACTGGAGCGCGACCTGTTCCCCTGGATAGGCGCACGGCCCATGCCTGAGATTCACGCTATGGAGCTGCTGGCCGCCTTGCACAAGGTGGAAGAACGCGGCGCGGTGGAAACTGCAGATCGTGTCTTGATGCTGGCGCGGCAGGTCTGGAAATACTGGCTACCCACCGCCACCAGCACCCAGCGCAATATCACCGAAGGCTTGAAGGCCCGTTTGACGCCTTACCGGGGCAAGAGCTTTGCCGCCATCGTGGAGCCGCTGCGCTTTGGCGAATTGCTGCGGGCCATGCGCTCTTACAAGGGCGGGCCGCTGGTGCGTACCGCTTTGCAGCTTGCGCCGCTGCTGTACAAAGGCCGGGCAACCTGCGGGATATGGAGTGGTCAGAGCTTGACCTTGACGCGGCGCTGTGGACTATCCCCAGTATGAAAATGAAGCGCACCAAGCTGGAAAAAGAGCAGGGTGACGCCCACACCGTGCCCCTGCCCGTGCAGTCCGTGGTGCTGCTGCGAAGCCTGCACCCGCTGACCGGCCACGGGCGCTATGTCTTCCCTAGTGAACGAAGCCACGACAGACCGCTTTCTGATAATTCGGTGCGAAGTGCCTTGTATGCGCTGGGGTTCGGCAAGGAACAGACGTGGCACGGGTTCAGGGCCAGCGCCCGCACGATGCTGGTAGATCAGCTCAACCTTGACCCGCTGGCCATTGAAGCGAACTTGGCCCACGCCGTGAAGGATGCGAACGGGCGAAGCTACAACCGCACCCAGTACCTCAAGCAACGGTTTGACCAGATACAGCAGTGGGCCGATTACCTGGACACATTGGCGCTACCATTCAGGCTACCTCCAAAAAGCGGGCTTGCCCAAGCCTCTCACACCCAAAGACCTCCCACTATGTCCCTGCCATTTGCCGACCGCCTGAACAACGTCGAAACCTCCGCCATCCGCGAACTCTTCAAGCTGCTGGGCAAGCCCGGCATCATCAGCTTTGCCGGAGGCTTTCCCGACCCGGCGATGTTTGATGTGCAGGGCATCCAGGAAGCGGCTAATCGGGCGCTGACCGAGGAGCCCGGCGCGGCGCTGCAGTACGGCGCCACCGAAGGCTACCAGCCGCTGCGCGAGCAATTGAGCGCCTTCATGGCCACGAAGGGCGCCACCGTCGCCGCCAGTGAACTCATCGTCACCACCGGCAGCCAGCAGGCGCTCGATTTGCTCGGAAAAACATTGATCAATCCGGGCGACAAGGTGATCGTCGAAGGCCCGACTTTTCTGGCCACCATCCAGTGCTTCCGGCTCTACGGCGCCGAAGTCATCAGCGCGCCGATTGACGCCCACGGCGTGCGCACCGACGTGCTGGAGCAGCTTATCGCCGAGCACAAACCCAAGTTTGTCTATTTGATTCCGACCTTTGGCAACCCCAGCGGCGCGCTGCTGAGTCTGGCGCGCCGCCAGCAGGTGCTGGAAATGGCCGTGCGCCACAACACGCTCATCGTCGAAGACGACCCGTATGGCGACCTGTACTTTGGCGAAGCGCCGCCGCCGCCCTCGCTGTTGGCGCTGAGCGAGACTGTGCCCGGCAGCCGTGACTTGCTGGCGCATTGCGGGTCACTCAGCAAGGTGCTGTCGCCCGGCCTGCGCATCGGCTGGCTGATTGCGCCGCCCGCGCTGCTGGCCAACGCCGTGATGTGCAAGCAGTTCAGCGACGCGCACACCAGCACCTTTGCCCAGGCCACCGCCGCGCAGTATTTAAAAGGCGGACGTATGCCTGCCACGCTCGCGCATGTGCGCCAGGTTTATGGCGAGCGTGCCCAGGCGATGGGCGCGGCGCTGCAGCGCGAGCTGGGCGAGGCGCTTGAATTCACCCAGCCCGAGGGCGGCCTGTTTTTCTGGGCCAGGCTGACGGGCGCGGGCGGCAAGAGCCAAGACGCTGGCGAATTCGCCAAAAAGGCGATTGAGCAGCTGGTCGCCTTTGTGCCCGGCGCGCCGTTTTACGCCGCCAGCCCTGATCTGGCGACTTTTCGCCTGAGCTTTGCCACCGCCGATCTGGCCAAAATTGAAGAGGGCGTGGCGCGGCTGGCCAAAGCACTGTAGGTCTCGCGCAAGGCGGGCGCTGCCTTAAACTCGCCTCATGAATCCAGCTCTCCAGCGCGTTGCCGCCTTTTTTACCAAGCCTTTGGGCATCATCCGGCGCCATCCGGTCAAAGTGATTTTGCTGCCGCCCGCGTTGGGGCTGGTCTATGTGCTGGCGCTGATTCCCTCGACGCCCAGCATTGGCGACCTGCGCAAGGCCAAGTCCGAAGTGCCCTCGGTGCTGCTGGCCTCCGACGGCACGGTGCTGGCCGAGTACAAGCGCAGCAACCGCCAATGGGTGACGCTGGACAAGATTTCGCCTAATGTCGTTAACGCGCTGATTGCCACCGAAGACCGGCGCTTTTACGAGCACCACGGCATCGACTTTCAGCGCCTTGCAGGCGCCGCGCTCAGAACCATGACGGGCGACTTGCAGGGCGGCTCGACGATTACCCAGCAGTTGGCGCGCAACCTCTACCCCGAGGAAATCGGCCACGCTGCCAGCATCAACCGCAAGATCAGGGAAGCCATCACGGCGGTAAAAATCGAGTCGGCCTATTCCAAGTCCGATATTTTGGAAATCTATCTCAACACCGTGCCGTTTCTCTATAACGCCTTCGGCATTGAGATGGCGGCGCGCACCTATTTCGACAAACCCGCTGATAAGCTCAATGTGCTCGAAAGCGCCACGCTGATCGGCATGCTCAAGGGCACAAGTTACTACAACCCGGTGCAAAACCCCGAGCGCGCACGCAAGCGGCGCAACACCGTGTTGGCCCAGATGGTCAAGTACGGCAAGCTGGACGCGACCAAGGTCGAGGCGTTGGCCAAGCGCCCCCTGAAGCTCGAATTCGAGCGCCAGACCGAGCCGCTGGGCGACGCGCCCCATGTCGCGCAGCATCTGCGC
>Ga0302287_10001049_pt1 | contig 11455 bp, 13 predicted proteins | sample III_Fen_E2_4_FD_200452 | JGI IMG/M metagenome (GOLD analysis project Ga0302287, IMG submission 200452) | Peat permafrost microbial communities from Stordalen Mire near Abisko, Sweden - III_Fen_E2_4 | ecosystem: Environmental > Terrestrial > Soil > Wetlands > Permafrost | place: Sweden: Abisko...
CAACTTGATGATGCTAAATTCGCATTTTTACAACAGAAAAAGTGACCTGGTAAAACACTAAAGCAAACCACAAAAATGATTTTTATTCAATTAGATTCCACATTAAAGCATTTCTATCCACGGATTTTCCCCAAATCAATAATTCATGGTTATCCGCAATCCCTCCTAATAGGAATTCAAGATTCATGTCACTAATCGAAATAGGTCCCCTATTACCGTCAACATTCATTCACCAATAGCTACACAGGCTAAATTGTTTTAATTAATTATATACAGGCATTTTAGCTCGTTTTTAATTTATTTTTGCAACCTGGAATTAATAACTGATAAAAAAGAATGTCAACACATTGGTGTGTAAAAAATATACCGAAAGGAAAAAAATGTTCGTTCACCACACATTATAAGTAATGGTTTAAATAGATTGTCGTATTTTGTGCTCAGTTATTCAGTACATAAGACAAGTGTACTTTAAAATTCTCAATCAAATACTTCAAAGAAAGAAAGGCATTATTTATAATTTGCCTAAGGATGACTTTTTAATATCTGGCAGCCCCGGAGAATTAAAGATGAAAGAAATATATTCATTGGAAGAAAGAATTAACCGGTAAGTAAAAGGCCAATTTACCAAACATCTGCACAAAAAGCATAGATACAACAGGAAATTGCATGCCTTTTTGGATGGATAGCGGGGTAATTGAACCAAATAAAAAGTTGTTTTTATTGGGTTTTCCCGATTCTGACACACCGCATTTTGAGTCTAAGGAGCAAAATCAGTTGAATAATTTGATGGCAGAAATTCAAAGAATGTTCAATTCTATGATTAAATCGGATGAAAGCGAGTCCTAAATTCATTTTTTTCGCATGAATTTAAGAAATTTCTGAAGGAAATCAACATTCATCATTTGGAATTAAGAAATAAGTGGGTTTTCAACCGTCTGTAAGACAACCTGATATAATTCACATTTCATTTTATGAATATAATTTAAAAAAAAGAGCTTTATTATTAATCTATAATAAATAAATGCTGTATCTTTGCAGCGATTTTGAATAACAAAATTAACATGTTAAATTTTTAAAGGTTTAAAGTAATGAAAAAAGTATTTTTGTTTTGCGTTTTAGCTTTGGCTTTCGCATCTTGTGCACCTAAAAAAGCTGAAGAAGCTCCTAAAGCTGATTCTACTGTTGTTGCTGTTGATACCGTAGCTACTGATTCTGCTACTGTTGCAACTGACACTACTGCAGTTGTTAAGTAATTAAGCTTCCGTAAATTTATTTACGAAGCAAAAAGTCTGTTGGATTTATCTGACGGACTTTTTTTTTAGAGTCCGACAGACAAAATCTGCAGGACTCTTTTGGGTGTATAAATCAGTTAAATGAATTTGGCGCTTTTTTGTTTGTATAAGGACGTTAGAAAATATCTGACAACCTTGTGGCATAAATAAGTCAACCATATTTAGTCGGATGACCTTCTGTTTGAAAGTAAGTGTTACATTTATCTGAAAACATTTGTTTGAAAATTACAAATAAGTACCAAAAAAGTATTTTTTTTGAAGGATTATCCTCAAAAAGACTTAAATATCATTCAAACCAAAAAATATTTTAAAAAAAAGTGATATTTATTAATGCAGAATAAAAAATTGATGTAACTTTGCATCGAATTTGAATTGCAAAACAAACATGTTAAATTTTTAAAAGTTTAAACGAAATGAAAAAAGTATTTTTATTTTTTGTGGTAGCTATGGCTTTCGCATCTTGTACACCTAAAAAAGCTGAAGAAGCTACTAAAGTTGATTCTACAGTAGTAACAGTTGATTCTACTAAAACAGTTGTTGATTCAACTAAAACTGCAGTTGACACAACTAAAGTGAAGTAAAAAAAGCTATTGCAAAAAGAAATTCTTGCTGGCATTTAAGTCCGTTATCTCGATAACGGACTTTTTTTTTTAATAAATGCCTTTATCAGGCATTTTTTGTACCTTTGCCGGCAAATATATTAAATATAAAAGTTTATGTTACGAATTGCAGTACAGGCAAAGGGCAGATTGAATGAAGATACAATGATGTTACTTACTGAATCAGGGATAAAACTTGAATCGGGGAAACGACTGTTACTTCTACCTGCCCGGAATTTTCCGTTAGAAGTATTATTTCTGCGTGATGATGACATTCCACAATCAGTAGCAGATGGTGTTGCTGACATCGGTATCGTTGGCGAAAATGAATACGCAGAAAAGAAGAAGAATGTTGTTTTAACCAAAAGATTAGGCTTTAGTAAATGCAGGCTCTCGCTGGCAATACCTAAAGAGATTGAATATACCGGCATTACATGGTTTGATGGAAAAGTTATAGCCACATCCTATCCGGAGATTTTAAATGATTTTCTTAAGGAAAAGAATGTAAAAGCCGACATCCATGTTATAACCGGCTCTGTTGAAATTGCTCCAAGCATTGGATTATCTGATGGTATATTTGACATTGTAAGTTCAGGAAGTACGTTGATTACAAATCATCTGAAAGAAGTTGAGGTTTTGATGAAATCAGAAGCTTTATTAATTTCAAATCCGAAACTTAGTGCAGAGAAACAAGCTGTATTAGAAGAATTGCTTTTTCGTTTTGATGCTGTAAAAATGGCTGAAGACAAAAAGTATGTTCTAATGAATGTGCCAACTGAAAATATCGAGAAAATCATTGAAGTACTTCCGGGAATGAAAAGCCCCACCATCATGCCATTAGCAAAAGAAGGCTGGAATTCACTTCATGCAGTCATCGATGAAAAGAGATTTTGGGATATCATCGGGAAGCTGAAAGCACTTGGTGCTGAAGGAATACTTGTAATACCCATTGAAAAAATGATCTTATAAATTTCATTTGCCACTTTTCAGTAAGCAACTTCTACCAAATAATCATAAAACCAAATAAGCCAATATGGATTTATGCATTGATCAGGGAAACTCAAGAACAAAAATTGGAATTTTCAATCAGAACATATTGATTGAGCAGTTTAGTTATGAACAATTTGGGGCTATTGAATTAACAACTCTTTTAGCCCGTTATGCTATTAAGAATTCCATAATCTCAAGTGTGATTACTCAGAACAAAGAACTTATTGAAAATCTCAAAAGGAAGATTGATTTTTCAATTGAACTAACTCATCAAACTTCCATGCCCATTGGGAACAGGTATTTAACACCGGAGACATTAGGGAAAGACAGATTAGCAGCTGTTGTTGGTGCTGCTTATCTGAAACCGGATAGTAATATTCTGGTTGTTGATGCAGGCACTGCCATTACGTATGATCTGATTGACTCTTCTAAAAATTATTTAGGAGGTAATATAGCACCGGGTTTAACCCTCCGTCTACGTTCACTTCATGAATTTACTCAAAAACTGCCATTAGTAACTCCTAAAATGGATAGTCCATTAATTGGAAATACTACAGAATCTGCGATTCTTTCAGGAGCACTTTATGGAATTGTTTTCGAGATAGATGGATATATTGATGCTTTAAAAATTAAATATCCACAACTTTCTACTTTTTTAACAGGAGGTAGCACTTTTTACTTTGATACCAAGCTAAAAAATGCCATCTTTGCAGAACGAAATTTAGTGTTAATCGGGCTCAACCGCATCCTACAATACAATGTACAAAAATAAGCTTTTACTTCTCGTACTTTCGTTTATCATTTTCGCTCAATTCATTAACGGTCAGAACAATACTAATTCTCCTTATACGAGATTCGGATATGGTGACATCAGTGACACAAACAATGGTGAACAAAGAGCGCTGGGTGGAGTTGCAATAGGCTCCCGATCAAATTCAAGTATTAATACTGTGAATCCGGCTTCCTATAGCAGCGTCGACAGCATGACTTTTATGTTTGACATCGGTAGTTCGGCATTAATTTCCCATTTTTCGGATCAATCGAAGGGAATTAATACCTTTAATGCAAACCTGGAATATATAACCATGCAATTCCCTTTATCCAAACACTTAGGATTTAGTGCCGGTTTATTGCCATATTCTTTTTCCGGCTATAATTTCTACACAAATGATACAGCCTACCTGAAAAACACATCAAAACGTGACACAGTACCTTATACAAAGACTTTTGTAGGTACAGGAGGATTCAGCCAGGTGTATATGGGTCTTTCTGCAAATTTGTTCAATCACCTTTCTCTTGGAGTAAATGCATATTATATCTATGGTACAATAAACAACTATCGTGATTTAACGTTCAGTTCAACTTCCGGTTATACATCCACCACCCAGGTAAATACGATCAAAGCAAACAATTTCAGATTTCGGTTTGGATTACAGTATTACAATACGTTTGCAGAAAAACATGATCTTACGGTAGGACTAATATACGAACCTAAAATCAAACTAAATGGAGGATTCTCACAAATAACAAGTGGAGTTTTAAACGATACAATAGATTCAAGTCATCCAAATTATGTTGCATATGGGTTTGAACTTCCCACCATGTATGGTATCGGACTTAATTATACATATGATAAAAAACTATCATTAGGATTAGATTACAGCATGCAGGAATGGAAAAAAGCTGAATATTTCGGAAAACTCGACAGTTTAAGCAACCGGTCAAAACTCGCATTCGGCATCGAATACCAACCTAATTCCAGAGGACGGAAGTTTACAGATCACATTCGTTACCGCGCAGGTCTTAACATGAGTGATTCGTATTATAAAGTTGAAGGTGTAACGCCTCCTAAAAACTATGGCATCACTTGTGGATTTGGGTTGCCATTATACAACAAAACCACAAATTCAATATCGATGTTAAATGCATCGTTCGAATACGGTAAAATTGGTTCTGCAAGTATGCTTCGTGAAGACTATTATAAAATAAGTCTAAATATTGTCTTCAACGAACATTGGTTCTTTAAACGTAAACTTTAATCTTGAGCTGTACTCAAAATCTATCAATGATTAAAATGAGACCGCTAAAGTCAGTTTTTTTATCATTCAGAACTTCTGCGACCAGCAAGACAATCAGTTGTTGCATACTCTTTCTGTCATTACTTATTTCGTGCAGCAACGATAAGCCGGATAAAATCGGGGCAATTGTTGACAGAACCAAATTGCCTAAACTTCATGCCACTGAAATCACCACAATCATTTCAGATTCCGGCATTACCCGCTATCGTATTACAGCCAGCCGTTGGGATATATTTGATAAAGCAAGTCAGCCTTATCAGGAATTCCCGGATGGTATCTATTTTGAGAAATTTGATGCAAACCTGAAAGTCGATGCAAATATTCAAAGTAAATATGCCCGGTTTAATGAAAATGAACAACTCTGGGAACTACGGGGAAAAGTGAGAGCCATGAACCTGCAGGGTGAGTTATTTGAGACAGAAAAACTATTCTGGAATCAACGACAACAAAAGTTCTATTCCGACACGTTAATCAAAATTACACAAGCAACCCGCATAATCACCGGATTAGGTTTTGAGTCGAATGAAAGCATGACCAATTATACGATTAAGCGACCACAAGGTACTTTTCCGTTAAATGAGAATGCAAGCTCCGCCCCTCCGGTATCGACTGCGCAGCACGTTGTGCCGGTTTCTTCACCGGTTCCGGTTAATACTCCACGGACAACTTTTCCGCCCGTTAAATCGACGCCTACGATAGCTCCATTTCATAAGACATCACCCCAAAACATCAATATGGGGGGTGCTCCAAAGAAATAAATTCGCCTTAGTTAATACAATAAAAAGAAAGGACTAATTCAAATGAATGAATTAGTCCTTTCTTTTTATTGTATTAACTATCAGATATTGGCAATTCGTTTTATTTCCTCAATGATAGCATTTGCAAATCCCTCAGCCTGCTCCTTAGTTCGTGCTTCGGAGTAAATTCGTATGATCGGTTCGGTATTCGATTTACGCAAGTGAACCCATCCTGTCGGGAAGTCAATCTTCACTCCATCGATATCATTTACCTCATACTGTTTATACGATTCTTTTATAATCTTTAAAACATCATCGACATTGATGGCAGGAGTTAATTGAATTTTATTCTTAGATATATAATATTCGGGATATGTTTTTCGTAACGCTGATACAGTAAGTTTTGATTTAGCTAAATGAGTCAGGAATAAAGCAATTCCTACTAAGGAATCCCGTCCATAATGACTGGAAGGATATATCACGCCTCCGTTACCTTCACCGCCTATCACTGCATGAGTTGATTTCATCGCTGCAACGACATTCACTTCACCTACTGCTGCGGCGGTATACGTACCTCCATATTTAGCAGTCACATCGCGTAAAGCACGGGTTGAGCTCAGGTTTGATACCGTGTTCCCGGGAGTATGCTGGAGTACATAATCTGAAACTGATACAAGGGTGTATTCTTCACCAAACATACTTCCGTCTTCACAGATTATAGCCAACCGGTCTACATCAGGATCTACCACAAAACCGACATCTGCTTTAACAGTCTTCATTAAGGACGAAATCTCAGTTAAATGTTCAGGAAGTGGTTCCGGGTTATGAGGAAACTGACCGTTTGGTTCGCAATATAATTTTTCTACTTTAGTTACCCCCAGCGCTTCAAGCAAAGCAGGTATAACGATTCCACCTACAGAGTTAACACAATCAATCGCAACCCTGAAGTTGGCAGCTTTTATAGCTTCAACATCCACTAAATCGAGTGCAAGAACACTATCAATGTGCTTTTGTGTATACGAAGAATCTTCCTTTAGCTTACCGATTTCATCAACCCCCGAAAATATAAAACTTTCATCAGCCGCAATTCTCAGGACATTTTCACCTTCAAGCGAATTGAAGAACTCACCTTTTTCGTTCAATAATTTTAAAGCATTCCATTGTTTTGGATTATGGCTGGCAGTCAGAATGATTCCACCAGCTGCTTTTTCCATGGTGACGGCAAGTTCAGTAGTTGGAGTTGTGGCAAGTCCTATATTTACAACATCAAAGCCCATCCCCAACAGGGTGCCGGTAACCAGTTGGTTAACCATAGCGCCCGATATGCGGGCATCTCTCCCCACAACGATCTTGTTTGATCCGGTAGCATTCATTTTAATTTGAGTAGCGTATGCAGCTGTAAAACGGACAATATCCAACGGATTCAGTCCATCACCTACCGGTCCGCCCATAGTACCGCGGATACCGGAAATAGATTTAATTAGTGTCATAAGTAGAATAATTAAACAGAAGTGTCTGTATTCGAATAAATAAATTTTAAAACAGATACCTTAAACAAGTTCTATTTTTGAAATTTAATTTTTAAATCATAACCATAAGGAGTAACGCTCATCATATCAGCATTGAATCCGATTTTTGAGGGTACAATAAGCTTAGCTTCAGAATTATTTCGTTTGAGGTAGGATGCAGCTTCCTGAAAAGCACTACACGATTGAGTCGCGTCGCCATATATAAAATCGGAGGGATAAGGAAAATCAATTGTAGTCCAATTGCTAATTGTATCCGATGGAATTCCAAGTGTATATTGTTTAAACCTGGGAACGACAGTATTTTTCAATTCTAACGTATCATTAGGAACCGTATCCCCGGTGTTGATCATATGAAAATACAATCCGGATGCTGTCAGCACATAAACATCCCGACCATTTTGCTCCCATGTAGTATATTTGGTTGGTGTTCCGGATACTACAATAATATTATTACGTTTTATAAATCCATCAATCAGATCCTTTTCTTCATTCAACAATTGAGAATAAGTCTTTGTACTGCTGCAAGATGATGCAAATATTGAAGCAAGAAAAATCAGAAAAAACAAATAAGAAATTCGTTTCATATCACTATTTTATTTTTATACAAATATCCGATTAAATACTGAGAATTAAAAGTTAAGAAACTAAATAAAGTTATAAGATATGTAGTTAACAATTTTAACAATAATTTACCTATTTCCGTCATTTCTGGAAATCAATTGAATACTTTAATTTTATAAATCAGGGAAGTATAAGGTGGAATTGATGGTTCGCTACCTTTCATTCCATAAGCAAGGTACCACGGGATGATAAAAGTGGCACTATCTCCCTTTTTCATTAATTTAAGACCTTCTTCCAGACCGGTGGCAACTTGTTTTTTACCAATAGCCACTTGCTTAATATCATTTTGAAGTTCTTTTCCGTTTAAGGTTGATAACGTGTATGATATTTTACAAACTGTTGAATCTTTTATTTCGGTACCATTGCCCTTATGATCAATCTCATACCAGAATCCCAGTTCATTTCTTTTAAAGGTTTTACCTTTTTGAAGTGCAATTCTTTTTATATAAACATCCTCTTTTTTTGCCAGATTCTGATTAATAGTCAATAACGACACTATGCTGGTGTCAGTCAAACTTCCTTTATTCGCAGGGAGTTGAGGTTTTTGCCGCTTGCATGAAAGTATCAAAAGACAAATGAATAACAGGGCAACTGTATGTTTAAGTTTGAACATATGGGATCAACGAATATTAGCGATGCTTATAATATCAGAGAAAACCCCTGCGGCTGTGACTCCGGCTCCGGCTCCATACCCTTTAATCATCATAGGGAACTCGTTATAACGTTCTGTAGTAATCAAAATAATATTATTACTCCCCTGTAAATCGTAAAAAGGATGTAAACTGTCAACTTCATGCAGCCCGACTTCACAATTCCCATTTTCCATAGTGGCTACAAATCTCAAACGTTTACCTTCCACCGACAACGTCTTTCGTTTTTGTTCAAACTCGGCATCCAGTTCCGGTATTGTTTTCCAGAAATCATCCAGACTTCCGGCAAAGTATTTATCCGGTATAAACAATTTTTTTACCACATCCGTTTGTTCAACTTTATAACCCGCTTCACGTGCAAGAATCACCAGTTTACGGATAACATCTTTTCCGCTGAGGTCAATTCGTGGATCAGGTTCAGCAAAACGGGCTTCTTTTGCCATCATTATTGCTTTACTCAATGGAATCTCTTCGCTGATGGTATTGAAAATAAAATTAAGGGTTCCTGATAATACAGCTTCCATCTTCTGAATATGGTCACCACTGTTTATCAGATTATTCATCGTATTTATAATTGGTAAACCTGCACCGACATTCGTTTCAAATAAAAATTTCACTCCGCGTTTGCGGGCTGTTTCTTTTAAGTTTACATAATTATCGTACGATGATGACGCTGCAATTTTATTCGCTGCCACTACTGAAATATTGTTATGTAAAAAAGTATGGTATAAATCGGATATCTGAGAATTTGCCGTACAATCGACAAAAACAGAATTAAAAATATTCATATTCAATATCTCAGAGCAAATCTGATCCGGAGAAGCATCAATGCCATTCTTCTTTAACTCTTCCGAATAGTTCTCAAGATCAATGCCATCGCGCGAAAACAACATCTTTTTACTTGATGATATTCCGACAACATTGAGCTTAAGCCCATTTTGAGACATTAGTAATTGTTGTTGTTTTTTTATTTGATTCAACAAGCTCCCTCCTACTGTTCCAATCCCTGCAACAAAGATATTAAGCACCTGATATTCGGAAAGGAAAAATGAATCATGAATAACATTCAATGCTTTTCGAAGGGATTTACGATCGGTAACAAATGAAATATTTGTTTCTGAAGCTCCCTGAGCACAAGCCACAACATTTATTCCGTTACGTCCGAGCGTCCCAAACAGCTTGCCTGCAATACCCGGAGTACGCTTCATATTATCACCGACAATGGCCACTGTTGCAAGATCATCTTCCGAGAATATCTCATTGATCTCACCCTGCCCTATTTCGTAAGCAAATTCCTTACGCAGGACATCCACAGCCAATGCACTGTCAGCATTTCTTACTCCGATTGAAGTTGTATTTTCGGAAGATGCCTGTGAAACCATAAAAACACTAATGCCACTTTTAGCCAATACTCTGAATATACGGTAATTAACGCCGATCACTCCTACCATTCCAAGTCCCTGGACGGTGATCAATGAAGTATCATTAATAGAAGATATTCCTTTAATGGCTTTACCGGTTGCATTCGCCTTTTCACGTGAGATATATGTACCTTCAGCTTGTGGATTAAAGGTGTTTTTTATTTTTACAGGAATATTTTGATGAAATACAGGGAAAATTGTAGGTGGATAAATCACTTTTGCGCCAAAGTTGCAAAGTTCCATGGCTTCAATAAAACTCAGTTTTTCAATGACGTAGGCATTATTAATTATCCTTGGATCTGCAGTCATAAAACCATCAACATCACTCCATATTTCAAGAATGGATGCATGCAAGGAAGCAGCTATTATGGCAGCAGTATAATCGGAACCACCACGTCCTAAATTAGTTATAAAATTGGTAGTCGCATCGGTCGAAATAAAACCTCCGCAAACACATATCCTGGGAGCATTTTCAAAAGTCTCACGGATTAGTCTGTTTGTTTTCTCAAAATCAACAATGTGCTTATCGAATTGATTTTCAGTTTTAATAAATGTTTTGGAGTCGTAATGTATAGCATCCTGTATGGCAGCACTGACTATGACCGATGAAATGGATTCTCCATAACTGACTATTGTATCTATGATTTTTGTAGAAATATCTTTAATCAGAGATACACCCCGAAAGATATTTGACAAGTCATTAAATTGGAATTGAACCTGCTGCAGAACATCCTCTTTTTTAGAATCAGAGATCACACCATCAATTACCTCCAAATGTCGTGCCAACATCAGGTCGTATTCAGCAAGATAAGATTTATCGCCATCGCACGCAAGTCTGGTAATATTATACAGTTGATCCGTAATACCGGAAAGTGCCGACACAACAACTATCACAGGTTCTTCCTGCGCTTCGACAATCTTTTTTACACTTAATATACCATTGACAGAACCTACGGATGTTCCGCCGAATTTTAATACCTTCATCGTTATGAGTAATGTTTAATTTATCTTGTTTTACAAGTTGCAAAATTAGCGTTTTTTCCCCAATTAAACAGTGCTTTTACCTGTTTTTCAGTAAAACTGTTGTATCTTTCCAAAAATTGAACTACTTTTGCAGCTCAATTTTAATATTTCATTGTCGAAAGTCGTACAATTCATCGGGTAAGACAACAAATTGAATTATTCTTAAAATCCCTGGTCTGGTAGCTCAGCTGGATAGAGCAACGCCCTTCTAAGGCGAAGGTCAAGGGTTCGAATCCCTTCCGGATCACGTTTAAAATAATTAATCCGCTATAAATTAGATTTATAGCGGATTTTTATTTTGTAGTACTGTCAGAAGTACTGTCGATAATTCTATTATTAAAGATATTATCCACTTTTTAAGATCAAAAAAACCATTTAAATTTTACTCTAAATGACTTCCTGCAAATAAAATCATATTACTCTTATTTGATTGCTTAAAAATACAGAAAGAAATTCTACTTCGTATTGTTTAGGGTTCGACATCATGTCGAGTTCGATTAATGATTCTGATCCGG
>Ga0302287_10001066_pt1 | contig 11350 bp, 10 predicted proteins | sample III_Fen_E2_4_FD_200452 | JGI IMG/M metagenome (GOLD analysis project Ga0302287, IMG submission 200452) | Peat permafrost microbial communities from Stordalen Mire near Abisko, Sweden - III_Fen_E2_4 | ecosystem: Environmental > Terrestrial > Soil > Wetlands > Permafrost | place: Sweden: Abisko...
ACGTAGTGCAGCAAGGCCATGGATTTTTGAGAATGTTCGTACGATGCAGAGATTCGGAAACTCATCAATCCAACGCACAGAGTCAATCCTTTGTGCGTCTGGCAAATAATCCCAATATGCTTCATCGAGCACGACAAGTACTCGCGGCGGAACACTTGAGAGAAACTGCGTTAACTTGTCATGATGGATAAACGTACCTGTTGGGTTGTTCGGATTATCGATCCAAATGACTCGAGTTTTATCAGAAATCGCATCCTGCAATGCCCGCAGATCGTAGCCGAAATCCTTTGCCTTCGTCTCGATGATGGTTGCTCCCGCTGCCGTCGACACAAGCTTATAGATAAGAAACGAGTGCTCATACACAATTGTTTCGTCATCTGGCCCAAGGTAGGTGCGGGCAATGAGATCAAGTATGTCATTTGAGCCATTGCCGACAACAACTTGCTCTGGCGAGACATTGTGGTGAGCGGCAATCGTATGCACAAAATCATACGTGTCAGGATAAAGTCGAAGACTCGAGGTACCTTGTGCGACAGCATCAAGTGCCGACTTACCAGGTCCCCGAGGATTCTCGTTGGACGCTAGTTTACTAATATCCGACTCGGGCATGCCGTGAGTACGAGCAATCTCGGCAATTGGCGTACCGGCACGATAGGGCTGGAGCGCTTTGATAGAGTCATTCGCTTCGGGAAGCTGCTGCATTATTATTTCTCCTTTTCTGCAATTAGTTCGTTCTCAAGATCTTCGAATGAGGCCAATAATTTACGACGTACTACGTCTGCATATGGGTTTCCTTCTTGAATTGTCATGAAGAGCTCATTAGTATGTTTCGCATCAAAGTTAGTGAGTGCAGTAATCATGTCGTATGACGGAGTCTTGAAGGGCATATCGGCGATATGCATGTTTCCCAAACCTCGAGCGACAAAAAACGTGAGAACGTGAACATACGCCATAACGTGGTCGTGTTCTTCGGCAGAAATCTTGTGCACTCGTAGTTTAAGCGTAGTATCAAAGAACTCCACACATTGCTCTGCGACACCACCTACTATGTTCGTGACGATAATATCGTGCCCAGTTAGGTCTAGGCCGTTCTTCACTGTCTGCGGCCCAAAGAGTGGATGACACACTAAGATATTTTCGTGTCCTTCAAGGATACGAAGCATCACATCACGAGACTTCACCTTGACCGAACATACATCGACAACGAGAGTGTCCGGACGCAGAAGTGGCTTGATTGCAACAAGCGTTTTCTCGTATTCGCTCAGAGGAATCGAGAGGATGAGAATGTCAATCTGCCCGACATCGTCGAGCTGCATTGGCGCGACACTCGATGAATCGATATCACTCGAGGGGTCATAGGCATACATTGTGCCATACGGTTCAAGTATTGATGAAATAAACGTACCGAATGCACCGAAACCAATAATACCAATCTTCATTTATACCTCTTTCAATCTTGTGGTTATTATACCAGTGGAGCCTGTCTTGCGGTAGACTATCTGAGATCACTTTGCGTCACGACGAATCCCCACTTTCGCCAACAGTGCAATTCGTCTTCGATTCGATTCAACATGCATTTGATACGACTTACCGTGGAGCGTCGACAATGACCGAGTCACCCCGAGTCGACAAAATTTGTTTGCCTCCCCGATGAATGCCTGCTTCCGAATCGTCGTGACGTGGCAACGACCACCCTTGATGAATGCCTCGTACGTTCGCATCGCGGCAGATACTGGACCGTATACTGTGCGCGGCACGTACTTGCGCACTTCTGGCGAAGCATCTATGACTTGGTTGATGATATCGTGTTTCGCCTTACCCTTCACTGGTATCTTATAGATCAGTTCACCCGAGTGATTTCCTCCGATCTCGACCTCGTCAGATGTCGCCGTATACCCTGCCTGCTGCAGATAATATTGCGCTCTCATATAATCAAGCTCGAGACCTACTCCATATACCTGGAACGTACAAAAGCCATCATAGGAGTGATGTGCAGTCTCATAGAATGTGTACGTGAAGTAGTCGACGGGATTGGTAATCAGAAATACCGTGCCTTTGTACTTAAGACTTCCTGCCATCCGAGCGTAACGTTCGATAACAGTGCGGTTCGCGATAATCTTTGCCCACCGTTCCGGCACTCCGAGCAATTTCTTACGGCTTGACCTCTTGCCGATAACGATGAATACCTGGTCACATTCCCGAAAGAGATGTTGTATATCATCTGTCGCAATATACACATCATGCCGGCCTTGATGTCTTGCGTGGTTTAGGTCGAGTGCAAGACCAACCGCAGTCGCATGTGTGCGATTATGTAGGTACACGTTCTCAACGTAAGATAGTTTGCCTATATCACTCGCGAGCTGCGAGCCCACGTTCCCAAGACCAATTATGCCGACTTTGTGTCGCTCCTTCTCGTTGATAATTCGGTACACGAGTGTGTCGATGACGGACAGGACATGTTCGAGCGTACTGTCGCGCGTTGGCACCGTCACGCAAACACCAATGCTGCGCATGTGTTTCATCCAGAACCGAGCTAACTTCGTCGCAACAGCTCGCGGCATGTCATCAAACAAATCGTGAAGTTGATTCTCAAGATCCGAGTCAATAGGCGAGTATGCGTCGCGTAGATATTTGTCATTTGCAGATAGCAGTAACACCCCTTCTAGCTCGACTCGCCCTAAATGCTTGAGCTCTTCCTTGAGATTCACATCACTTGCATAATATCGCCCACCCTCGCACTCGACCGCCACCCAATCATTCGCGATCACTTCGGCACCATAGTGTTCGGTTATGTAGTTTGAAATCGTTGTCTTACCTATTCCAGATGGACCAGCTAGCGCGATGTATGTTCCATCGAGACATATGAGGGATGCATGAAGAAAGCCGACCGAAGATGATGCATTATCCTTTGACATGGTAATCCGCGCATATTTCTTCTGCTTGTTCAGTGGCAGCGAGCCGTCTATCCCAGAAATAGTCGCACGTCGCAACGAGTGGAGGTGAGTATACATTGTCAATGAATAGTCTGGTGTGGATGTCGCCATAGTATGTAGTATATAATACGTGGCAGAAAGAGTGAGGAGAATTATATGGCAGATGTATCAATTGCATTCTTTGGCACAAAAGGGTCTTTTACTTACCTCGCGGCGCAAAAGTATTTTGACGCATCTTGTGATTTCATATCATGCAGTCGGTTTCGCGATGTGTTTGAATCCGTCAGAGATGGAAAGACCGCGTATGGTGTAGTCCCCATCGAGAATACACTCGCTGGTTCGATTTACGAGAACTACGATCTCTTAACTGAATGCGGGCTTTCCCTCGTCGGAGAAGTATCCTTACGGATTGAACACGCGTTGCTCGTAAACCACTCCTTCCCTAGTGCCTCCGCAGACGATGTCACAGAAGTCTATTCACACCAAAAAGCGCTTGAGCAGTGCGATAAGTTTCTCCGCGCGCACCCATCAATGCACCTCAATCCTTATGATGATACAGCGACCGCCGCGAAGTTCATCGCCGAGCACGCAGAAGATAAACCATGGGCTGCCATCGCCCATCCCGGCAATGCTGACCTGTGGCAGCTTCGAATACTTGCAAAAAACATCGAGGATAACGACAAGAACTTTACTAGATTCTTTGTTGTTGCAAAAGATAGTTCGTCTATAAGTGAGCAGGCAAATAAGTGCTCACTGTCATTCAGCCTGCCTCACCGAGTTGGTAGCCTCAGCGAAGTGCTCATGTATTTTACCAATCAGCAGATAAATCTTACGAAGATTGAGTCAAGACCGTTAGTTGAGAGACCATTCGAATATATATTCTACGTCGACCTCATACTACCTGCCGGCCTTGAGGAGAGACAGCTCATCGAAGGCCTCGAGCAATACACGAAATCATATCATATACTCGGCGCCTACGCTCCTGCGATTTGACGCGATATAGGTGCTATGATACTATGTATCCAATATGGTGAGACAAAGTTTTTCATTTACAGGATTTTTCTACGTCGAAGAGACGGAGTTGGTGCTGGAATAAACTGAAATCATAAGCAACCAAACCGCCTCGCGACATCACGAGGCGGTTTTTGAATCAAAGGAGCAATGAGTAATGGACAAATATACGCGCGCGCATCAAATCATAGCAGGACTACGTGATACGACGTATGCCCATGATTACCAGGTAACCTACGGCGATGAACACGCGCTCGCTGAATCAATCGCGACGATACTTGATACAGTCGATGGAGTGACAACACCCGATCATATTCGTAACCTGTCGAATAAGCTTGCGCGCATCGCAAGCGGCGCCGACGAAACTCCTATAGTCATCACCGGCAACTGTTCAGAGCTTGTCGTGGACCCGCTCAGCGCAGCGGCGCCGACTCGCGATTGCGTGAGTAGCTTATCACTCATTGACAGCTCCCTGCTCGGAGGAGACGTACTCCATATTCATCGTGGCCGTGGCCAAAATACTAAGCCGCGCAGTTCGGCACACGAAACAGTCGACGGTGTCGTCGTCCAATCATACATGGGTGATTCAATTAATTCACCCGATCATACTGCTCGTCAGGCAGATCCACAAAAGCTCGTCGATGCGGCGATGCAGGCTCTCGTACTCGAACGGAATCTCACCGCAACATTGGGCAATCACATCCCCGCCGCGCACGAAGCACTCAATCTCTACTATGAGCACGCGTTCATTAGCGAAGGTGAAGATGGGAAGCGTTATCTCCTCTCTGCCGACCTTCCGTGGGTGGGAGTCCGCACTAATAGCCCAGACTCACTCCAGGTCGAGCTGCTCTCAGGTATTGAGAACCCTGTGGGTGTAAAAGTTGGCAAGGAGACGACTCGTAAACATCTTGAAGACCTCTCCGGACTGCTTAACCCAAGTCGACAGCTTGGCAAAATTGCCTGGATGCTCCGCGTTGGGCTTGAGCATCGCGATGACCTAAACCGGATAGTGAAGGATATTGTCGATATAGAAGAGTCCCCTATTATCCTTTATGATATCCACGGCAGCACCATCCACCGTGCTGATGGAGTTAAGATTCGCGCCACAGAAAGAATCTCAGCAGAAATCGAACAGCTTTACGCTGTGTGCGCCCATCATCATACCCCATTGAACGGACTCCACCTGGAAACAACTGCGAAGGACCGGCGCGAATGTGTTGAAACAATCCACCAAACACCCACACATGAAGGCTGCGTCGACCCACAACTCAATAGACACCAGACTGAGATGATCGTGAATGGCTTCGCCAAACTAAGAATAGCCTAACAGGGGTAGTAACTATTTTTTGCATTTTATGCTTGTATATTGTAGTATCTTAGATTACAATTCAAGCTAATAACAGTTGTAATGACATTCAAAGGGAGACATCATGGCAGAGAGGAACCAAATCGGTTCGTCTGAATCGTTCGAGATATTCAAAGACAGGTTTTTTATTAATCCCGATGGATCAAATCTACAAGAGTTCGCCGTGCAGGCGTATTTTCTTATTATGGGCATGGGCGGAGCAGAAGGTGCAAGTATCATACCTGATAAATATGACTTCATCAAGCAGATGGTCACAGAGCGTAGAGAGAACGGTCGACTATTCGACGGCCTCGCCGTTGACCAACTACTTCCGACCGATAATATTCCCGCACTGCTAGGAAACTTCGCTGGCACATTTGATAATCATAACGGTATTATCAGTGCTGTCTCACCTTATGATACAGAGCTTGAGAAAGAGGCTATCACCTGGATCGGGCGTGAGATTGTCGGATACGATATGGAGGGTACAACTTCTCTAGCTGGCCTGAAGACACTCAATGACCTACGCGCATCTTCGACAAAAGGTTCAGGCTCAATCGTCACTGGCGGTACATCTGCAAACCTACACGCACTTGCCGTCGCACGTGAGCGACTCGAGTCACAAGGATGGAATGGTACTACACCAACCCATGTACTCACAAGTCCGATGGCACACTACTCGGTCTACAAGAGCGCACGTACCCTAGCGCCAGGCGACTTAATCAAGACTGGATACGTCGATCACGTTGAGGGCGGTTACAAGATCGACCCCGAGAAGCTCCGCGACAAGATTATCGGACTACGTAAGGAGTTCGGCAAGCACGGAGTTATGGCCGTTGTTGCACTCGCAGGAGAAACTGAGACTGGCCTCGTCGATGACCTTAATGCCATTGCCAATATCACAGACGAACTAGGAGTATACCTCCATGTTGACGGTGCATACGGTGCACCATATGTACTCAGCCGACGCGAGCATTTGTTCGACGGTATGTCCCGAGCCGACTCAGTAACCTGCGATCCTCACAAATATATGTACATCCCTTACAATGCAGGTGCAATCTTCTTCCGCGATTATCGCGAACATAACAGAATTGCGAACTTCAACTCCTACGGCGATGGCTATATGTGGCAAGACGAGCAAGCTGGAGATACGAATGGAAGCCGGTACACAATCCCTGACATTAGGAATCCGCTCAACAACGGACAGCGCAAGCTTGAGGGTTCAATGGGCGGCTACTCTGCGGCTTCTACCTACTACTCGGCACAAGAGCTCGGAGTCGAGGGCTACCGAACCGTACTCAATCATACACTTGATATGGCAGAGTATTTCGCATCTATCATCCGCGAACAAGATGGTCCCTTTGAGCTGCTCCTCGAGCCTGAGCTCAATACAGTAAATCTGATTCCTAAAGGTGATGACATTGCGGAACTCGATAAGAAGTCCGACCACCTCTGCGAAGTGCTCAAAAACAACGGCGTGCGTGTCTCCAATACACGCTTCCGCGTCGACAACGTCCCGCGCAAAGTATTGCGAGTTATCCCTACTCATCCACACACGCAGCGTACCGACATGGACCATGTCGCAGAGAATCTCACCGAAGCGTGGGAAAACCTTAAGTAGCGAAGCCGCCACCTGTTCACCTTACATTAGTCAATACACCTAGATGGCGCGACCTATGACGCCATCTAGGCAGCTAGCGTATTTGCTATACTCTAAACATGCATCTGACGAAAAAACACTTAGCACTCATCGCTGCTATTTCGCTTATCACTACATTCATGATTAGATTCATTACTATCCTCTCGATACAAGACATTTACAGCTGCACAACTATCGACTGCCTCGCGCAAAGCCAAGCAAGCACAAATGTTTCGATTGGCATCGCACTGCAATACGTCAGCTTAGCTATTTTTGCCGCCTCACTCCTCATGCTCATCTATCGATGGGTGACGAAGAAAAAGTAGTCACCACTTCAACTCTGCGTATACCGCACTGGGATAACAGATCCACAGAACATACTTACGCTTGCGTTTCATGGCCGTGCCGACATAATGGTAGGTACTAATTGGAGATACATATGGTCAGTACGAATGAACGTGTCGGCGAGTCGCAACCTGAGGTGAACGAGTTGTCGCAGATAAAAGGCTTCTTCGAAGAGCTCAAACAGTCACTTGATGAACCACGCCAACGCGCGGCAGAGTTACGCGAGCAAGCGGCCACACTGCTCGCTCGATCGGCCGAGTACGAAGCAGCGGCGAGGCAACAAGAGCGACAAAAAATCGTGGAGCTTGGTGATATCCTGGCCGGTCGAAGAGTAGTAGTCAGTGGTATCTCTTCTGCGGCAGAAGGCATCGATCTATCAGACAGTCTCGTACCCTTCTGGCAAGCTTCAAACGGATGGCTCACTGATGCCAAACGAAAGATTGTAGGCGTGAGTAAAGGTAATGCAATCAATGACGGGTGCCCGGGTGCTCGCAGTGAGGGCATATTCCTCACCGTAGAGGAGTTAAATCGTGACTTCGGCGGCCGTGGCCACAGAGTGCAGTTGCGTCTCGACTCAGTGAGGCAGCTCGAGTTTACCGACAACCAATGATATCCGACTAATCTCACGACTATACGATTCTTGCTCTTACTAAAAATCATGTTTTGGTATATAATTAGTAGTAATTGTACATCAAACACCGACACGAGTTGGTCTAAACAGTAATCGGAACAGGAGAAGCTATGTCACTCAGTATCGTACCTATCGGCGAACACGCGCCAGAAATCATCAACGCAATCATCGAAATCCCTGCTCGTAGTAGCATGAAATACGAGTACGACGAAGCGCTCGATGTCATCCGACTCGACCGAGTCCTCCACTCACCGATGTTCTACCCCGCCGACTACGGCTTCGTCCCTCATACCCGCGCCGATGATGGTGACCACCTCGACGTGCTCGTCCTCATCAGCCAACCCACCTTCCCCGGCTGCGTCCTCGAAGTCCGACCGGTTGGTGTCCTCGACATGGAAGATGAAGAAGGCCGAGACTGGAAGATTCTCGCTGTCTCGACTAAAGATCCACGCTTCAAAGATATCACCAACATGAGCAGTGTCGATGACCACCTCAAGGATGAGATCCAGCACTTCTTCGAACAATACAAGCACCTCGAAAACAAATGGGCTACCGTAAAAGGGTGGCTCGATGTCGACGAAGCGCATAAGCGCATCCGCGAGTCCCAAGATCGCTTCGCTGAAGAAGAAAAAAAATAGTAGTAATTTTGCCATCATAAGCACCGGTTTTTACCGGTGTTTTTATGTTATAATACTTCATTCTTACAGAGGTGGGGCACACTATTGACGCGAGTAGTCCTGTATCCTACAATGACAACCACTCGTGAGGGACTAGTAGCCCAAGGGAGAGATATTATGCAATGGCATAAGGAGGTACATATGAAAAAACTATTAATCGCGCTCGTCGCAATCATTGGACTCACCACGATTCCAGTTCCCACCACGAACGCCATAAGTGTCAGCAACTGTACGTTCGCGATGAATAATGGCCTCCTCCATCCGACGTGGAAAGCAACCTGCAACTACGCGCAATACCGCGCCAAGGCATGGTGCCAAGTCGCCTATGCATACGGCGATTGGGTAACGAAGGGTCAGACATCTACTGCTACCTGTTTCTTTGTCTACGTTGATAAGCCAAAATCTGGCGTTGAGATTAGATAGCTAGGGATGCGTCTCGTCGTCGTTGATGCGCAGTTTGGGTTTGCTCACTACTGCCTTCAACGCGGCGCGGCGCGTGCGCACCTCATAGTGCTCGCGGACGATAATCTTATCGGTCACTGATGGGAGCGTCTCGGCATGATACTTCTTGCGTAACGAATCGTACCACTTCTTATCGTATATGCTCCAAAACTCATCTTCGGTGTAGTACGTGTGTGCATAAAACCATTTTCGACCACCCAACCTATGGGTGGCTTTTTCAAGTTTGCGGTTTAGGGTGACGAACTTGTCATACTCAGATATCCGCAACCCATACACTCCCACGCTATATACCTGCTCGACACCTTTGATACCACTAAAGAGCAGCGGCGAACGATCATCCGCCTTCACGGCGCAGTAGCCAGTTGGATACGTGCCAAGCTCCTGGTCGACGAAATCCATAAACTCCACCAGCGTGCGTGCCGGCATCGCGATATCCTGACAGACAAATTTCTGACCTGCGGCGCTTTGCTGGACCGCTTGATACAGTTTGCGAGTCTTGAGTATCGGATTTAAGATAAACCGCGTGAACGCATTAAATGGTATACCAGATTGACGGAACGCAAACTCAGCCGCCCAAAATGCGCCACGGTCATAGCGAAACAGATAATCCTTGAGCGGCATTGTCACCGTCACCTGATGCTTCGCACGCGTCACCTTTTCGATATACATGTAGTACCACGGGTTCCATGCGCGGCTAAACCGCATCTTCTTGCCGACGATCTTGTCAGACATACTCCCGACGACCACACTCCCGAGGCCCTTCTCGAGCATCGCGCTCTCGACGAAGTCGACTGAGGAAGCGATGAAGCGGTTCGTCGTCTCAAGACAGTCGGCAAAACTTGTGACGGCGTGTGTCGTCAATGTCACATAACGCTTGGCAGGCACGAGCTGGACGGTCGCCGAAGTGATAATACCGAATGTGCCATATGAGCCAGCGCTGCCATAGAAAAGATCGGCGTGTTCCTCGGGCGACACAGTCACCACGTCGCCATTAGCCAATACCATCTCGATCGAGATGGCAGTCTGGTTGAATGTCCCCCATCGAAATGAGCTACTCTCTATCGCGCCACCCTGGATAGCTCCACCGACTGTGATACCTGGAAACTCCGTGACCACAGGTGGAATAAGCCCATATTTTAACGTCTCTTTCACGAGCTGGTCCATCGGCACGCTCGGTTCTACGACGACAATCTGCTTCTCGGTATCAACGTGCACTACTTGATTCAACTCACTCGTATCGACCATCTTATCGCGGTCGAAAGAGACGACGCGTGTCGAGTTTGTGGTTCCGTGATATATGCGAAACGGCGTCTTCGTCGCATAGTAGGCGCGTACCTTTTGCGCGATGGCGTCGACTTTGTCAGCGTGGTTCATCTTCATTGGGTCTATTATACCAGTGTCGCCTAGACTAGTTTTCTCTATATAGCTACTGTCGTATAATCAAGCTATGGTCAAACAACTCTTCACCCCCAGCCAACTCGCCTTCAAAGAACTTTTCGTCGGTACCCTTATCTATGCCGTGGTGCTCGGCTTTTTCGATGATTACACGGGCATCGTCGATGCAAAGAGTTTCTCGAGCATCTTCTTTGCTGCCATCATCCTCCAGATACTCACCTCTCTGTTATTTCTCCTCAAAAAGCGCATCGTCGCGTGGCTCAAGGACCGCAAGGAAATCGGCTACCGCATCCTCATGTTCTTCATGGTCTGGCTCGTCATGTTTCTCTCGAAGTTCGTCTTCATCTGGTCGATCGATGCCATCCTCGGCGACAACGTGAATATCAACGGCTTCTTCGGTGTGCTTATCCTCGCCGTCTCAGTCACCGTCATACACAAACTGGCTGATTATGCATTCGTACGCCTCGGAAAAAGATAACTCATCACAGTCCGCTGAATCCCCGCGCCGCGCCATCTACTCGCGGGGTTTTGATTATATGACGCGATATATCGTTTTAAGGTAAAATAAGAATAACTATGAATCCCTTCTTACAAGCCACACTAATCGCTATCGCCTATGGCGCCGTGCTGTTTGGCATTATCAAACTATTCGGCGTCAGCTATACCGAGATCACAAAAAACACAACCAATATCAAAAAAGGCATCTTCCTCCCTATCGGCATCGGTAGTATCATCTTGACAATAGTCAGCGCCTTTTACGGCTGGCTCACCCCTGCATTCACGCCGCCGACTGGATTTACAGCCTGGTGGATGTGGGCAATTCCACTTGCCATTATGGTGGGTATCATCATCAGGTTCAGGACCGCCAAGTGGCATCTCTTCACACGAGCAGGCATATGGTACTTGGTCGTT
>Ga0302287_10001083_pt1 | contig 11283 bp, 8 predicted proteins | sample III_Fen_E2_4_FD_200452 | JGI IMG/M metagenome (GOLD analysis project Ga0302287, IMG submission 200452) | Peat permafrost microbial communities from Stordalen Mire near Abisko, Sweden - III_Fen_E2_4 | ecosystem: Environmental > Terrestrial > Soil > Wetlands > Permafrost | place: Sweden: Abisko...
GTGTTCTGGTGGTCGATGACGATGCGATGAACCGTGAGATCGTCCGTATCCAGTGCGAGGGAGCCAATCTGACCGTTGATACCGCGGCGGATGGCAGTGAAGCCGTCGAGATGGTGGCTCGGCAAAGGTACGTCGCGATCTTCATGGACCTGCAAATGCCCAAGGTCAGCGGGCTCGATGCGACGCGTCAGATTCGCCAGATGGGTGGCACTTACCAGCCGATCATCGCCTTGACGGCCAATGCTTTCGCTGAAGACAAGGCGCGCTGTCTGGCAGCGGGAATGGACGGTTTTCTCGTCAAACCGTTCAGTATTGAAGAGCTGTTTGCGAACCTGCTGCGGGTCTTGCAGCAGGTCGATCGCTCAAGCGTCGTGGCTGAAGTCGCGACCAGCGAAGAGGGTATTGCATGAGCGGGAAAATCAACCGGAGGAGCCGTACCCATGAGTAAGGATTTCATCGAAGAACGTAGCGCCAACTATCTGTCCGGTTGGCTGGCTCTGTTTTTGTGGCTGTTGGCAGCGGTCGGGCTGGCTGTGTTATTTATCGGCAGTGTGCTGAATCGGGGCGAGCCGCCGATTCTCGCCATACTGGGCATCCTGTTGCTCGGTTTTCTCGGCAAGGGCTTCGTCATCCTGCAACCGAACATTGCCGGCGTGCTGGTCTTCTTCGGGCGCTATTCAGGCAGCATCCGTGATAGCGGTTTTTTCTGGTACAACCCATTCAGCAAACGGCAGAACATCTCGTTGCGCGTCGTCAATCTCAACACGCCGACGCTGAAGGTCAACGACATGGCAGGCAATCCGATCGAGGTCGCGGCGGTGATTGCCTGGCGCGTGAACGACACGGCCAAGGCCAGTTTCGAGGTCGAGGACTACGCCAGCTTCCTCGCCATCCAGAGCGAGTCGGCGATTCGCGCGGTGATCAGCACGCGTATCTACGACGGCGACCAGCACGGACACAACTCGCTGCGCGGCGATCTCGTTGCGGTGGCGCAATTGCTCACTGAAACGATCCAGTTGCACGTCGAGCTGGCGGGGCTGGAAGTGATCGAAGCCAAGATCACGCACCTGGCCTACGCACAGGAAATCGCCTCGGCGATGCTGCGCCGTCAGCAAGCGGCGGCGGTGATTGCGGCGCGCCAGTTGATCGTCGAAGGCGCGGTCGGCATGGTCAAGATGGCGCTCGACAAATTGCAATCCGACGGCGTGGTCACCTTGTCCGACGCGGATCGGGTGCGCCTCGCGACCAATCTTCTGACCGTCCTGGTTTCAGAGACGGAAACGCAGCCGGTGCTGGCGATGTCTCGTTGAGCGCTTGATCTGCCGAATAGTGCGCAATAGCGTGTCCACGCTCTTCGACAGATCAAGCCGGCATTCCCCTGTATCATGGCGCACCCTGCCTCTACGGCGGCAAACCGATCCATCAGGAACATCAATGCCCGCCGATCTCTCCGCTTTACTGTCCACCGCCTTCGCCGCACGTCATACGATGCTTGTCCAACTGCACGCCGAACAGACGACGGCCTACCGTCTCTTTCACGGCAGCGTTGAGGGAGAAACCGGGCTGACCGTCGATCGTTATGGCGACGTGCTCCTGGTGCAATCCTTCCACCGGCCGCTGGTGCCGGCCGGTCTGGCCGCGCTTGAAGCCTTTTACTCCGACGCATTGCCCGGTTTTCCGGTGTTCTACAACGACCGCAGCCAGCCCAACTCGCGCATTTCAAACACGCTGCCAGACGATCAGATCGCTGCCGCGCACGATCTGCGCCTGATCCAGGAAATGGGCGTCAATTACCGCTTTCAGGCGCGCCACGCCGGGCAGGATCCGTGGCTGTTCCTCGACCTGCGTGCCGGGCGTCGACGCGTGATGCAGGAAGTCGCCGGCAAGTCGCTGCTCAACCTTTTTGCTTACACCTGCGGCGTCGGGATCGCTGCGGCGAAGGCCGGCGCAGCGCATGTCGTCAATGTCGATTTCGCCGATTCGAGCATCGCCATCGGCAAGGAGAACGCGCGCGTCAATGAATTGCCGATCCGCGTGCGCTTTGTCAAAAGCGACGTCTTCCCGGCGCTGCGCCAGCTCTCCGGGCAAGGGCAGGCGACCATGGTGCGCGGCAAACGCATGCCGCCCTTTCCCAAACTGGAGGCGCATCAGTTCGACATGGTCTTCCTCGACCCGCCGCGCTACGCCAAGAGCCCGTTCGGTGTCGTCGACCTCGTTAATGACTATGCCGCGCTGTTCAAACCGGCGCTGCTGTGCACTGCCGAAGGCGGCACGCTGATCTGCTGCAACAACGTCGCCGAGGTGACGCGCGAAGCCTGGCTCGACCAGCTCCAACGCAGCACGCGCAAAGCCGGGCGGGCGATTCGTGAAGTCGAGTGGATTGAACCCGAAGCCGACTTCCCCAGTCCTACGGGTCAGGCGCCGCTGAAAATGGCGCTGTTGCGCGTTTAGCGCCCACCACCAGAATACGTGATGAAAACTCCTAAAAGACTCGCTGCAATGCTCGAAGAAGGCCTCGTCGATGAGGTCATTGGCCAGTTGATGAGCGGCAAGGAAGCCACCGTTTACGTCGTTCGATGCGGCGAGGCCATCCGTTGCGCCAAGGTGTACAAGGAAGCCAATCAGCGCAGCTTCCGCAACAACGCGTCTTACCAGGAAGGGCGCAAGGTCAAGAACAGCCGGCAGGCGCGTGCCATGGAGAAAGGCAGCCGCTATGGCCGCAAGATGGAGGAAGAAGCTTGGCAGAGCGCCGAGGTTGACGCCCTCTATCGACTGGCCGCTGCCGGCGTGCGTGTGCCGCAACCGCATATCTGCTTCGAGGGCGTGCTGCTGATGGATCTGGTGGTCGATGCCGAAGGCCACGCCGCGCCGCGCCTCAACGACGTCGAGCTTTCTGAAGAACTGGCGCTCGAGTATCACGCCATGCTCGTCAATCAGGTGGTGCGCATGCTGTGTGCCGGCATCATTCACGGCGACCTGTCCGAATACAACATCCTCGTTGGTGAAGGCGGGCCGGTGATCATCGATCTGCCGCAAGCCATCGATGCCGCCGGCAACAGCAATGCCGCGGAAATGCTCGAACGCGACGTCAATAACCTGAAAACCTACTTCGCGAGCTTTGCGCCGTCGCTCAAGGATACCCAGTTCGGCAAGGAAATCTGGGCGCGCTATGAAAGCGGTTTGCTGACTCCGGAATTACCCTTGACCGGCCACGTCGAACTTGACGAGAGCCTCGCCGACGTCGACGCCGTTTTGCTACAGGTCGAGCTGGCGATCAAGGAAAACGAAATCCGCCGCATGTGTCAGTCGTAGGGTTACAAGCCAGATAATACGGTGGTCTTGGGCCAGTGTGCCCGGCAAGCCAATATCCATGCGGCTTCTGCGGCATGCATCGCCGAGATCGCCTGTCTGCGCGCCTCTCAGGCCAACAATAGGAAAACTACGTCAGACTCAGGGCCTGCCGCTCCTTCTCACGCTCGGCTTTTCGGAAGGCCTCACGAACGGTCTCGCGCAGCGCGTCGTCGTCCCACGGCTTGCTGAGGAATTTGTAGATCTCGCCGCGATTGACCAGGCTGGTTACAGTGTCGAGGTCGTTGTAACCGGAGAGCACCATGCGGACGGTTTCCGGGTAGAGCTCGCTGACACGCTCCAGAAATTCCGTGCCGTTCATGTCCGGCATGCGCTGATCGGAAATGACGACGTGCACGCTATGCGTCGCCAGTTGTTCAAAGGCCTGGCGCGACGAGTGGGCCACCAGTATCTGGTAGCCGTCACGGCGCAGCAAGCGCTGCAACGAACTGAGGACGTGTGGTTCGTCGTCGAGCAAAAGCAGTGTGCGTGACGGTTCCAGCGCGACGCCGTTGACGAAAAGGTTGGTGGCTTTGTTCAGCAACAAGGCCATCTCGTCGACCGGAATCGGTCGGCTGAACAGATAGCCCTGGATTTCGTCACAACCGAGCTTGCGCAGATAGCCCAGTTGGCCTTCGGTTTCAACGCCTTCGGCGATCACCGTCATGCCGAGGCTCTGGGCGAGGGCGATGGTGGCTTTGGCTATTGCCGCGCTTCTCGGCTCAGTGGTGATATTGGCGACGAAGCCCTGGTCGATCTTCAGGCGGTCGAGCGTGAAACGGCTCAGGTAGCCGAGCGACGAATAGCCGGTCCCGAAATCGTCAAGAGAGATCGACACGCCCATCGCACGCAGCCCGGCAATCTGCCTCTGCGTCAATTCCGTTTCTTTCATCAGCGCACTTTCGGTCAGCTCGATCTCCAGGTAATGCGGATCAAGGCTGGACTCTTTCAGCGCGCTTTGGACGATGGACAGCAACAGGCCGGAGGTCATCTGATGCGCCGAAATGTTGACAGCCATGCGTACCGGCGACAGCCCTGCATCCTGCCAGGCCTTGTTTTGCAGACAGGCCATGCGAATAACCCATTCGCCGATCGGATGGATCAGCCCCGTATCTTCGGCCAACGGGATGAAATCGGCCGGAGAAATGAGGCCGAGCTCGGGGTCGCGCCAGCGGATCAGGGCTTCTACGCCGCAGATGCCGCCACCGCCCAGCGCCACCTGCGGCTGGTAGTGGAGCAGCAATTCGTCGCGCTCAATGGCGTGCCGAAGCTGATTCTCCATTGTCATCCGACTGAGCGCGCGCGTGTTCATCTCGGCGGTGAAGAAGCGCATGCCGTTGCTGCCCTCGTTCTTGACCATGGAGAGCGCGGTGTCGGCGCATTTGAGCAAGGCAACCGGTTCAAGCCCGTCGCCGGGGTAAAGCGCGATGCCCATACTGGCCGTGACGGTCACCTCGACGCTTTGAATATGGAACGGTCGGGCAATCGCTTCCAATAGTCGCTGGCCAATCAAAATGATCTCGTCGGCATCGGCGAAGTGGGTAAGGAGCATGACAAATTCGTCGCTGCCAAGGCGTGACAAGGTATCGCCGGGCGCCAGCAAGGTATTTAAGCGGTCGGCGAGCTCCTTGAGGACCAGATCGCCATGATCGTGCCCAAAGGCATCGTTCACCCGTTGCAATCGGTCGACATTAAGCAGCAGCAAGGCGACTTGCCGGCCCTCTGCTTTGGCCGTATCAATGGCCAGCTGCAAGCGATCACGCAGCAGCGCCCGGTTGGGCAGGCCGGTCAGGGAATCGTGGTGGGACAGGAAGTCGACCCGCTCACGCGCGGCGAGGATCGAACTGCGGTCGCTGAACAAGCCGACATAGTGCGTTGCGTCGCCCTGTTCGTTGCGCACGGTACTGATGGTCAGCCATCCGGGGTAAGCCTCGCCATTCTTGCGCCGGTTCCAGATTTCACCGGACCAGTGGCCGCACGCCAGCAGGCTGGCCCACATGTCCCGGTAGAAGGTCTTGTCGTGGCGCCCCGACTGGAGGATGCGCGGATTTTTACCGATGACCTCGCTCTGTTGGTAGCCGGTGATTTCCTCAAACGCTGGATTGACGGCCACGATGTTCAGGTTCGCGTCGGTCAGCGTGATCCCTTCGTCGGCGCTCTCAAAGACGCGAGCTGACAGGCGCAGATGTTCTTCGGCCGTGCGCCGCGCCAGCCGATGGCTGGCTTCAAGTAGTTCGCGTTCGATCGCCGGCGCTAGCCGTGCGAGATTGTCCTTCATCAGATAGTCCTGGGCGCCGGTGCGCATCAACTCGATCGCCGTTTCGTCACCAATCGACCCGGAAACGACGATGAAAGGAATGTCGCGGCCGGTCGCTTTCAGGATGCCCAGCGCGCCTGGGGCGCCAAACCCGGGCAGGGTGAAATCGCAGAGCAAGACATCCCAGATTCGTCGACCAAGGGCTTCGCGCAAGGCGTCTGCGCTTTCGACGCGTTCATGGATCACATCGAAGCCGGCCTTGGCTAGATGACGAAGCATCAACGCCGCGTCACTGGCGGAATCCTCGATGATCAATACATTGAGTGGCTGGCTCATGATTGGGTAATCAAAAGGCGGCGCTTTGTGGCGGGCGACTCGTCGTGTTTCCGTGCAGGACGACGTTATGGTTCATGTCGCCCTCAGCGATCCGGCGGTGCTTCGTTGATGACCAGCCAATACAGGCCAAGCTGCTTGACCACCTCGGCAAATTGGTGGAAATCGACCGGCTTGCGGATGTAGCTATTGGTCCCCAGGTCGTAGCCCGAGGCAATGTCCTGCTCTTCGGTCGATGAGGTCAGAATAACCACCGGGATGCGTCGGGTGCGGCTGTCGGCACGAATCCGGCGCAGCACTTCAAGTCCGTCGACACGCGGTAGCTTGAGATCAAGCAGGATCAGCATCGGCGTATCGGAAATGTTCCGTCCGCTATGTGCACCGGTGCAAAAGAGGTAGTCCAGGGCTTCCTGCCCATCTTCGGCGACCATCAGTTCGTTGTGGATGGCGCTTTTCTTGAATGCCCGCTGCGTCAAGCCGACGTCGCTGGGGTTGTCTTCAACGAGCAGAATCACCTTCTCGGTCATGAGGTTTCCTTCGAATTTTCGTTTGATGTTTCACTGATTCCGTCGTCAACACGTGTCGGCATCCGCAACGGATTCGGGTTGGCCGGAGAAAGCGTGAAGTAAAACGTGCAGCCCTGATCCGGCTTGGCATTGGCCCAGACTGAACCGCCGTGCCGATGCACCACGCGCTGCACGGTCGCCAGGCCGATGCCGGTACCGGGAAACTCGCTGGTCTTGTGCATGCGTTGAAATGCACCAAACAGGCGCTGTGCATGCGCCATGTCGAAACCGACACCATTGTCGCGAACAAAGTAGACCCTGCGGCGAACGCCAGGTTCCGGCTCGTCGGTAACGGTCTCGCCAAACTCGATCCGCGCCTCGGCGCGCGTGCCGGTGAACTTGCTGGCATTGTCAAGCAAGTTGGTCAGGCCGATTTCCAGGAGCCGCGGGTCGCCCGCCGCGCTTAACCCGGGCTGAATGACAAATTCGATCCGGCGTTCGCTTTGTGCCGATTTAAGCCGATCGGCTACGCTTTGCGCCAGTCCGCTGAGGTCGACGAGTTCGTGCTTGATTTCGGCGCGGGTGACACGCGCCAGCAGCAACAGGTCGTCGATCAACTGGCCCATGCGCTGGGTGTCGGCGCGGATGCGTTCGACATAGGTGTGCGCCGTCGCGTCGAGTTGTTCGCCGTAGTCTTCGATCAGCGCCAGTCCCCATCCGTCGATCCCGCGCAGCGGCGAGCGCAGGTCGTGCGAAACCGAATAGCTGAAGCTTTCGAGCTCCCGGTTTGTCTCCAGTAACTGGATCGTCTTGCGTTCCAGTGCCGTCATGGTTTCCCCCAGACGCTCGGCCATCTGGTCGAAGGTCTGCGAAAGTACGCCGAGTTCGTTGTTGACCTTCACTCTGGTGCGGAAGCTGAATTCGCCTCGGGCAAACGCTTCTACACCCAGCTTGAGCCGTTTGATCGGCGTCAGAATCTGGTTCAGCGTGGTCACGAAGTGGCTGGCAATAACGATACCGATCAACCCAACCAGTATGGTCAGCAGTTGGCTCGTCTGGCGCTGGGATTCGCGAATTTTATCGGCTGTAATCTGCGCCAGTCGTCTGGCGTCGATGACCGAATCTTGTGAAATGAGCATCAACTGGGTGACCAACCGCCGTTCCACTTCGCGCGTCAGGGCGGCTTCCTGCACGGAACCACCGGGCTCGCGATTAAGGTCCACGAGGGCAGAAAAAGCGTCCTTCAAATATTGATTCTGTTGGCGGATGTTTTCCAGAATGGATTGTTCTGTCGGGTCTTCAAAAACATCCTGGGCCAGAAGCTGCGCAAATGAATCGTGTCGGAGTTGCCACTGCTGTTTTGCGCGCTCGCTGCGGTAAATAATGTACTCCACCGTCACCAGGCGTAGCCCGCTGATGCCTTTGGCGTTGAGGCTGTTGACGAAGTCGCTACGTTGTATCGCCTGATCGGTGGTACGCATGGAATGGATCAGGGTGACACCGATCAAGGCCATGAGAAGCGCGGAGATGAGTGCGCCGACGTATTGCTGAGTTCGAATTTGCATGGTCAGGGCTAGCGCACGATCGTGACCGTATCGGGACTTACGGCAGTAAGGGCTGTCGTGTCGATGACGTCCAGAAAATTGGGGACCGTCGTCCGATCGGTCAGCTTGTTCTGAATGGCCCAGCGCGCCATATCTTCAAGCAAGATCAGAAGACCCTGACTGAGCTGCACTACAAACCGGTATCGCGTGCCTGCCGTGTCAAAGGTGGCCGGGTCGATCTGTTCCGATTTGACGATGATGGCCTGCGCCTCACTCCAGTTCTCGTCGGCGAATTTCTGGGCGCGCAACAGGGCGCGCAGCAAGCGCTGGATCTTGTCTGGATGGTTTTGTATCCACTCCGGATCGCCGGCCAGGCTGAAGTTCAGTACGAAGCCGCTATCAATGCGAAATTCGACGCCCTTTTCACCCAGCGATTTTTGTGCGCGAGTCAGCCAGGGTTCCCAACTGGTAACGGCATCGACCTTGCCCGCCGTCAAGGCATCGACCATCGCTTCGGGCGGCAGCGGCACGAGTTTTACGTGGTCCGGCGATATCCGGCTGCGCGCCAGCATCGTGCTCAGAATGAAGTCGCCGTCCGTTCCTCTAGTCACACCGATACGCTTGCTTTTCAGGTCAGAGATGGACTCGATACCTTGGTCCCTGCGTGCAACCGTCCCGAAGGCGCCACCCGCGGTAAAGATCGTCGCCACGACGGCAACCGGATGCCCGGCCATCACGGCAAACATCAGCGGAGTGTCGCCCGTGGTCCCGAGATCGGCACGCTTCTCGAGCATCGCTTTCATGGCGTCCAGGCCGGTCGTGTAGGGCTGCAGGGTAACGTCGAGGTCTTCCTGGACGTAAAACCCCTTGGCTACCGCGAGGTACAGCAGACCCGAACCGGGATAGGTGTTGCACAGCGCGATGGTGATCTTTTCTTTTGGCAGTGCAGGAGGTGCGTACCAGCCCCTGATCGACGGCCACGCGAAGATGGTCAGAAGGAAAAGCGGAACGGTGGCTGCCAGAAGCAATACTTCAGTTCGACGTGCGTATCTCATGCCACCTCCAAGAGGATCGCGAATGAGCCTGCAAATTCCGTTTTGGCAACCCGAAGGCTTGCCCGATCCCAGAGAGGATGCCACATATTTTATACGCTTAAGCGGCGGATTATTAAAGGCAAATATTCCAATTGGGCCAAGTGCCGTTGGGCATGATTTGTGAGGCTGCCCTGGGAGCCAATGGATACGCGCCTCTCGCGGTACATGGGGCGGAAAAGACCTGACCACGGGCGTCCCCGGCAATGCCCTCTGAAGATAGCCAATTGACGTGCTCTGCAAGGCACCTCGAATCCGCCGGTGCGACCCGGAAGCATCGATCCGCGTGTGTGCCGCGCAGGTGCTCGTAGCGTATACTTGCCGCTCCCGTCTTTCGCTGCCATTGGTCCTTATCGTGCCTTCATCCACCGCCACTTTGGCTTCCGAATCGGCGTCCAAATTCGACGTCACTACGCTCGGTCAGTTTTTCACGCCGCCAGCCATCGTCGACTGCATGCGGCAACTGGTGCGCAATAGCGGGCGGGTGCTTGAGCCGGCTTGCGGTGACGGCGCTTTTTTGCAGCATTTCCCCGGTGCGCTGGGTATCGAGATCGACCCGCGCCACGCCCCGGCTGGCGCCGAGGTGATGAACTTCTTCGAGCTGGCCGACGACGAGCAGTTCGCGACCATCATCGGCAATCCGCCTTACGTGCGTTACCAAGACATTTCATCCGGAACACGGCGGCTGGCGGGCGCTAGCGTGCTCGACAAGCGCGCCAACCTGTACCTGTTTTTCATCGAAAAATGCCTGCGCCACCTGGAGCCGGGCGGCGAGCTGATTTTCATCACGCCGCGTGACCTGCTCAAGGCGACTTCGGCCGTGCCGCTCAACCGCGTTCTGTCTGCCGAAGGAACGATCACCGATTTCATCGATCTGGGCGACTCGCGCCTGTTTGCCGAAGCGACGCCCAATTGCGCCATCTGGCGCTTCGAGCAAGGCAATCGCTCGCGTCGCACGCGCTTCGCGGCACTGGCGCTGTCCGACGGTGTGGCCCGGCTAGCCAGTCTGCAATGGGAGGAGCGGCGCTTCGTCGAAAGTGGTGGTCACCTGATGTTTACGCGGAACGACTACGCGCTAGTCCTGTCCGACATTGCCTTCGTCAAAGTTGGCGCCGTATCCGGTGCCGATGAACTGTATCGCAGCACGGAATTCGGTAATCGCGACTTTGTCTGTTCGTCGACCGCGGCCGACGGAAAAACGCGGCGCATGATCTGGTGTGAACCCGGAGATCCTCCGGCCGAGGCCTTGTTGCCACACAAGCAACGCCTGATCGAACGCCGCATCCGCTCGTTCGACGAATTCAACTGGTGGCAATGGGGGCGCGGTTACTATCAGTCGGAACAGCCGCGTATCTATGTCAACGGCAAGACGCGGCGGGCGCAGCCTTTTTTTACGCACGAGTGCACGAACTACGACGGCTCGGTTCTGGCCATTTTCCCGCACGATCCGACGGTCGACGTGCAGGTGCTGGCCAAGGCGCTCAACGCCGTTGATTGGAGCGATCTCGGCTTTATCTGCGACGGGCGTTTTCTGTTTACCCAGCGCAGCCTGGAGCAGGCACCCTTGCCCAAGTCCTTCCAGGTCTTCCGCCCGGAGGCCGGTGTAACATGGTGGGACAAGCTCAAGAAAAAGCTGTTCTGACCGGCACGTTATTGGAGAAGTGATGCTTACACATCTGACAAGCGCCCGCACCGCCGGCCCGTCGTTGGACACCGAGGAGATGATCTGATGCGTTTCGCTTTCATTCTCGACCCGCTCACCTCGCTCAAAGCCTACAAGGATTCGAGCATTGCCATGATGCGCGCGGCACAACGCGCCGGCCACGCGGTTTGGGCGATCCAGCAACCGGCCATTCACTGGTCCGCGTTGCGTGGCGTTTGTGCCGAAGCCGTTCATCTCGAAATGCTCGAAGACGACGACGAGTGGTATGCCGAGCTCGACCGCCACGTAGTACCGCTGCGTGATTTTGCCGCCGTGGTCATGCGCAAGGACCCGCCTTTCGACATGGAGTACGTGACGACCACCTGGTTGTTGCAATGCGCCGAGGCCGAGGGCGCGCACGTCTTCAACAAGCCGCAGGCCTTACGCGATCATTCGGAAAAGCTGGCGGTCGCCGAATTCAAGCAGTTCTCCGTGCCGACGCTGGTGTCGCGTGAGCCGGCGCTGATCCACAGCTTCGTCGATATCCAGCGCGATACGATTC
>Ga0302287_10001088_pt1 | contig 11259 bp, 9 predicted proteins | sample III_Fen_E2_4_FD_200452 | JGI IMG/M metagenome (GOLD analysis project Ga0302287, IMG submission 200452) | Peat permafrost microbial communities from Stordalen Mire near Abisko, Sweden - III_Fen_E2_4 | ecosystem: Environmental > Terrestrial > Soil > Wetlands > Permafrost | place: Sweden: Abisko...
GCGGCATTCCTGACGGTCGTCGCCCGATCGATGATACTCGGGCCCAGAACAGCCCATGCAGGGAGCGAGGTCGTTCAATATGAATCTTCCATCTTTGATGATCCCTTCATTTCAATGTCGTAATGCGTGCCGCATTGCGCGGCTCATGACGCCTTTTATCGCATTTTTTCTGAGCGGGACACTCCTTGTACTTGCCCAAAGCAAGACTTCGGTGCAGGTCGATCTCTCGAAAGAAAAGGCGACGGTATATTCGACCTCGATCGGCGCCTCGGCGGACCGCTGGGATAACTCGGCCTATAGCCCGGAAGCGTTGAAGAGCCTGCAGGACGCGGGCATCACGCTGCTCCGGCTGCCTGGAAGCCAGGGGATCGACGCGCTCTATCACTGGTCGACCGGCAAACTGGTGAACCCTTATCAGAACGACCGTGTTCCGGCCTTTGCCGACGAGAACAAATTTCCCGCCGTGGTGCCGGCAATCGACAAGCTGGGCACGGCGCTGGTGGCGGTCAACTACGGCACGAACCTGGATGGCTCCGGCGGCGGCGAACCGGCAGAGGCGGCGGCCTGGGTGGCTTATGCCAACGGCCAGCCTTCCAATACGCTGGTGATCGGCAAAGACTCCAAAGGCAACGACTGGAAGACGGTTGGCTTCTGGGCCGGGCTTCGCGCCGCGACACCGCTGGCCACCGACGACGGCTACAACCATCTGCGTATCGGTCACTCTGAGCCGCTAGGCATCATGCTGTGGACGATCGGTACCGATCCGTATAACAACGGTTTTTATGGCCAGGACCGCACAGCCGGAATGGATGCCGACAACTCCGGCAAGTATGGCGAGCCGGGCTCGCCCGAACCGGATCTGCACGCCGGCAAGCCGAACAACTCCAAGGATTGGAGCCGCTTCGAGAGCAACTCCAAGATGGGTCCGCAGGCCTACGGCGCGGCCGTCGTGGACTATGCCAAGGCGATGAAGGCCGTCGATCCCACCGTTCTGGTGGGCGCCTACGTCGTTCAGCCTCCGACTTCGGGAGGCGCACATGCGTTTGGCTCGAAGTGGAATGAAGGCGTACTGAAGGCTGGCTGCGCCAGCATGGACTTCAGCGCCGTGGGCATGTGGTTCGGCCAGGGCGCCGCGCCGAATTGGAAGGACTGGGTGGAAGAGGAAGACCTGCTGCTTCATGCCCGCTTTGCCGGGGATGCGAACAAACACCGTCCGGATATGAACGCGCTGGGGCAGAGCTACGGCCTGGTTGTGGGCGACCTCGCGGAGAAGTACAAGAAGTATTGCCCGGCCGGGCATCAGCCGCCGCTGGCCATTACCGGAATCGGCGCGGATGGCTGGCTGCCGGCCCAGAATCAACCGGCTATTGGCATGTTTGCAGCCGATTCGATCGCCACGCTGCTGGAATCGCAAGTCTATACCGTGATCTGGTCGCCGATCCATGGCTCCAAGGGTCAGAGCAATCCCACACTGCTGGATAGCGAAGGCAAGACGGGCACTGCGTATGAAGGCATCAAGCTGCTGCATACCGCCGCCGGCGTGGGCGATACCTTTGTGCAGGCCAGCTCAAAGCACGAACTGCTCGCCGTCCATGCGGTCAAGCGCCGCGACGGCGGCATGGCTCTGGTCTTCATCAACAAAAATCTGGAACATGCCATCGCGACTTCGGTCTCGATCAGTGGGTATCACTTTGCCAGCAAGGGCATCCGTTACGATTGGAACAAGGAATCGGTAGCGGCAGGCAAGGGTGTAGTCCAGGTTCCGATCGAGAATCTGGGAGCGAACTTCACCATCGATGTGCCTCGCTACGGAATCACCGTCGTGGTGATTCCAGCAAAGTAGGGCAGCCTGCCGCTGGCAAGTTGCCGCTGACGGCCGCGCCGATTCGCCGAGGAGCTTACCACGCAGATGGCCGTGTGCAAGAGATGGTGGATGACAGGGTGCGGAGTGGCGGCTTTGCTGGCTGCTCCGCTGGCGCTCGGCCAGGCGGCGCAGAAGCCCGCGGCCTGCCAGGGCCCGCAGGCCCTCGAAGCCAGGGTGCGTATCCAACATAACGAGCAGTCGTATGTAGAACTGGGCAACTGGTTCGGCGAACATCGTCAATTGGGCTGCGCGGAGCAGGTCTATGGCGACGGGCTGAAACGCTACACGCAGTCGGCTCCATTGAACTATCTGCTGGGGCTGGCTCTTTATTCAGATGGCAAATTCGATGCCGCGCTTGAGCCTCTGCTGCTCGCAGTGAAGCTGGATGGAAAGCAGATCAAGCCTTATCTGCTGCTGGGCGAAGCTCTGAGCCGCATGGGACGGCTTCCGGATGCAGCCCAGGCCTGGCAGGCAGCGCTTCAGATCGATCCGCATTCGACGATTGCGCTGGACGGCATGGCCAAGGCACTGATCTCAATCCATGCCTACGACGAGGTGATTGCGCTGCTTTCCGCAGAGCCGCCGGATGAGAATTTGAGCCTCGATCTAGGCGTCGCCATCGGCGGAACCGGCCAGCAGGATGAGGCTGTGCGCGTGCTGGGCGAGGCCATCAAGAAGTATCCTGACTCGGCCCGTCTGGTCGATGCGCTGGTCACGGTCTATGTGCATCAGCTCCGGTACAACGAGGCTGTGAGGGTCACCGGCGATCTGGCGAAACGCAGGCCCAACGATCTTGAAGCGCAGCGAATCTATCTGCGCGCTCTGCTGCTTGACAGCAATCAGGAGATCTCGATTCCGCTGGCGCACAAGCTGGTCGAGCGCGCTCCGCGCGACTCCGATATTCTCTTCCTTTGCGGCGCGGCAGAACGGCAGGCTGGCGACTTTGTGAATGCGCGCAAGCACCTGGAACTGGCTGCCGCCATCAATCCCAAGCACTTCAACACGCACTTCGATCTGGGCGCGGTGCTGGCCGAGATGCACCTGTACGCTGAGGCCGAGAAACAATTCAAGCTGGCAATCGAACTGGGAGACACGGAACCCGAGGTGCGTTTTCAGCTATCCCAGGCGCTGCGCAAGCAAGGCAAGACCGACGAGGCTGCAGAGCAGTTGAAGGTCTATCAGGCTCTGGTCAAGCAGAAGTCGACGCAGGCCGCCGAAGCCGCAGCCAAGGGCGACAAGAAGCAGGCCGCGGCGCTCTATCGCGAGGCCAGCGACACGCTGCCCAAGGAAGCCAAGCTCGCCTATCGCTGGGCGCTGGTTCTGAACGATCTTGAAGACTATGCGACTGAGCGGCTCGCGCTCGAACGCGCTGTACAAGACGATCCAGCCTATGCAGTGGCCCACAATCAGCTTGGCTACGTCTATTCCAAGTTGGGCGAAACCGCGCTCGCCGAAGAGCAGTTCAGGCAGGCGGTCAAAACGGCTCCTCGATATGTGTCGGCGTGGATTTCGCTGGCCGCAAGCCTGGCCATGCAGTCAAAGTTTCCCGAGGCGCGCGAGGCAATCGAGAACGCTCTGAAGATTGACCCGGAGAACAAGAGCGCGCAGGAGTTACGAAACAGCCTTCCTGCGCCGGCACAATAATCACCACAGCCGTTCGTATTCAAAACTGAATGTGAAGATTCGCACGCGGCACCGGGTGTGTCACACTACTTTTGTCAGGTTCAATTTGTGAAGCCAGAGAAGAAAGACGATCAGCCAAGGCTCCCTTTGCGCCGCGATCTGCTGCGCACCATCCCGGCTGCGGTTCTTTGCTCGCTGCTGCCAAGACATGTGCAAGCGGCTATGGCGCCGAAGGCCGCGCCTACGCCGTTTTCGCGCTTTGTCGATGTAGGTAAAATTGCGGGGCTCACCGAGCCCACCATCTATGGAGAAACAGATGGCTTCACTTACATCATCGAATCGATGGCCTGCGGCGTAGCCTTTATCGATTACGACAGCGACGGCTGGCTCGACATCTTTATTCCGAGCGGACGCCGGCTGACTGACACTCCAGCTTCAGCGACCAATCGCCTCTACAAGAACAACCGCGACGGCACATTCACCGACGTGACTGCAAAGGCAGGTCTGCTGCATACCGGCTGGGCGCAGGGCGTCTGTGTGGGCGACTACAACAACGACGGCTGGGAAGACCTCTTCATCACCTACTACGGCCAGAACCAGCTCTACCGCAACAACGGCGACGGCACCTTCACCGATGTCACCGAGAAGGCGGGTCTGCTGCATCCGAAGACGCGCTACAGCAGCGGATGCACTTTCGTGGACTACAACTGCGACGGCCTGCTGGATCTGTTTGTGGCCAACTACGTCGATATCGACCTGGCCACCGCGCCCAAGCCCTCGCTTTCAGTGGTGAACTGCAACTATGAAGGCGTGCCGGTGAACTGCGGACCCAACGGGCTGGCGAAGGCCAAGAACTATCTCTACCGCAACAATGGCGACGGCACTTTCACAGATGTCTCCGGTCCATCGGGCATCGACAAGGCGACCGGATCGTATGGCCTGACTGCCGTTGCCTTCGATGCGGACGAAGATGGCTGGCCGGATATCTTCATCGCCTGCGACTCGACGCCGTCGCTGCTGCTGATGAATAACCACGACGGCACTTTCCGCGAGGAGGCGTTGATCCGCGGTGTTGCCTTGAGCAGCGACGGGCGGCAGATGGGCGGCATGGGAGTCGGCCTGGGCGATTACGATCTGGACGGCCACCTGGACATTGTGAAGACCCACTTCGTCCACCAGCCGCCGGGAATCTATAAGAACGACGGCAAGGGAAACTTCGACGATCTCACGAACGAGAGCGGCCTGAGTGCCGAGTCGCGCTTCATCGACTTTGGCGCGGGCCTTTATGACTTTGACAACGACGGATATCCGGACATCATGATCACCACCGGCACTGTCTATCCTGAGCTGGCGCGATACGTCCCCGGCTATACGGTGCGTTCACCGCGGCTGCTCTTCCGCAATCTGCGCAATGGGAAATTCTCATTGGTCACCAGCGAGTCTGGCCCTGACATCAATGCCCAGCATTTAAGCCGCGGATTGGCCTTTGGCGACTTTGACAACGACGGCGACATCGACGTGCTGATCATGAACGTCAATGAGCCGCCGACGCTGCTGCGCAACGATGCTCCCAAGGAAAACCACTGGATCAAGCTGCGACTGGTGGGTGTGAAGAGCAATCGAAGCGCCATCGGCGCGCGGGTGATTGCGCGTTACGGCGGAAAGGTGCAGGCGCAGGAGGTGCTCAGCCAGTCGAGCTTTCTTTCGGCTTGCGATCTCAGGGTTCACTTCGGGCTGGGCGCTGCGAAGACCGTCGATCTTGAAATTCGCTGGCCCTCGGGCATCGTGCAAAAGATGACCGCGGTTGCCGCCGATCAGATTCTCACCGTCCGCGAGAATGTCGAGAGTCCGGCGCACTGAGCAGAAGAGGATTCGGCCGATGCGGCGGGGACAGAGGGCTGGAGACTCAGTGTCCTGTCTTTGAAATTGATAACAGAATTCAGAGCGTGAAAATGCAGATTCTTCGACTCACCACCCCCAAACTCCACCCCACGAACCAAGATCCGTTCGTGGGGACCCCGGCTGAAAAACGTTTGGAGCCCCGTTCGCTCAGGATGACAACTACATCGTAAATAAATATAAATAATCAACATAGCATTTTGCTATTATCTATACGAGTCCTGCACAGATACGCAGGGTCAATGACTTGCCAGAAATATCTGCACGGAATCTGCACAGAACGAGTCAAATGATGGAGGCGAATATGGCATTCGTCACCGACAAAGCGGAACTCAAACCGGGACTGATTATCTTCCGGCGCGGCGACGTGGAGCATCGGATGTGGTATTGCCGCATGAAGATACCCAAAGCCGACCGCTACAAGACGGTTTCGCTCAAGACGACCGACATCGAGGTGGCGCGGGAACGCGCCTTCGACCAGGACGCAGACATCCGGTTTCGATTGAAGCATGACGTTCCTGTGTTCAACCATCCCTTCCGCGAGGTCGGTAGAGAGTATCTGCTGATCCAGGAGGCGCGGGCGAAACGCGGAGAGATCAGCGCGGCGCGACCCAAAAAGGTTCGCGCCATTATCGAAGGCGCTTTAGACAGATATGTAGGCTCAACGCAGGTCCATCTTATCGGTGACGAGCTTTGGGGCGGCTATCCGGCATGGCGGCGAGAGAACGGCGCGGGACGCAACAGGCGCAACGGCGTTCGGGAAGTCACTGCCGACATGGCGCAAGCCTTCGCGGATAAGGAAGCCAAGCGCCGCACCAAGGTTCAGCAAACCCTGGGCATCAGAGTTTTGAAGCCGATTGAAGTCAATCCTTCGGAAGAACGGACGGTTCCTTTTATTAGCGATTCCACCATCCGCTTAGAGATGTCCATCTTTGGTGCGGTGATGAATTACGCCATCAAGAAACGTTACGTTGCGGCCAGCCAGCGTTTCGACGAGCGCCCCAAGCTCAAGACGATGAGGCGCGATGAGTTTACGCTGGAGGAATACCGCAAACTTCATACTGTCGGAAGGAAGTGGATTGCCGGGACGAAAAAACCTTCAAGCGTCTGGTATCGTACCGTCACCTACAACATGATACTGATTGCCTGCAATACAGGCATGAGGCCGACGGAGATGAAGAATCTCCGCTGGCGCGACATTATGCCGGCAAAAGACCGCGAGGGGCATGAGATCGTTGTGCTTTTTGTCCAGGGCAAAGGCAAGTCGCGCAAGCTGGTAGCTCCCAAGAGCGTTGGAGATTATCTAGAACGTATCCGCGTTATTTCCAAAGCCACGGAACCGGACGACAGAGTCTTTACCAACGTCACGGGCAAGCCTGAAAAAACTCTCTACAGCAAGCTGATTGCCGACCTACTGGACGAGGCGGATTTGCGCGAAGGCACGCAGGGTGTTCCGCGCTCGACCTATTGCTTCCGGCACACCTACGCCACGCTCCGATTGCAGGAGGGCGTGGACGTGTATTTCCTTGCCGAGCAGATGGGAACTTCCGTCCACATGATTGAAACCCACTATGGACACGTGAACACGATCAAGCACGCGGACCGCGTGTTACAGGGCATGGCGGGATGGGAGCTGCCGCAACCGGACGACGCCAAGGCCAAGGCGTCGAAAGCGGCAGAGACCCACGATAAATCCAAAAGAGGTCAGCGCAACAAGCCACGTTGACCGTGAACCTCCCGAAGCCGTTTTTGCCGGAGCCGCTGGCGGAGGCTGGCGCAGGGAAGCGTCATCCCATCGTCCGGCCCGGACGCTCTTAACCGGGATTGTCCAGATTTGCCGCTGCCCCGCCGGGGCGTTCTTAGCGGCAAATCTCTCTGCACGTGCTGCCGCTGGCGGCTGTACTCAGTGCAGCCCCGGACCCTTTGGTGCCGGGAAGGAGTTAGGTAGGCGGCTCTTCGGAGCCGCCTTTACACATTGCCTCAGAAATGCACAACTGGAGCCTCTTCTATAATTGACGCGACCCCAGAACTGCAAAGGAAGAGTTGGGAAAGACGGTCAGCTCCCATGAACATATGCATATGCGGCAACCCAGCCGACGGCAACGGCACAACGTGCAAAAGGTGTGCTGCGCTCCATGAACTTGGGTTAAAGGCGGGCGCGACGGATGCAGAGGTAAAGACTGCTTACCGTTTGAATGTGAAGGCATGGCACCCTGACCGTTTCCCCGGTGACGAAAAGTCAAAAAGTGCCGCGCAAGAAAAACTCAAATGCATCAATTCAGCATACGAGTTTCTCAACTCGCCGTCTTCGCAGAGAGGTCAGCCATACCGGCCAAAAGCAGCTGCTCCACCTGCACAGCCTCAAGATCCGACCCAGCAGAAGCAAACATCAGCAAAGCAGCCGCCGAGGGCAAACGCCACAAGCCAAGCCCCGCCAAGGCCACCAAATCCGGCGCCCACACCTCAGCCGCCCCCTTATTGGCAGCCACGGCGTCTGAATTGGACGCCTTCGCCAGGCCTAAAGAGCTTGCTAAGAGTCGCAGCATTTGCATGCGCGGTGGGCTTCAGTAGGCTTCTCTGGCAAACCTTTGACACAAAGCCGAAAGAAAACGCCTATACAAAAGCATACGATCAGCAACGGGCTAAGGCCTTGGGAGAGATTGATGATCAAAAGCCCAACTCTGGCACGAAGGCAAATCCGCAAAGTGAAAACGCCTACGATAAAGGCAAGTACAGTTACAACCACAAGGATTACGTCAGCGCCAGGTTACTGTTTACCCAAGCCTGCGATACCGGAGAAATGAAGGCTTGTAACTACCTCGGCTATCTCTACGCACGGGGCCTCGGCGGTGATCAAGACAGGGAAAAGGCGCGCGATGTTTACCAGAAGGCATGTGACCAGGGAACCCTGTCTAGTTGCGCAAGCCTCGGGTCTCTATACCAAGATTCTGGAAACAGAGATGATGCACGAAAGTATTTTCAGAAAGCCTGCGACGGCGGAGTAAAAGAAGCCTGCAACCTCCTGCGCAATATCCAGTAAGCCGAAGAGCGGCGTGGGAAAACACGGGAGAACGAGACGAGAAAACGGAAATTTGTTGGATGGGCGCTGGCTACGGCATTAACAATTACGGCGCTTTCAGCCCTGGCGCAACAGGACGAGGGGCCAATCCTGCGCCCGAAGAGCGCAACGGTTAAACCGACCGGAGCAACGCTGACGGTGACGTGCGATCTAGCCTGCATCTGGAAGCTGGACGGCGAGCCGGAGGGCCGCATTGAAGCTGGAAGGTCGGCTAAGGCGAGAGTAGAACTCGGCCAGCACATGGTGGTCGCCGTAACCGAAGACGGCAAAGATCAAGCACAGCAACCAGCGATCAAGGTGAGCAGGCAAGCGGTTGTAAACATCGAACTCAAGCCGGTGCGCGATGCACGCCTAAGGGCTGAGCAGGAGGCGAGGGACAAGGCAAACATGGCGGCGCAAGACAAGACGGCGCAAGAGGCGCGAGACGAGGCATGGCGAGAGGCGCAATTCAAGGCGGCACAAGAGGCGCGAAACGAAGCAGAGCGGGAGGCGGGAGACAAGGCCGCGCTGGCAGCGCTGGTCTGGACCGACCCGGCGACGGGGTTGATGTGGGCGAAGAATGACAACGGCAGCGATGTGAACTGGAAGCAGGCGTCGGATTATTGCTGGCACCTGAAGTTGGCCAGTCACGGGGATTGGAGTTTGCCGACGATTGACGAACTAGAGGGTATCTTCGACAGAAACGCATACGAGGTGGAGCGGGACAATTACGATCTTGGACAGGGATATCACGTAAAGGGAAACCTGCAACTGTCCGGCTGGCAATGGAGCAGCTCGCCGAGGAGCACCTCCTCCGTGGAGGCTTGGAGATTCACCTTCACCGGGGAACGGCACCCCTTCCGGATGAGCGACGGCAAGGCCCTACGCGCATTGTGTGTGCGTCGTTCCGGAGGGTGAAGTGGGTTCCTTGATCCATTGGTCAATTTCCCTCCCTGCCCTGTACTTATTGGGATTCTTTCGAGGTTGCCCGAAACGCATCAGATCATGGTTCCATACTTTGCTTGGGGCGATTATGAATGCCAGGAACGCGAACATTCAGACGGGGAAATGCAAGCTCTGCCTCAAAGAGAAAGACCTTCAGGATAGCCACTATTTGAGTGCCGGACTTTACAGGATAGCCAGGAAACGCGGAGGTCCCAAGGTTAGGACGCCAAAGATCATCCTTGGAAGCGACAGACAGATTCACGAATATTTACTCTGCCGAGATTGCGAGCAACTATTCAGCAGAAATGGCGAAGATTATGTCCTGCGTCTTGTAAAGCAGAGCGATGTCAATTTCCCTTTGTTGACGATGTTGAATCGACATCTACCCATAGCGGAGGGTCCGAACAACGGCTCTGCATTCTCGGGTTCGGAGTTAGGGATTGACTCCGGCAAGTTGGGTTATTATGCCCTGAGCATGTTCTGGCGCGGGGCGGTACATACCTGGAAGACTCTCGGCGGGCAGACGACCTCGGTCCATCTGGCCCCGAAGGACCAGGAAGCGATTCGTAGATTTCTTCTCGGAGAACGTGGTTGGCCACCCGGAATCGTCATGCAGGTGACGGTATGCACTGATCTGATCTCCCAAGACAACGTGCTTGCTCCCGTGAATTGGGACAATCAGGCTTGCGTAGGCTGTTTGATGGTGGTGTTTGGAATTCACTTTGACCTTATTTGCGGAGTTCCACCCGAGTCAAGGGACTGGAATTTATGTTGCGTAAACTCTCCGGCGCGAGTCATCTTTCGGCATACATTTGAAGACTCCACGCGGGAATCTCTTAAACACCTGAGAAGTCAGGCGAAGATCGCTACGAACCTAAAGCGAAAGAAAGAATAGCTTAAAATTGCCTTGTCAGCTTTGATGCGCTCCTCCGCCTCGGTGACACTGAGGATGTGCTCGGCACAAGACGATTCGGCGGGCATCCAGAAAGACGTAAAAGTCTAATTGAGAATTGTAACCAAGCCATTAACTCTTATCACTTTACATTTCTAACTTCACACCGCATCAGTGAGGGCTCCTGCCCTACGCTCCAGGCGCACCGCAGTGAAAAACGGCGCGTCTTGCGCTACCCCTCTAGCGGACCTGTGTCCTGTCCGCAACGCCTACCCCGACGAGCCAAAGCAATTCGGAAGTGTTCCTAAATTTCTTCTTTTATCGAGCGCCCCCGCTTCATGCGGCTTTATGGCAGAGGCGGTCGGAACCTGTCAATGCTCTCCGCTTCGCTTCGATGAACGCGCAGGAGAACGCGCGGCATTGACAGAACCCTCCGCGCCTCTGCCGTGCCACAAGAGCCATGAAGCGGGGGCACTCAACAAAAGAAATTTGGTTTGATTGAGAGCCTTTCGCTCATGGACGCCAATCGGCCCTTTGGGGCTACGCAGGAGCATCGTTATGGAACACAGCAACAGCGTTACCAGCATCGCAGCCACCACCGCCAGCAACGGCACAACCCGCAGCCAAGCTGCACCGCACAGGAAAAATGCGGCGCAGCAAAACCGCAGCGATTCGCCCTATCAAGGCCGGACAGCGCAGAGAGACAATCCAACTCAACTCATCATCAAGCAGGCTGTGGATTTTCTAATCCGGCAGGTAGAAGCGGGCAAGAGCGAAACACTCGCCGCCTATCTCGGAGCAATGGCCCACTTCCACAACTACTCTTTCGGCAACATCCTTTCCATCGCCCATCAGAGAGCAGTGACATAGTGCTACACCTCGCTGGAGTCAGTAAACATGCGGGTTTGCGCGTCGCTGGATACGCACGATGGAGCGCGGCGGCCGGTGTGAACCAGGCGAACCGCCCTGTGGACTGCC
>Ga0302287_10001089_pt1 | contig 11253 bp, 8 predicted proteins | sample III_Fen_E2_4_FD_200452 | JGI IMG/M metagenome (GOLD analysis project Ga0302287, IMG submission 200452) | Peat permafrost microbial communities from Stordalen Mire near Abisko, Sweden - III_Fen_E2_4 | ecosystem: Environmental > Terrestrial > Soil > Wetlands > Permafrost | place: Sweden: Abisko...
GCGAAGGATTTGAAAAAATCGTGAACAATGTTCGCGCAGTAAGTAATCAAATTGCAATCCTTATGGATACTAAAGGTCCTGAAATCAGAACTACTGTAGTTGAAAATGACTCAATTGATTTATTTACTGGCGATGTGGTGAAAATAATCGGAAACCCTGATTTGATTTCAACCCGTGAATGTATTGCAGTAAATTATCCCTTCTTTGTTCGTGATTTGAACGTGGGTGATAATATCCTTTTCGATGATGGAGAAATTGATCTTCAGGTTGATTCTAAAGACGGACAATATTTATATTGCACAGTGCTTAACAACGGAAACCTGGGAAGTCGTAAAAGTGTAAATGTACCGGGTGTACGTATAAATTTACCTTCACTTACTGAAAAAGACCGTAAAAACATCTTGTTGGCTATTGAATTAGACCTTGATTTTATTGCACACTCATTTGTTCGCAATAAACAAGACTTAATTGAAATTCAAACAATCTTAGATAAACATGATAGCCCGATTAAAATAATTTCTAAAATTGAAAATCAGGAAGGTGTTGATAATATCGATGAAATTTTAGAATACACTTACGGTGTAATGATTGCTCGTGGTGACTTGGGTATTGAAGTTGCTCAGGAAAAAATTCCGGGAATTCAACGTCGCTTAATCCGCAAATGTGTTGTAGCACGTAAGCCTGTTATCGTGGCTACTCAAATGCTACACACCATGATTAAGAATCCACGTCCTACACGTGCAGAAATTACAGATATTGCCAATGCTATTTATTATCGTACAGATGCAGTTATGCTAAGTGGCGAAACAGCATACGGAAAATATCCTGTAGAAGCAGTTCGCACCATGGCTAGTGTTGCAAAAGAAGCTGAGAAAACGAAATTAATTGAAAATGATATTCCTGTAAATATTGGAACTAACGATATTACTTCATTCCTGGCAAATGCGGCTAACGAAGCAAGCATTAAACTTGGCACAAAAGCAATTATCACCGATACTTACACTGGTAAAACAGCACTTAACCTATCGGCTTATCGTAGCACAAACCCAATTTTAGCTTTGTGTTATCACGAACGTTCGACTCGTCAACTGGCTTTATCTTATGGTGTATTCCCTGTATTCCAGGAAGAAAAAGGAAATACCCAAAAATATTTCATTGCAGGGTTGCAAGGATTCATTAAACAAGGGATGCTCCAACCAGAAGATTATGTAAGTTACCTCAGCGGAAGCTTTGGCTCTGGCTTCGGAACTTCATTCCTGGAAATAAATCAGGTGAGTAAGATTTTTGAATCCCGAGAAAAATATATGCTTCCAAATTTTTAATTTTCAATCAAAAAAGGCGTTTTACAACGCCTTTTTTGATTTCTTAACCATAAGGAATCATTATGAAATTAAACCTTCAGGAAGGAAGCTCGTCTAATTCATCATTAAATGTTTAATTAGAACTCACTCGTTATAAAAAAAGTTTTTTTTGATATGAAAAAGATTGTTGTTATTTTTCTTATTTCTGTTTTAAGCCTTCCACTTATGGCCTCAGTAGGTATTAAAGGCACCATAGTGGACGCGGATGATCAATCACCACTGGACTATGTAAACATTGCTTTATTCAAGCAAGGATCCAAGACGATGGTTACAGGTGTTACCACTGATGATAAAGGTGTATTCACTATTCCCGCCGTTGCTAACGGAAAGTATTATTTACGCATTAGCTATGTTGGATATAGCACAGTTAATCACGCGCTGGAGGTAAACAGTAATCCTGTAAATGTCGGTATTGTTAAACTGACTGAAGACAGCAAAAAACTGGGCGAAGTAGAAGTGGTAGGGCAAAGCTCCCAAATGCGCTTTGGAATCGACAAAAAAGTATTTAGTGTCGATCAGAATATCTCAGCTGCCGGAGGTTCCGCATCCGACGTATTAAAAAACATTCCATCTGTTACAGTTGATAACGAAGGAAATGTTTCGCTCCGAAAAGATGGAAACGTAGAAGTCTGGATTAATGGTAAAGCATCCGGTTTAACAGCCGACAACCGCGCACAGGTTTTACAGCAAATGCCTGCTGAAAGTATTGAATCAGTTGAAATTATGACTAATCCTTCGGCTAAGTTTAGCCCCGAAGGTTCTGCCGGTATCATTAATATTGTTATGAAAGAGCAACATAAAGCCGGATATTATGGAAGTGTTTCCGCAGGACTGACAATGCCTGACAATGGCAAATTAGGCAAAAATCTGGGAGCCAGTATCAATTATAGCAGCAGTAAATTTGATGCTTATATCAATTTAGGTTATCGCGCTATGTCATTTAATGGAGGTGGTAAAACCGATCGTAAAAATTGGGTTGGAAATGATACGACCTCATTAAATCAAAATAACACCATGAATACTTCATTTTCCGGTTTATTTATGCGTGCCGGAATTGACTATCATTTGAACAAGAAAAACACCATAGGATTTTCAGGCTTTGGAATGGCCGGAACCGGAAATCAAAACAGCAATACCCAATATCTGCTGACCAATATAATGACTAACCCTGCTTCAGTTTTACGTGATTACAGTCAGGTAAATACCGGAAGTGGAACCCGCCCCAGCTTAAATTTAAATATGGACTATAAGCATGACTTTGATAAAAAAGGGTCAAATATAATCGGAAGCGTATCATATTCAAACCATAACCGGGGAGGTGACAATAATTATCTTCAACTAAATTCTGCAAATGTTCCGACATCAAATATTTCCCAAAATACGGACAGCAAAAATACTGATTGGGACATTAAAGTTGATTACACTGATAAAATTTCAGAAAGCAGCAAATTGGAAGCCGGTTGGGAAAGTACCATAAGCAACAGAACAAGCTCAACGTCAGGAACAGATAACATGAAACCTACGCCATTAGATATTCCGTCTTATTACGACAATTTCAACTATGACGAACAAATTCATGCAGGTTATCTTACTTATGGAAACAAAATCAACAATTTCTCATATCAACTTGGTTTACGTGGAGAACTCCTGACAAAGCAATCTACAAATACAAGTAAAACAGGAAATACGAATGTTGATACCGTTCAGGTAATTCCTTCAAAAAACTTTTTCCATATTTTCCCGAGTTTTTATTTGTCGTATAGTTTACCAAACAGTGACGAACTTCAGTTCAACTACAGTAATCGTGTAAATCGTCCAAGAGGTCAACAAATTAATCCGTTCAAGAACTTTTCAGACTCGACTAATATCAGCTATGGTAATCCGAATTTAAAACCGCAATATTCTTCGTCACTGGAGTTGAATTACATAAAGAACTGGAATGCTCAATCACTATCCACCTCTTTGTATTATCATAATACCGATGATGTAATTCAAAATGTGCGATTCTTACATAACGGGGTAATGGAAAGTACTTACGCCAACGTTACCAAATCGCAAAATGCCGGACTCGAATTAATTTCAAAAAACAGACTCTTTAAAATTTTAAATCTGACATCTTCATTTAATTTGTATTACAGCAAATTAGACTCTTCAAACTACGTGAACCCTTACGACAACTCTATAAGAATTCCAATTGCCGGTCAGAGCAACGTATCATGGAGTGCCAATGTGCTTGCTAATTTCATGCTAAGTAAGACATTCTCCGGTCAGATTACAGCGGAGTATGATTCGCCACAGATTATCGCTCAGGGAACTCAGAATGCGAAATACTCGGTTGATCTGGGAGTTCGTCAAACATTCCTCAACCGCGACCTTAGCGTAAGCTTGAATGTAAGAGATCTCTTTAATTCAAACAAGAGTAATACGACAACTTCCGGAACTGGATTTTCTCAATACTCGTCGTCATACTTTCACGGACGAATGTTTGGGATTACGGCAAGTTATAATTTTGGAAATATGAAACCGAAGAAGGCTGACATGAAGAAAAAAGATGCTTCACAGGATATCATGGGTGAAGGAGAGTAAAAACTTCCAACTGAATGAATAAACAAATGTCTGGCATGAACGGTTGAAAAACTGAAAATGCCAGACATTTTTTATTATACTTGTCTTCTGAATTCGGCGCAGACCAAAGCTGTTGCTACTCCTACATTCAAGGACTCTGAAGTAATCTGACCGACAGGAAAATTTGGAATGAGCAATCGTTCAGTTACTAATTTCTCTATTTCTGTTGAAATTCCGTTTCCTTCATTTCCCATCACTACAATTCCATGTTGAGTCAAAGATTTTTTATAAATATTATCTCCATCCATAAAAGTGCCATAAACCGGTAATTCCCCTGCTATTGTTTGAAGGAATTCGGGCAAATTAAGAGAATGTACCCGAACTCGTGCCAACGCTCCCATGGTTGCTTGCACGGTTTTTGTATTAAATGCATCTGCCGAATGCTCAGAGCAAAAAATATCGGTAATGCCAAACCAATCGGCTATTCGAATAATTGTTCCCAGATTTCCGGGATCTTGAACATCGTCCAGTGCCAGGCTTAACTTCTGGCTCAGGTCATCTTTATTCCAACTGTAATTTGGTTTCGTAAATACAGCTAAAACACCTTGGGGACTTTTTTGATTGGAAATTTTATTAAGTTCATCATTGTCAATTTCAATTGTTTCATCAGCCTCTAACTGGTTATATTCATCTAACCAATTGGAAGTTGCAGCCAATATTGAGCAATGGAACACCGGAGCTAAATCGAGTACCAGTTTGGTTCCCTCGGCTATAAAAAGTCCGGTTTCGTCTCTAAATTTCTTTTGAGAAAGACTGTTAATCAGTTTTATTTTGTTTTTTGAAATCACAGGTTTCTTGTTTGTTTTGTTCAGTATTTTAATCTAATTTTGAATTTGTGTCTGATTTCTTGAGGATTTCAGCTGACTTAATCAGAAATTTAATGTTACAAAGCTAACAAAGAAAACTTTAAAAAGCTATATTTGCAAAATATTTTAATTCTTTTTTCTGCTTAATTATGAAGATACGGATTTTCAGTCTCCTTGCTCTGTTTGCATTGCTACTTTCGGCATGTAAAACGACTAAATACGTTCCAAATGGAGAATACTTACTGAATAAAGTGTCGATTAAATCAGACAATAAAGATATAAAAAGAGAAGATCTTAAAGACTATATCAGACAAACGCCTAATGCTGCAGTGTTTGGGGCATTTCGTATGCAGTTAGGGGTCTACAATCTGGCCGGAAAAGACACGACCAAATGGATAAACAGAACTCTTAAACGAATAGGTGATCCTCCGGTACTTTATAATGCTGCTCTTACTTCGCTTTCGGTTCAGCAATTGCAACGATTGATTGAAAACAAAGGTTATATCAATACAAAAATTCAAAGTGATGTTACCTTCAAACGTAAAAAAGCATACGTTAAATACATTATTATCGCCAACACTCCATACAAATTAAACCAATATAACATTGACTTTAAGAATGAACTGTTGACCAGCATTGCGGCCGACACTTCAAAATCTTTGATTAAGCCCAACATGTTATTTAACGTTGACGTTCTTAATGCAGAGAGGCAACGAATTACTACGCACATTCGCCAATTGGGCTATTACAATTTTAATAAAGAGTTCTTGTCATATTCGGCCGATAGCACGTTGAATTCTCACAAAGTAAATGTAACATTGGAAATGCGCGACAATTTGAAACGGCCGAACGATTCAACCAATAATATCATTTTCAAAAAATTCAATATCCGGAAAGTTATTTTCTACACCAATGCCGATGCTAACGCTACGGTAGATTTAGAAAACAAAGCGGGGTTAGACACCGTTAAATTCCGTGATTTTGTACTGATAACTCAAAAAAAACGTTTTTTAAAACTGGATGCATTGGTTCAAAACACTTTTATCAACCCTAACACACTATACTCCGATGATGCAGTTGAAAGAACTTATTCTTCATTAAATTCCCTAGGACCGATTAAATATGTAAATATTAGTTTTAAAGAAGTTGAAAACAATTTATTAGATTGCTACATAGTTATCAGTCCATCAAAAACAGTTTCTCTGTCTACCGAACTTGAAGCAACTTACTCAGCCGGATATTGGGGTGTAGGAGGAAATGTCAATACTGTGAACAGAAATTTATTTAAAGGTGCGGAATCTTTATCGTTTTTGGTTCGTGGAGCTTTCGAAAAGCAAGAAATTATTTGGGCTCAGGAATATGGAGTTCAGGTCGGACTTAAATTTCCACGAGTTATACTTCCATTCGGGAGCTATGATTTCAAACGGAATATCCATGCAAGTACCGAATTTACAAGTGCTTTCAGTTTTCAAAACCGTCCGGGTGAATTTATAACCACAAATGCAAGCGCCGGAATAAATTATGCGTGGAATAGGAAACAATTCCGCCACAGCATTCAGCTATTCAACCTGAGTTACGTACAGATTCATACCGAACAGGCATTCAGGGATGCATATTTGAACCCGACAAACCCTTTATTTAATCCATATAACTATAATGACCACTTAATAATGAGCATGGGTTATGCCGGCACTTATTCTACATTCAATGCCAACAGACCGATGAAAGATTACAGTACGGCGCGTTATACTCTTGAAACTGCCGGAAATTTCCTTTACGCATTGAGTAATATTATGGGGAGTGAAAAAGTGGATGGTTCATATAAGTTTTCCAATGTTCGTTACTCTCAATATGTAAAAACTGAATTTAACCTCACCCATCACCAGATTTTCGATAAGGATAATCAGTTAGTATACCATTTCGACGGCGGTGTTGGAATTCCCTATGGAAATGCCGACGTAATTCCATACGAAAAGAGATTTTTTAGTGGCGGAGCCAATAGTGTAAGAGGCTGGGGCGAAAGCATGCTTGGACCTGGAGTTTACAACAGAATAACCGGCTCATCAAGAGATTTCAATCAGGTTGGTGATATAAAACTGGATATGAATATGGAGTATCGCACTAAGATGGTTTGGAAGATTGAAGGAGCTCTTTTCTTAGATGCTGGAAATGTATGGACAATAAAAGATTACGCTACTCAGCAAGGCGGAACTTTTAAGTTTGACACCTTTATGTCCCAAATTGCACTTGCCTACGGGTTTGGAATCAGATTCGATTTTTCTTTCTTTTTAATTCGGATCGATTTAGGAACAAAATTATACAATCCTGTTCTTAGCAGGCGCGAGCAATGGCGGGTTAATCCGGGTTGGGACGACCTGGCATTACACTTTGGAATCGGTTATCCATTCTGATTTTCTGATGACTTCTTTGCTTTAGCTTGTTTCTTTGCCAGGATTTGAGCTTGCTTTTCAGCTTTTCTTTCTCCCAATAAATCGTAAGTTGATCGGTGATAGGGTGTTGTACCAAGTTTTTTGATGGCTGCACGGTGTTTAATAGTGGGATAAGCTTTATTCTTATCCCAATCATAACCCGGAAACTCAGCATGAAGTTGTTGCATCATTTCATCCCGATATGTTTTAGCAAGCACTGAAGCGGCCGCAATAGATAGAAATTTACTATCGCCTTTCACGATAGTTTGATGGGGAATCTCAGCGTATGGTTTGAATCGGTTTCCATCTACGATAATAAATTCAGGTCGAATACTCAGTTTATCCATGGCACGATGCATAGCGAGGATGGACGCATTCAAAATATTTATTTCGTCAATTTCGATGTTATCCACCACGGCAACGCCCCATGCCAGAGCTTGTTTTTCAATAATCGGGCGCAAAGTGTCGCGCTGTTGCTCGGTAAGCTGTTTGGAATCATTTAATAATGGACAATCAAAGTCTGGCGGTAAAATAACAGCCGCTGCCACAACCGGTCCGGCTAAACATCCACGCCCGGCTTCATCGCAACCACATTCATAAGTAAACGAAGAAAAATTTCCTTTTAGACCTACTCGCAATTCAGACATACCGGCTTCAAAATCATTTATTTTTGTTTTCAACACGAGAAGGATGTTCCTTAAAATCTGTAGTGGTGGTAGTTCTTGTCTCATCCCACAACACCGGAGCTAGACTCATTAATGGTTTATAACCCACAGATTCTAACTTCGTTTTAGGTTTTATCATTGTAAATTTAGCATCCAATGCATTAAAAACATTGAGCAATACACTTACAATCAGCGCATATTTTAACGCTGCAAACAAGCCTCCAAGAAACTTATTTAAACCACCTAAAGCAATGGAATCAAACATTTTATCAAGCATTTTTGCAGCCAAAAGCAGTGCCACACCAATAACAATAAACAAAATAAGGTAAGCCGACGGAAGAGCTGTTTTAGCTGAGAAATGAAGATGATGAACCAAAAACTCCGAAACAGACGGTGCAAACAATTTAGCTCCAAAAATACCTAATACAATGGCTGCCAATGATGCAAGTTCTTTTATCAGCCCTTTAAACAGACCAAAAACAAACCCTAAAGCAATTGGAACCAGGAGAATAAGATCTAAGGTATTCATATTTTAAATTTATTTTTTGCAAAGATAAATAAAAAGAGTGAAATAAAAATTCATCTTAATTTCAGGATTCCTATTCCAGGAATCATTAAACAAATTCATTTTCATTAAAAATATCTACCTCACAAAAAGATTTTATTTTATTATTTATCTGTATATTTGCATCTTATATTTTGCAATATGATGTTTTTTCAATTTCAGGTTATAGACCAGCTTGCAAAAAAACATTTTGGCACAGATATTGGATATGACTCGACAACAGATAAAGATAGTAAAAACTTATATCTGGAAAAAGAATAATTACCTATAAAATTGAAGATTATGAAAACAAAAGTAGCAAGCCTGTTAGTGGTACTGGTATTAACCGCCACTCAATGTATGGCACAAAAAAGAATTACTGTTCAGGCTCAAAACGATGATATTAGTAATAATCTTGACTTAAAAGCCGTCTCTACAGCATTTGGTGAATCGAAAAATCTGGAAGAATTTGAACAAAAACTGAACGATTACGATAGTGGTATTTCAAATCTGGATTTAAACAATGACGGTCAGGTTGATTATTTACGGGTCATTGAGAAAAAAGATAACGATGTTCACGTTGTTGTTATTCAAGCCGTTTTGGACAAAGATGTCTATCAGGATGTAGCATCAATTGTTGTTGAAAGAGATGCCGATAATAATACAACAGTTCAAGTCATTGGCGATCCTTACATATATGGAGATAACTATATTATTGAACCTTCGTATATTTATGCTCCGTCTATTTTCTCTTTCTTCTGGGGATCTGCATACTTTAGCTGGCGTTCACCATATTACTGGGGATATTATCCAAACTATTACCATTATCGTCGTCCATTCGAACTAAACGTGTATTTATCAAACGTATATTTACACGTCAACCACAACCAACGTTACTATTATACTTCGTACAGAAGAAATGATCGTTATGATAATATTTACAGATCTATCAGACGTAACGACTACGCTGTCAGGTATCCGGATCGTACGTTTAGTAGCCGAAATATGAATGTCCGAAACAAAAGAGAATTTGAATTCAACAGAAACGGAGTTGTTCGAAATAATTATCAGAGTGTTTCAAACGGAGAAAGAAATGTAAGATCTAACGATAATAATTCAAACTTGAATAGCCAACGCAGTGCCGGTCAAAGAAGTTACACACCGTCAGATAACAATAGCAGAAGTAACACTTATCAATCACGCAGCAACAGTAACAATAACTGGCAAAATTCCGGAGGCAGTCGTAATCAATACAATTCAGGTACATCAACCTACTCTGCTCCACGAAACGATAACAACACCAACGTGAATATTCAACGTAGTAACAACAACTATCAACCACGTGTAAACTCAGACAATAATAGTAGCAGAAGCAATAATAACGTAGTTCGTGAAAGTAGCCGAAGCAACAGTACCCCGCAGGTAGTATCGCAACCACGGTCGGCAGCTCCTCAAAAACAAGCCGAGAGTAGCTCACGCAGCAGCGAATCCAAATCATCAGGTAGCTCGTCAGGAAGTCGTTCTGCCAGCGAAGGTTCAAGAAGATAAATACAAGGTATGATTTATAGATGTTTGTTTAGTTAACACAAAAATCGCTGAGAAATAACTCAGCGATTTTTTTTTGAATAAATTGATCCAAGGTATTCTTGTTCGGTTTGTCCGGGGGTTGGAACAAGTTCGGCTTTATGCAGGCATTTCAGAGCTTCCAAATCCATGATGCTGGAGTAACCCGAGCGGCAAATAATCTTTTTCGCACCCAGTAATACCGTTGCCATTTCAGCGTCCGGAAGATGAGCAACCAAGCTTATAGTTCCAACCTTTCGTTCATTCTTTCCTGGCTGTGGTTGACCGCAAACAATAAGCATCTTCTCTGTTCTATTTTTATATTTTCGAATCAAAGCCTCTTCAAAGATTGTTCGTTGTGGTTCCACGCCAGAAATAACAGCTACCACATCAAATTCGCTGTTTGGTTGTCTGTTTTCCATGTTCTGAAAACGGGATAGCACCCCGATAAACGTTGCATTAGCAGGCAACGGATATTGATGAGCCAAATCGCCGGATAAGCCACCATCCTCTTCCCTATCGGGAATCCAGCATTCGTCGTACCGGTTGATAAATGCTTTGTGAATACGGTGAACCAGCGGTTCGAGGATTTTCAGACCGTGCGGCATCTTTACCATCAACTGATGGGTTATGTAGATGGAATGAACACGTTTATTCCACAGACCAAAACGATTGTCGGAGATAACCTGATCGAAATGTTCGGACTGAAGTAAGTCTCTGAGCCAAAAATGCTCCCGGATTATCCCCTTGATGATGTTCGGGGAATTGAACACCATGGCTCCCACCTGCGATTTGCCGGCAGCATAATAAACCGCATAGGATGGAAATTCAATAAAGCGAAGAGACGGAAACTCCTGTTGCAGAAATGCGAGGGGGAAACCATCTGCCACCACCACCGGCTCATGACCCTCGGACATAAGTTTTCGGATTATCGGTACACAGCGCGTGGCATGACCCAATCCCCAGTTTAACGGGCAGATTAATATTTTCATGATGTGATGATTCGATGATGTGGTGATGTGGTGATTCGATGATGTGATGATTCGATGATGTGATAATGTGTTGATTTGATGATATGCCGTAGAAACTAATCATTTCCAGTAATTACCACATCAACACATTATCATATTAATATATCATCGAATCAACACATCATCGAATCACCACATCATATTATCCTGCTACCGAAACATCAAACCCTTTTGCTCTTGCTTTTTGAGCGATGATGTTTAGTTCGTCCACGTTTACTTTTTGCAGATT
>Ga0302287_10001096_pt1 | contig 11190 bp, 27 predicted proteins | sample III_Fen_E2_4_FD_200452 | JGI IMG/M metagenome (GOLD analysis project Ga0302287, IMG submission 200452) | Peat permafrost microbial communities from Stordalen Mire near Abisko, Sweden - III_Fen_E2_4 | ecosystem: Environmental > Terrestrial > Soil > Wetlands > Permafrost | place: Sweden: Abisko...
CGATTTCGCCTCTCTACGGCCCGCTGTCGTGCGGGGGTGTGTACTTATCGGCTGAGACCCTGCTGACTCACCAGCGGGCAACGTCGCAGGAATGGCGGGGCTTGTGTGGCATCTGCACGCGCACAGTTCGACGGCCCGCGGGTGTCGTTTGCAGCCTTGGCAGTCGTTGGTGAGGCACCAGCCGGATCTGGCGGTGCGTTCGACGGTGGGTGCGGTGGGCATCACTCACCCACTCTCAGCACGGCGCGAATCGCGGCTACTCGCTCGGCATTGATCTCCCACTCGCCGGCGGTCTCCGGTCGCCAGTCGGGGTCGAGGATGGCGTTGACCTTGCCGAGCGCCTGGAACAGCGGGTCGAGGTCGGCTTGCATGTTCATCGCGTATCCGCCGAGCCGGTTTGCCAGTCGCTCGGCCAACGCCTCGGCATTTTCCACCCGGTCACAGAGTTCGGCTAGCCACCGCCTAGAGCCGGGGATGAACTCCAAACCGCCCATGCTTGCTGCTGCCAGTGCGACTCGGATGTCGGCCAGGTCGGTCATTGCTGCTCCTGTTCGATTGCGGCCTTCGCGGCCTGTCGGATGGCGCGGATGGTCTCCACGTCGGTGACGGGGTGCTGCTCGGACACCACGGGCGCCCGGTCGTAGTACGGGAGCGCGCTGGTGTCGGACAGGCCGGCGACCCTGCTGAGCTCCCACCACGGTCCGGGAACATCGAGCCGTCCGGGGCTGGTGGTCTCGGGGTCGTAGGCGATCCACACCAGGGCCAGTGCGACGTCTCTCGCTGGCTTGTGCTTGTACTTGCCCATGAGCGTGACGAGCGACGATTGCAGCCAGTCGGGGCGAATGATGGCGACGGCGGCGGCGATGACTTCGGCCTCGTTGTGGTTCATCGCATCGCCCGTTCCAAGTCCAAAGCGTCAGCGAGTTGAGCTGCGATCAAGTCAGCGTCGACGTCCCGAATCTCGTCAGCAGCCACCTCGGGCGCTGGTGAGTTCACCCTTGGACTTGGTTGGACAGTTTGAGAGATTGAAGGATTGAAAGATGGTTCCGCATCCGTTCCGGGATCAGTTCCCCGAACAGTCTCCGGAACAGTTCCGACGGATTCTTGGAACAGTTCCCGGAACAGTTCCGGTAACAGTTCCTCTAACTGTTTCCACCCTGCGAGGCTCGGACGGTCCTTGAACAGCTTGCCCAGTTCGAGCCGGATCGCCTTCTTGATGCGGGCTGAGCGAACCCTGCCGAACGCCGAGATGAAGGCCTTCGTGAGGTTCGGCTTGGCTAGCACGTTGTCATGGCGCAGGAAGGTGCGAGCCAGGACTTCGCCCGTCGATCTGTCGATGACGAGCATCCGTGCAGCGGCCAGTCCTTCCCAGAGCTTGAGCACCTTCGCCTCAGTGAGGTCTGATGCGAGCCCGGCGTAGCGCGCCGGCATGTAGGGCGCGACTCCGGCCCACGTCAGGTCCTCGCTGGACAGCAGGGCCATGTAGCAGTCGTGGTGGGCGGTGGTGAGCTTGCACCAGTCACCGTCACGGTGGGTCTTGGTGAGGTACCTCGCGTACTCCCGAGCCATCACGCACCATCCGAGTCGAGTTCGGCGCGAGTGGCATCGTCGAGTTCGCGAAGCCAGTTTCGGATGATCCCGGCCATATATCGGAACACTGCTGAGCTGCTGATGGTGCGGGCGCTTACCGCGATGTCATGCGCCTTGAGGATCTGCGGCATGGTGATGCCGTCACGCAGCCAGTAGTCGATGCTCTGGTGCCAGTCGCCCGGAAGGCTGCTGCAGGACTTATCCCACGACATCCAGTCGTCAAGGAACGGCTGCCGAGCTTCGGCTGCAGCCACCTCGCGCACCTGTAGTTTGCCCACTGCTCTCGCTCGGGCCATGATCCAGCGGGCGGCGTCTGCGTCTATGTCATCCACGAGCGCCTGGTCGGGCGTGGCGGACGACTTGCCCGCGTTGCAGTCCTTGCAGCAGGCCACGAGGTTGGACGGGTCATCGGAGCCGCCGAGCGCTTGGGGCACTACGTGGTCGATGGTGAGGGCGTTCTCTTTCGAGCGGCAGTAGCGGCAGGTGTAGTCGTCCCTGCGCAACACCTCGAACCGAGTGCGCTTCGATATGGCCATTACGCTGCCTCTCTCGTGAGTTTCTGCCAGAGGTCGAGCCGTTCGGCCCGTCGTAGTGCTTGGTAGAGGTGGTCCTTCTGGCGGTAGCCGAGTCGTGCCGCGACATGCTCAGCGGTGTCGGGGAGTAGGAACTCGACCTCTTCGACGATGACGAGTTTCGGCCGGCGCCCCTTGCTGCCACCTGCCCGGTTGCGTCGCGTGCCGAGCGGCCAGGTCTCGCCGTGCTTCTTCCACTGCTGCAGGTGGGCGCTGCAGAGCTTGAGACCACGGACCATGTTGGTGCAGCCTCCGGAGAAGGTGCATGGTGCTGGTCGGCAGGCCATCAGAGCACCTCGAGGCACAGGTCGCGGGCGGTGGTGAGGAGTCGGCGGGCGCGGGCCCGTTCGTCAGCGGTCCACTGCTTGCTGCGCCAGAACGCCTTGCTGGATTCGATGTCTCCCGATGCGAGGGCGCGAACCAAGTTGTCGTAGCGGCTCATCGCTTCACCCCGTGCTTCATGAGCATGTGGGTGTTGGCGCTCTCGACCGCCTTCGACTCAGTCGGGAAGCCGCAGCGGTACTCGTCACAGGCACCGTGGCGGCATTGGTAGGCGTGACGGCCCGAGGCTGCCTTGAGGATCAGCGGGGGTAGGACTGTGCGGGCGGTCATGCTGCGCTCCCCAGCGAGTCAGCGATGCACGACAGCAGGTCGCGCGCAGCCGGGGGGGTTACAGCATTTCCCGACATTCTTACGCGATCGCGCTTCGTGCCGGCCCAGATGTAGTCGGACGGGAACGCCATCCCAGCGGCGATCTCCTGCGGTTCGAGCATGCGGAACGTGCAGTCGTTCGGGTCGATGGTCGTGGGCTCGAGCAGGCTCATGACGTTGGACGCCGTCAGCGTCCGCATGTACTCAGTCGCCGGCGTGACCATGTGCCCCGCGTCATTGCCACGGGGCGTGTTGTTCCGCATCACCAGGGCGTACCGGTCGACCGTTGTCAGCGTCCCGACGGGCAGGCTGGTGGGCTTGGCTGATTCGCTGGCCGAGTAGTACGGCACCAGCAGCCCATGATGGGTGCCGGATGCTGCGACCGTGTCGAGTGGCTGGTTGGTCAGCTTCGGCGCGTTGGTGCCCCGCAGGGTGGTGAGGATGGCCAGCTCGTTGCGGCACGTCTGGGTGCGCAGGGGCAGCCCGTCGGGTCGTGCCATCTTCCCGTCCCTTCCTTCGGTGGGGATCAGCAGGGATCGGGTGTAGGCGGTCGTCTGCGTCCTCAGGGGTTCGTCGGTGGTGGTGATGATCGGGGCGCCGTGGAGGGCGTCCAGAACGAGTCCCTTCGTCACGGACGTGTGAAGGGTGCGCAGCGGGTCGGTGGTTGGCCAGACGCGGCTGTAGGCGCCCTGCTGCCCGTACTGGGGGTGCTTGGGGTCGTGAGAGTCGTACTGGTTTCCGGCGGCCTCGATCACGAACTCGTGGCCGTAGCGGCGCAGGCCTTCCCGGATGCGGGCCATCGTCTTGTCGGACAGCGGCTTGGTGCGTTCGCCGATCAGCTGGCCTTGGATGGACCAGTCGATCGCGGTCGAGGCGGGCAGCCAGCCGGGCTCTACGGCGTCCCCGCAGGCGGGGCAGACGTAGATGTACTGCGCCTTGTAGCGGCCCACGGTGCGGCCGTTCTTCCATGCCTGGCGGGACTCGATCATCTGCTCACAGCGCGGGCACCATGCCTGCGGAGATAGCGCCCTGTCGATGTTCGGGGGCTTCTCGCCCTCGGGCCATGCGGCGATGTAGAGCCGATCGCGGGACTGGGGAGCCGGGAGGCCTGCCATCTGGGCGTGCATCGAGTTGAGCGAGATGACGCGGAAGTCGTAGCCGAGCTTCCGCAGGCCGCCGCGCCACAGTTCCCACGCCCGGGCGAACTTCGACTGGGTCGCGATGTCAACGACGTTCTCGACGATGACGGCCCGGTATCGGTGGTGCTCGATGAAGCGGAGCACGTCGAACATGAGCAGCCGGGAGCGGTCGATCTCGTCCTGTCCGGTGGAGATCAGCTCGTCGGGGACGTCGTCGAACAGGGTGGGGTCGCCGCCCATGTCACGGGACAGGGCGGACGCCTTGCTGTTCGCAACGGACCATTTCGTGCATTCGGGGCTGGCCCACAGGATGTCAGTCTTGGGGAAGTTGCGGGGGTCCTCGAGGTGCAGGTCTACCAGTGCGTGCTCAGTAGTCGGGTGGTTCTGGTTGTGCACGTCGACGGCGAGCGCGTTGTGGTTCGCGGCGAGGCGGACGTGGATCCCGGGGACCTGAATGGCGCCCGTTGAGCTGCCTCCGGCGCCGGCGAAGATGTCAGTCAGGGTTATCACAGCAGTCTCCGTGCCGCGTGGTAAAGCAGGTAGGCGACGGCGTGTGTGAAGCGGGCGAGGATGTAGGCCTTGGCGCGGCGGATCATCGCGACACCGCTACGGCATCGACGTACTGCCGCATCAGCCGTTGCGCCCTGCCGTAGTGGTCGAACGCCACTGCCTCACCAATCGCATAGCGACGAATGACCAGGTCGAGTTCTGCCCAGATGCTCACGAGGTCGCCTCGGCAGCGTTCCGGGCAGCGACCCACGCGGACGCCTCGGCAGCAGTGTGGCCGTTCCAGACGACAGCATCGACGTACTTCTCCGCGATAGCCAGCGCATCATCGAGCGGGAACAGGAAGCGCTTGAACCACTTCTTGGTCCGGCTCGATGGCTGTGGCTCGTATTCGCGCACACCGTTGCGGTCGAGGCATGAGAACGTGTCCTTCACGCTCCACAACCCCTCAGCTTGGTTGCGTTCCTCCACCGTTAGGGTCCAGAGGTGTTTGTCGCTGTGGACGAATGTGTCGAAGCCATCCGGGTAGACGGTGTACTTCGTGACCCGTGTGGTGCTCACAGCGCACCCAGCAGCGCCCACAGGTATGCGAACCCGTGACCGAACAGCAGCCACGACACGGCGAACACGGCCAGCCAGAAGCCGAAGATGAACCGGAGCGCCTGGGCGAGCGGAATGTCGCCGCCGCGGGTGGTCACGGTCGACCGGGACTCGTTCGACCAACGTCTGGTCAGAGGGCTGCTCATGCTTCGACTCCTGTCTTGAGTTGGGCCACGCGGGCCTCGATTTGGGTACGCATCTGGGGATGCGCCTTCCACATGGCCGTCAGTTCGGCGAGGTCCGTGCAGGCTGCGATCGTGGGGACGTTCATCTGCGCCGCGGTGGGCATCGGTGCGGGTTCGGTCAGCGGCTCCACGGGCCACGACTTCTTCCGCCCAACCCCGTTCGCCCGGATCATCACCGTGCGGGGCTTGTCGATGTGCGACAGGTGGCTGATGCGAATGCCGCCTACCTTGTCCCTGCCGTACATGACGTCCGGGTCGCAGTAGAGGGTGAGTGAGCGCCCCGCCCACTGCTTGCCATCGGTGCCCCAGCAGGCGGCGAGGACGTCCAGCATTCCCTTGCTCGGTCGCCAGACACGGGGGAAGTCGACTAGCCGGATCTCGGCCACGGTCTTGCCGTCGCGGGTGCCGAGCTTTGAGCCGGTGTCGATGGTGAAGGTTCGCGGGTTGACCAGCTCGACCGCGTCCAGTTGGTCGCTCGTCGGAGCGAGGGCGTCAGTGATGTCCATGTCAGAACTCGATCTCCAGGTCGTAGGTGGTTCGTTCGGTGGCGGGCAACCCTTCGACTGCCGCGTGGTAGTCGGCGATCATGTCCGCCGCGTTGCACTCGAGCAGGGCGGCGGCGTCGCGGATGGCCGTGAACCACTCAAGGTCGGGGAACACCCGTGTGCGCCACAGCGGCATGCCGCCGCAGAAGCTCACGTAGTCGCACCACTTCCGCCCAGTCACCAGCAGCCCGCACTGAATCTGGGCCATGTTCTCGGCGGGCACTTCGCCGGCCAGGATGGACGTGAGTTGAATCCGCGACAGCCGGGACTTGATCTCAATGAGCCCGTCGTCGCCAACCAAGCCATCGGGGCTGTACCCGATGCTGAATCCCCAGTCGTCACGGACCATGAAGCCGACCTCGGTGACGAGCGCGAAGTGTTTGCTGTACGCCTCCCGTGCGATCGGCTCGTCCAACGTGCCGCGGATCATGTTGTTGGTGGTGAACACGGGGTCGGACCAGCCGGTGATGCGTTCGGCCACGAGGAGCGCGGTGAGCATCTTGGCTGTGTCGGTAGTTGCGGGGGCCATGACGGGCGGCAGGGTGGCGGCAGCGAGCGCTCTCCTGTCGTGCGGAACCTTGATCGGGGTCGGCTCCTTGCGGGCCACGCTGATGCACGGCCAGCCCGCCTCGGCGCCACACTGCGGGCATTCGGTGCAGGTCGGGTCTGCCGGGCTGATGCTGATGAGCCGGCCGATCATCGATGCGGTCACCATGCCCCGGCGGATGTCGAACCATTCGGGGGAACGCTGCTCGAAATCGTACGTACGTATCACAGTCGGGCCCATCTGCCTTCGACGTAGAAGGCTGTCGTTGCTGTCTCTCTGGCGTTCCCGGCGGGCAGTTGCACAATGAGCTGCTGCCATTCGCGGGCTTGCTTCTGGGCGAGCTCGATCACTCGCTGCTTGGCTTCGTCCTGGGTCATGCGGACATCCCGAACGCAGCGAAGAGGCGGCCGTTGGGGTCCTGTGCCGGAACCTTTCGGAGTCGGACGGTCATCCCGTCCGCACTGACGGCGAGCATTAATCCGCGACGGATGTAAACCCGACAGACCTCGCCCTCGATCGACTGGGGCATCACTTCGTGCAGGCCCTTGATGAGCATTGGTGATCCATCGGGCGCCGGGAGTAGCGCCGACAGGGTGCGTCCGTGCGTGCAGGGCTTCATCAGACCGCCGTTCGGAGTGCCACGAACGCGCCACAGACGATGTCGTCGCAGTCGTCGAGCGGCTTGTGGTGCAGATGGTCATGCCGGGTCACGATCGCCTGGTTGAGGTCTGCGGCGAGGCGTTCCTGCTCGGCTCTGCGGTCGATGCGCGGGCCGAGTGAGACGACGCGGGTCGCGTGGGTAGCCATCACTTGCCCACCTTCGGCATCGGCCGCTGCACGCCCTTGACGTAGAGCGTGTGCGTCCCTGACTTGTGCATCTGGTAGGACGACAGGTGACAGGTGCCAGCGGTGATCAGCACGTAGTCGTTGAGGATCACGGCAGACTCGCTCTCGCCCGTGGCGAGATCTTCGACGGTGACTCGGATGCCGGGGTCGCTCATCGCGCCTCCCGCCGTTCTGCCCTGGTGAGCGCCATCCACACGACGCGGCCAACGAGCAGGCCGGCAGCGAAGATGGCACAGGTGAGGAGGAACATCGGCCCGGTCGGCAGCATCAGGGGGATCACGACTGCACCGCCTCAACGACGCGCCCACCGACGAGCTGATACCAGGCGCCCGGCTTGATGCGGATGCCGTGCTTCGTCGCACCGACCTTGACGGAGGCGTGGCCGATGATGTGCCAGTTGTCGTCGCGTTCGATCAGGAACAGGACGCATCCTTCTGCGCCCATGGCCCGGCAGTTGGGTCCGGCTGCGACGGCGACTGAATCGTCGCCCGTGGCCGACGCCGCGCCGCTGTCGCCCGTGGCCGACGCCGCGCCGCTGTAGCCCGTGGCCGACGCCGCGCCGCTGTCGCCCGTGGCCGACGCCGCGCCGCTGTAGCCCGTGGCCGACGCCGCGCCGCTGTAGCCCGCAACCTCAACCTCGTGGAAAACCGAACTGGCCAGCGGGTAGTAGGCCAGGACGTCGATCGGTGCGAGGCAGGCGTGCATGCCGGAGACGCACGGTTCTGCGGTGGGCTCGGTGTACGTCTCGCCTTCGACGTACGTCTTGTCGCGGCACTTCATGGTGCCGTCGGGTTGGGGCGAAAACCCCTTGTAGGCCTTCATGCCTGCACCTCAATCCCGGTCAGGTACGCCCACATGTCAGCGGCGAACGACTCCCAGCCTTCGGGCGGAACCGGCAGCCAGTTAGGGAACCGGGGCTGGTCGTACTGGAGGCAGCCACGGGAGTCGCGGCCGTACTCCGAGTGCAGAGTGGCGTCTACGGTCAGCCGACCCTCACGGTTGATGCCGATGCTGAACAGCACGGCCGTCGCAACGAATGGCGGCTCGCCCTCCTTCACCATGGGGTGGTCCCCGGGCTGGATCAGGTGGTGCGGGTCGAGACTGAAGTGGGCATTGAGGCTGATGGCTCTCGGCGTAATCGTCGTCGGGACTACAGCGTCCGGGGCGGGCAGGTTGCTCATTGGGTATGCTTTCTGTGAGTTGATTTGCTGCCTCGTCCGTTGCACCGGGCGAGGCGTTCTACGTTTGGGGGTGGGCCAGGGGTCTTCCCCTCCCGACTGGCCCACCCGGTCTAGGCGGCGACCTTTCGGTGCTTGTCGATCAGTGCCTCAGCCGTGGACATCGACCATCCGTGCGTCGCGCCGTACTCCTTCTTCGTCATTCCGAGAAGGCGTGAGACCGCGCGAATGGTGGCGTTGAACTCTCGGGTCACGCGGAGCCGGCACTCATGGCAGGCACGTTGCCCGCGGGCCAACTGGGTGGGGTCGAGATTCGAGCCGCTGAGCGGATGACCCTGGGGGCACTCAGTTCGTAATGCCTGCTGGGCGAAAAGACCGGTACCGGTGGTCACTGTGTTGTGCCGCGGCGTGACTGCTTGCAGGTGCTCGGGATTGGCACACGCTCGGTTGTGGCATCCCTCAGGGCCGTCGTGATCGAGCACAAGGCCATCAGCAATCTGGCCGCGAGTCGCGATCCAGACCACGCGATGAACTCGGGCCTGCCGGTTCGCCTCGATCGACTTGGGGATTCCAACGGTGCCGTAGCCGTAGTTGCCCGAGATGGCTCCCTGCCATACCCAGCAGGTCGAGGCGTCGGGGTATCCAGTGAGCTTGCTGAGTACTCGGGTCGGCAGCCAGTCGGGCCTCTCGAACAGGGTGCGGACGATGAACAGGTCACGCCTGCCGTAATAGCTCCCCCGCTCGGACGGGTCGTCGGAGTACGGGTCACCGGGGGCCGGCATGTAGCGGCGGGACCAGTCGGTGTCGATCATGCTGCGTCCAGTTCGGTCTCAGGGATGCGCCAGATGTGCCGCTTCGGGGTGCCGATGTTCTTGGCGCGGAGCCTCTTGGTGCGGCACATCTTGCGCACCATCCACTCGGACACCTGCAGGGCTTCGGCTACCTGCTCGGTGGTGAGGAGGCGGATCATGCTGCCGCTCCTCGTCGTGAGTCTTCACAGACCTGAGACATCTTGACGTCGAAAAGGAACCCGGTGGGGCAACCCAGCGCCCCCTCAAGGGCGCGTGCCGTCTTGAGCGAGCACGTGGTGCGCTCGCCACTCAGGAGGTGGTTGACGGTGCCGGGCAGGATGCCCGCCTTCTTGGCCAGGCCGTAGCCGGTCTTGATCCCGTGGAACTCCATGAACTCACGGAGCACCCGGACTGACTTGAGCTTCACGGTCAATCTCCATTCATCGGACATCAGGCGCCTCTCTGCGTCTCTGGTCTCTGTGGACCTGAGACCATTGTGCACGTGTCCCTGCACAGCGTCAAGTGCTTTCTGTGCCGATTCTCGGCTAGGTTTAGGTCTTACAAGACCGTAATTTGTGCATATGACCTGCACGGGGCTGGTTGCAGGGTGCACGCCGGATGATGAGAGTGGAGCCCGTGAGCGAGCTATCCAAGCGGCTGGCAGATGCCAAGGGCGACCGTAGCATCGACGCCATCGCGGACGAGGCAACTCGCCGAGGGCACTCAATCTCGCGGGCCGTCGTGGCGAAGTATGTCGCCGGCGACCACGGGACGAAGCCGCCGGAGTCCACCCTTCTCGGGCTGGCCGCCGGGTTGCACCTCGACGTGCGAGAACTCCGCGAGCTGGCCAACCGGCCAGGTGGAGAGCTCGAGCCCTGGAAGCCGCCGGCGGTAGCAGCCTCGCTCACTAGGGAGCAACGCAAGGCGCTCGATGCGCTGATCGTTGCCATAGTGAACGGAGATCCTGATGCTGGCAAATCCGCCGAGAAGAGTGTCAAGTTGCGGCAGGTGACTGAGCGCCCCACCCGCTTGACCCCAGCCGCTCCGCAGACGCCGACAGCGCTTGGTCGGCAATCGAAGCCACCTCGTCGGGGCTGAGCGCGTCGTTCATCAGCAACAGTGCATGCCCGTGGCTCTTCACCTCGGACGACAGCCACGCGGGCTCGTCCAGACCGGGGATGAACACCGGCACGACTCCGGCGAGGTGGAAGGCGAGCCGCACGGCTTCGGGCAGCATCGCAAAGCAGTCGTTCACGGGGGTTTCTCTTTCGGGGGGTGATGCCGGCCGTGCCCCCCCTCCAGGGGCCCTTAGGACCGGATGGCCCCATCATGGCTCCTTGAGCAGACAGTCCCCTACCCAGTTCTGCCGATTTCACCACATGCGGCCAGTTCTGGCCGATCCCTCACACCGAGCATGAGCGGAGGCTGAGATGTCCCCAAGAAGATGGACATTGACGGTGCGCTCACTCGTGTTGTGTGGCAGGAGCTTGCCCTCCGCGGATCGGGGCTTCCGTGGCTTGCGCGGGAGTCGGGCATTCCTGAGCGGACACTGCGGAACATCCTCACCAGCGGCCAGGCCGTGAAGCTGTGGCACGTCTGCCGGATCTCGCAGGCGCTGGGTGTTCCGTGTGCCGAGATGGTTGCTAGGGCTGACTCGATGGTGGAGCACTGAGCGCGGCGTCGATGGCGTCAGCAGCGGCCGCCTGGTCCGTAGGCCACAGGTGCGAGTAGGTGCGCAGCGTGATGGCTGGGTCATCGTGTCCGAGCCGGTCAGCGACGGCCCGCACGGATAGCCCAGCAGCGATGAGCACCGAGGCGTTGTAGTGCCGCAGCAGGTGCCACCCGCCGCGGGCTGGTAGTCCGTCGACCTTGGCCCGCATTCGTCCCCAGGCTGCGACGGCGACGCGCTGGGGGAGTGGCCTGTTGTCGCGGGTGCGCCAGATCAGCCCATCGGGGCCGGTGCCGTAGGTCTCGAGGTGTTCCTTGATCGCGTCGCGTGCGACCTTGCCCATCTTGATCTTGCGTACGCCGGCGTCGGT
>Ga0302287_10001100_pt1 | contig 11152 bp, 9 predicted proteins | sample III_Fen_E2_4_FD_200452 | JGI IMG/M metagenome (GOLD analysis project Ga0302287, IMG submission 200452) | Peat permafrost microbial communities from Stordalen Mire near Abisko, Sweden - III_Fen_E2_4 | ecosystem: Environmental > Terrestrial > Soil > Wetlands > Permafrost | place: Sweden: Abisko...
TGGCCGTCAAACAGCCCCATCACACCTTCAACGATGATCAGATCGGCCTCCAGCGCCGCGTCATGCAGGCGCTGGGCGCAGTCGGCTTCGCCCGTCATCCACAGGTCGAGCTGATGGACAGGCGCGTCGCTGGCCAGCGTCAGCCAGTAGGGGTCAAGAAAATCCGGCCCACACTTGAAGACGCGCACCTGGCGTCCTTGGCGAGCGTGCAGGCGCGCCAAGGCGCAGGCGATGGTGGTCTTGCCCTGCCCGGAGGCCGGGGCGGCGATGAGCAGAACAGGACAGCGGGCCATGCTTATTTCGGCGCCCACTTCACACCGACATACAGCGTGCGCCCAGCCGTCGCGTAAGTGCGGGCAAGCTCGTACTGCTTGTCAGCGACGTTGTCCAGGCGGGCCAGCAGGGTCCAGTCTTTGGCAATCGACGTGCTGGCGCTCAAATTGAGCAGGCTGTAGCCAGCCAGCACGTAGGTGTTACCCGCGTAGTCATATTCATTGCGTTGACCGGAGAATTGCGCCTCGGCGCCCAGCTGCCAGCTGCCCATGCGGGTGTCAGCGGCTAGCGTGCCGTGCCTTTTGGCGCGGCGGGCCAGTTGCTTGCCGGTGTCCAGGTCGCGCGGGCTTTGCAGATCGAGTGACGCCGTCAGATTCACGCCACCGACCGCATGGGCTGCCGACAGGGTGACGCCGGAATACCGGGCGTGCGCCGTGTTGGCATAGCACCCCCACGGCGAAGCGCAGGCGCCTGCACCGCCCACATAGGTAATCAGGTTGTCCACCTTGTTGCGGTAAGCCACCAGTCCGGCGCTGCTGGCGCCTTGTGACCAGCGCAGGCCCAGCTCGACGTTGCGACTGGTTTCGGGCACCAGCGTCGCCACGCCGTAGTCGCTAAAACGCTGGTACAGCGTGGGCGCACGGAAGGCCGTTCCGGCTGAGGCGGTTGCACGCCATTCGGGCGTGAACGCGTAGGCGTAGGCGGCGCTGCCGGTGGTCTTGCCGCCAAATTCGCTGTCATTGTCGTGGCGCAGGTTGATCTGGACGGTGTGGCGCTTGTCGGTAAATCCGTAACCCAGCGCCAGCGCATTTTGCGAGCGGCCCTGGTCAATCGGCGCATTTTCCAGATGGTCTTCCTTGCGCTCCAGGGCGGCGGTCAACAGATGCTGGCCCAGGCGCAGTTCATTTTGCAGGGTGTAGCCGCGCAGCCGGGTGGTGGTCAGGTAGGCTGAAGGCTGGGTTTCGTAGCGCTCCTGCGACTGCGTCACACTCAGCCGGGTGCTGTAGGCGTCGCTCCACTGCGCCTGCCAGCTCAAGCCAGCGGTGCGCAGCTTGTGTTGGCTTTGGTCATCGACTGGACTGACAGGCGTGTAGCCATAGGACGCATCGTATTGAGAAGTCATGTCGCTGGCCAGCAGCGTTGCGTCCAGCCGGTGGGCGGCGTTAATTTTCAACCCAAGGCGCGCGTTGGCCGATGTACTGCGGTAACCATCCTGGTCGGGATTGCTGACAGCAGTCGTCGAGCCGCTCAGACGCTGGGGCTGCGAGTCAAAACCATCGCTGGTCTCGCGCGCCACGCCCAGCGCATAGTCAAAGCTGCCGCTGGCGCCGCTAAAACCGGCATTGAGCTTGCGGGTGTTATACGTTCCCAGACCCATCTCCACGAAAGGCGCAAAACCGCTCTCGCCGCTTTTGGTAAAAAGCTGGATCACGCCGCCCAGCGCATCCGAGCCATACACGGCAGCGGCCGGGCCGCGCAGCACTTCAATGCGCTCAATCAGCGCCAGTGGAATACTCTCCCAAGCTGCGCCGCCGGTGGCCTGCGAATCAACCCGAACGCCGTCGATATAGACCGCCGTGAAGCGCGATTCAGCGCCGCGCAAAAACACACCAGTGGTGGCGCCAGGGCCGCCGTTGCGGGCAATTTCAATGCCGGCAATGCGTTTAAGCACATCGGCTAACGCCACCGCGCCGCTGCGCTCGATCTGCGCGCGATCAATGATGCTCACATCAGCGACCACATCGCTCAGGGGCTGGACGCTGCGCGTGGCTGTCACCACGGTCTCTTTGAGCTGCGTTTGCGAAAAAGACGGAAATGCGGCAGCCAAAGCCAAGGGCACAAGCGCCAGGCGCAAGTTGGAAATACAGGTATTCATGAATCAAACAATCAACAAACTGCCCTCACCAGCTTCCCCGCCAGTGCATGAGCCTTACAAGCGCGCAAGTCCTGTAAAAAAGACAGGCGCGTTCCCCATGTTGGCCGGTATCCGGGCTGACGGAACTGCTCTCATCGCCTTCCCAAGCGCATGTTCAAATCGCTCAGTGGCTGATGATGAAAGCTGAATGCGGCCTTGGGGTTGAATTCAAGGTGCGGCATTCGTCCGTTTACCGTTGCGGGGGCAGCGCAGGTTAGAAGTCTTCGCGCTTGCATGGCGTTGATTTCCTCCTGCTTCCCGTTGAACTGCAGCCTGTGAACCACGCCGCGAGCACCAACAGAGCGAGATTCTACGCGGCAAAATACAGTAAACCCTACAATCGAAACCGTCATGCCGAACCAAAACCACATCGACCCGATCGACGACTTCGATCACATCGCCCAAATTGACCAAATTAGCGAGCGCGTAGAGCAGTTGCTGCTTCGTTATGCGCAATTGCAGCGCCACAATGCGCTGCTGAGCGAACAAGTCAGCACGTTAACGCACGACCGCGACTCGCTCAGGTCGCGCTTGAGCGCCGCACGCGCCCGCGTGGATGCCTTGATCGAGCGCTTGCCCGAAAGCACCGGCCCGATGACGCATACCCCTGCAGATGCAGCCCGATGAAACAGCTTGAAGTCCAAATCATGGGCCAGAACTATCTATTGGGCTGCCCTGAAAACAGCGAGCGTCGCCTGTTGCAGGCCGTTGACCAAGTTGATTCAGCCATGTGCAAAATCCGCGACGCCGGAAAAATCAAGGCTCGCGACCGCATTGCTGTTCTGGCAGCCCTGAATCTCACCTTCGAGTTGCTGACATCAGAAACACCAGAGCCGACTCAAGCCACCGCGCCAGAAGCGGCAGTCCCGGCCCCTGACAACATCGCAATAGTCCACCACACATCGACCCAACTGGCAGCCTTGCTGCAGCGGCTGAACACGGTGCTGGACAACGACACCCCAACACATTGATACAATCAGCCCGTCTGCGGTACGCACCGGGCTTTATATTTCCTTGAACCAATGCTCCACGAGCACGGGCTTGGTAAATTGTCCGGCAGGTGTGATCGTCTCGCGTTAGACGAACCCGAAACCTGACTGCCCTCGCCCACCTGAACCCCGGTTCAGGATGACGGTTCGGTGGTATTCGCAGACACCTTTCAATGAAATCAATGACTTAGCGCTACAAGGCTTTACACGCTGTTGTGCAATTTAGCTAAGGAAAACATTCGAATTGCACAAAACTGCACAACATTTTTCAAGCTTGTGCAGGCAAATTATTTGATGCCCAGAGCCTGCCGTCAGCAGCTCAGTTTTACGGCCAAGATTGGGTTCATTTCTATGCGACGCCAATATCTGAGGCCACGGCAAACAGGTGGTCGCACGCCTCTGACGCTGCAGTTCCGAGCCGACAATACAAGTCGGGGAGGCGAAAATTGGCTTGGATAGGCGGTATGTCAACTGGTGTAGCAGCACCGCGACAAGACGCGGCACCTGGTTGAACACATCTTCCAGCACATGAAGGTCTTTCACCGTGTGGCTACCCGCCTTGACAAGCTCGATGTCATGTTTCTAGGCTTTGTGCATGTCGCCATGCATCATGAAATGGCTCCACTGAACTTTCAGAACAGTGCCTAACACGAAAATCCACATATAGATTAAGGGTTTGTGAATTTTTTAGCACGGATTACGTATTTTTACGTTAAGAGAAATTTCAAAAAAATTTCGTAATTCAGACTAAAATAAACTGCAACTAAAAGTATCTTCTGAAAAAAAATTCAATAAACCCACCACATATTCCTCATGCAAGCGTTCATGGGCGCGCTGTAGGTATGACAGCGATTGAGCTGCTGGTGGTGATGAGCATCATCGCAATCTTCATGGCGATGGCCATGCCTTCATTCCTCAGCCTCACACAGACCAACCGCGTAGCTAGCGAAGTCAACGCGCTGGTGGGTGACCTGCAGTTCGCGCGTGCAGAGGCCATAAAGGAAGGCATACCTGTCAGCATCTGTGCCTCGTCCAACGGCACCAGTTGCCTGGGTGCCGCAACATGGAATATGGGCTGGATTGTGTTTTCTGACCCCAATGGAAATAAGGCCGTTGACACAGGAGACCTCGTGCTCAGAAAACAAATCCCATGGACCAGTACTGATACCTTCTCGGCTGCCGACAGCAACAACAATGCCGTGACCGCCCTTTCGTACAGCCGTGACGGGTTCGCCATGAACCTAGCGGGTACGGTCATCTGGACGCTGCATACCCAGCCGGTCAATACGTTGGCCAGCCGCTGCGTGACCCTCAACATCGTGGGTCACCAACAAGTGCAATCAGCTGGAACTGGAAATTGCCAATGAGCCAAGGAAGCCGACCTCACCCGCTTGCACATTCCCTGCGCGGATTCACGCTGCTGGAGGTGCTGATTGCCATTCTCGTTGTGGATTTTGGACTACTCGGCCTCGCTAAGATGGAGGCGCTGGCCATCTCGAACACCACCCTTTCCAGCAGCCGCTCGTTGATCGCCCTTCAAGCCAGCAGCCTTGCCGCCGCAATGCAGGGCAACAAGGGTTACTGGGCTGCAGGGGTTTCGCCTACGTCCTTTTCGACCCAAGGCAGTGTGGTAACCGATAGTACCAATGTATTGACCCAAACTATCGCCACCTGTTACAGCGCCAGTGCCCCAACGTCGCCAGTATGCACGCCAGCTCAGCTTGCCGCCTACGATCTGCAGACTTGGGCGACCGGCATGTCGGCGAAGTTTCCTTCTTATGCCGCCAACTTCGCCTGTAATAACGTGGCGGGAGCACCGACCAGCTGCACGATCACCATTACCTGGTCCGAGAAATACGTGGCACTCAACCGCACGACGACCACAGCCAGTGGTGCCACCCAGACAGCCACGCAGCCCTATACCCTGTATGTCGCACCATGAGTGATTTCCTACCCACTTCTGCGAACTCGCGTTTGCGCCAGAGCGGCTTCAGCCTGATCGAGTTGATGGTGGCGATCATGATCGCGCTATTCATCGTCATTGGTTTGGTCTCCTTGTATATCTCCATGAAAACGACTTTCACGTCGCAAGACCAGTTGTCCCAATTGCATGACAGTGAACGACTCATGGTTGCCATGCTCACAACTACTGTTGAGTCGGCCACGTATTTCCCCAACCCACTTACCACCACAGCGGCCGCAGCATTGCCGGCAACCACCACGGCCAATTCCGATGGCACAACTTTCCTCGCAGGACAGGGTATCACCGGGACGGGAACGTACAGCGATAGCAGCAGTGACACAGTGGACATACGCTACCAGACCGCCAACGGCGATGGCTTGATGAACTGCCAGGGTGGCAGCAACGCCTCTGGCGCCTCTCAAATCTGGATCAACAGCTTTGCCGTGGATGCTAGCAACGAGTTGACATGCTCGGTCAATGGCGGAACCGCCGTGGCGTTGGTAGGCAACGTGGCCAGCATGAAGATTCTTTACGGTGTGGATACCACCAATGTCGGCTTCGCGGACGCCTACCTTGATGCCGACACAATCACCAGCGCCAACCTGTGGCCCAACGTTTATACAGCGCAATTCACGCTGACACTCATCAACCCCCTGGCTGCTCAAGCCGGGGCGACTGCGACGCTACCCAATCCCTGGATTCAAACCATTCGTCTGCTGAACAAATCATGAGAATGCCATTTCATACCCACCGGGTTCGTCTTCCGCTCGGCATCGGAACGAGAGGGCAGCGCGGTATGGCCCTCATCACCGGCCTGCTGATGCTGCTTGTCATGACGTTGCTAGCGCTCAGCATGTTCCGAAGTTTCGGTCTGCAGGAAAAAATTGCCGGTAACACCCGCGAGAAGCAGCGATCCATGCAGGCGGCTGAGAGCGCCCTACAGTACGGCGAATGGTGGCTCAGCCAAGGTAACGGCGGCACGGGTTCAAACTGCAGCACTGTGTACAGCGCCAACACCATCGCCAATATGATGGCTTGTACCACCGCGCTGACCAACCCCACCACACTGCCCTGGACCGCCCGTGGCGACTACCTCCCGCCCACCATGACCGTCGCCAGCGGCGGCGGTGTGGTAAGCACTGGCGGCAACATCGGCGACATCAATTACTACAGCAAACCCAGCGTGTACATCTCCTACCTAGGCCTGGACCCCACCGGACATTCGATGCTGTACCAAGTCACTGGCGCAGGTTATGGCGGCAGCGCCAGTAGCGCCTCGGTGGTGCAAAGCACCTACGCCATCGCCTACAAGAACCCTCCTCTGGATAATCCCTGATGAAAATCCGAATCATGAACAAGCACCGTTTGAATCTGGCGCTGACCGTATGCAGCGCGGTAGCACCGCTCGCTGCGCATGCCCAACTGGTCATCAGCGATACGCTGACTGGCGCAGCATCAAGCTACAACTGGAAAAGCGTTAATGGCGCCTGCCTGACGGCCGGCGGCAGCACGACTATTAGCGCTACGAACCCCATTCCAGCCTGTGTTGGCCTACCTTATTACAGCGGCAAGACCCTTGTGGGCGGCATCAATGGCACATTGGGAACGTCGGGTGATCCCGTTGGTCAGGGTGCTTTGCGGCTGACCAATGGCGACACAGCCAGCGGCGGCAGCAACGGCAACAGCCAGACCGGTGCTGTTGTCTCGAATTTCACGTTTCCATCCAGTCAGGGCATGCAAGTCACGTTCACCACCGTCACCTATGGTGGTAACGGGGGTACGGGTGCCGATGGCATTACCTTCTTTTTGGCGGATGGTTCACAGCCGGTCAGCGTCGGCTCATACGGCGGTAGCTTGGGATACAGCTGCGCCAACTACAAGAATCCGGCAGATGGGGTGCTAGGCGGCTATATTGGCGTGGGAATCGACGAATTCGGGAATTTCACTAACGGCGCGACCACTAGCTACACCACCACCACCGCCTCCGGCACGTCGTCCGTCCCCACGACCACTGTCGTCACCACCGTCACAGATTCCAAGGGTGTAATCACCAGCGGACCAACCACCACGACCACTGTTGGCTCCGCCACTGTCACCAGCGGCAACAGCACCACCAGCGCCGCCACAACAGTCACCAACACCCCCCCGAACAACACTACCACGACCACTGCCAGCGGCGCCACCACCACCACGACCAGCAACCCCTCCACCACTACCACGACCAGTTCAGGTAAAACTACAACAAAAGTTACCACGGTCACTACGAACACCACCCCCGTCACCACCGTTGGCACCAATTTCACGATAACCCAGAACGACAACACCGCCTCCGGACCTGGACAAAAACCGGGGAGTATCAGCCTCAGAGGCGCTGGCAACGTCAACTGGACATGGTTGAACGCCAACTACCCCTCTTTATACCCATCCACGTCCAACAGCCAGCAAGCAGCCGTGCAAAACACCTGCAAAACCGGCTTTCTCTACAACGCCAGTGGCGCAGCGCAAACCATCAACGGCACCACGATTCCGGCCGGGCAATATGGACCAACCGTGGCGGACTACCCGCTGATGTACACCAGCCTTTTGCCCAAGACCACGCCCATCGCCAACCAGCAGGCAACATCTACCCCGACCCGTGGAAAGGCCATCCCCATCAGTTATAGCCTAAGTATCACGCAAGCCGGCCTGCTCAACCTGTCCTACAGCTACAACGGCGGCACGACGGTGTCGGTGATCAAAGACCAGTCGATCTCGGAGTCCAATGGCGCTGTCCCGGCCAACTTCCGCTTCGGCTTTTCAGCAGGTACTGGCGGCAGCAGCAATGTGCATGAAATCACCTGCTTCAAGGCGGCGCAGATCAACGTGGCATCGACTTCAGCCGGTGTCAATGTGCAGCAGTCAGCCCGCGTGGAAGCTGGCAGCCAAGTCTATCTAGCTTATTATCATCCGACCAACTGGTGGGGTCAGCTCACGGCAGCCAATCTGGTTTACACCGCAGCCAGCGATACAGTTTCGATTAACTCAGTGGCCAATTGGGACGCTAGCTGTGTGCTAACGGGTGGCACATGTGTGGCCACAAACGGCAGCAATACCGCCCAGACAACCGGTAGTCGCCAGCTGCTAACGTGGAGCGGCAGCGCGGGCATTCCGTTGCAGTGGGGAAATTTGTCAACCGCGCAACAAAATACGCTTGACAACGGCGATACAGTTGCGAATGCCAACCGTCTGGGCTATTTGCGCGGCGACCGCACCAACGAGGTAAGCAACGCCGGCTCATTCCGAACCCGAAACAGTGTTCTAGGCGACATCGTCGACTCTAGTCCTGCATGGGTTGGAGCCCCATCCTTGAGTTACAAAGGCCCCTGGAAGGACGCGCTCTACCCCACAGGAACGCAACCAGAAGGCACCAGCTATGCAACATTTTCCGCCACCAATGCCACGCGCACGAACGTGGTGTACGTGGGGGCCAACGATGGTCTGTTGCATGGTTTTCGCGCGGGTGCTTACACGGCCAGTGGCACTTTCAATGCAGCTGCGCTGAATGATGGCCAGGAGCTTCTTGGCTATATGCCATCGTCAGTGCTCAATACCATTCACAATACCTCGCCAGCTACGGCCTTGGTTGACTTTTCTTCGCCCAGCTACTCTCATGCGTTGTTTGTGGATAGCACACCAAGCACTGGCGATCTGTATTACAGCGGCGCTTGGCACACCTGGTTGGTCGGCGGACTGGGGGCCGGCGGCAATGCAAGCGGCCCGATTGGCGACAGCCTGACCACGGCCACTGGCGGTACGATTTATGCGCTGGACATCACCAACCCCGGAAACTTCAGCGAGGCCAATGCCTCCAGCCTGGTGATTGGCGACTGGTGGCCGGCAGGCGCAACAGCTGGCGCGGCCGGTGCAAAGGGCTTTGGAGCCTGCACCTCCACCACCAGCACCACGACCACTGCGGCGAAATGTGATACAAATCTGGGCGACACCTTCGGGACACCCATTATCCGCCGACTGCACGATGGCAACTGGGCCGTGATCTTTGGCAACGGGCTCAACAGCAGCACGGGCACGGCAGGCATCTACATCATGACAGTCAGCCAGACTGGAAACATCAGCTTTCGCTTCCTGGATACCAACTATGGTCCGTCCAAGGATCCGTTGAAGAAGAGCAGCAAGAACGGTATCGCCTATGTGGCTTCGGCTGACCTCGACGGTGACCATATCACCGACTATGTGTATGCAGGCGACGCGTTTGGCAACCTCTGGCGCTTCGATCTGACCAGCAAGACCTCAGCCAGTTGGGCGGCGGGTACCGCTCCTTTGTTTTCAACCCCTGCATCTGCCAGCACCAGCCAACCCATAACCACACGGGTGACCGTGACGTCCCAGCTGTCGAGCAACGGCCTGGCCCGTGTGGTTGTGGATTTCGGCACAGGTCAACAATTTCCACAGACCCTCACCAGCGCCGCAACCTATGCGAGCGGCGCTCAGGCACTTTATGGTATTTGGGACTGGAACATGAGCGGGTGGAATGCCCTGAGTTTGATTAAATATCAAAGTCTTTCCGCACCACAGACCGTCACCAACAGCAGCCTGCAAGGCCAGACGGCTACGAATGTGGGCGGCGGGAACGGCAACATATCGGGCTATCGCACGGTGACCCAAAACGCAATCTGCTGGAAAGGCTCCAGCGTATGCGCCGGCGGCAGCACCAAAAATTCCCAGTTCGGCTGGACGATCGCCCTGCCGGACGCCGGCGAGCAGATCATCTACAACCCGACCTCAGCCTATGGGCAGTTCGTAGTCAACACCACGATCCCCAATGTGAACCAGCTGCTGTCGTGTAACACCCAGCCGCCTTCGGGATTTACCATGGCGGTTGCCAGCGACACCGGCGGTGGAGCCAGCACTTCGTTTTTTGCCACGGCGACCAACAATTTTGTCTCCTCCAATGGCGCGATCGTCAGCGGTATCGGCTTGAGCGCCGTGGGCACACCAAACTTCGTTTCCGCCATGACGAAGCCATACATGATTAATCAGACTGCCACTGGTGTTGGCTCCGCCACCCAAGTCAATGCAGGAGCTCCTGGCATTGGTACACGGATGAACTGGATCAAGCTGCGCTGATTCAATATCTGCCATTTCTAAACACAGCCTCAGAAAGCTCTTGTGAAAAACTCTTCACCACGCCACTTTCTCAGCGCACGGATAGCCCGGCCCTGCGGCGGCTTCACGCTGATCGAACTGATGATTGTGCTGGCAGTTATTGGTATCCTCACTGCCATCGCGCTGCCATCGTATCAACGCTACATCCAGAAGTCGCACCGTATTGATGCCAAGAGTGCCGTGCTCGATTTGGCCAGCCGCGAAGAACGCTTCTTCAGTATCAACAACGCCTACACAAACAGTGCGATATCTCTGGGTTATGGTGGCACGGGGAGCGGTATTGCTTTTCCACTGGCGGTGAATGCGTCGGGGCAGAGTTACTATAGCCTCAACGTGACCTCCGTTACGGCGGGGACTTCTACCATTACACCCGCCTTCACAGCGCAGGCCACCCCCACCGGTAGCCAAACCTCAGATAGCACCTGCTACAGCTACCAAATCGATCAGCTTGGCACACAGTCAAATCTCAACGCCAGCAACACCGCCCTGACCGGCACTGGCTGTTGGTAAGATTTTGACGCCGGCCGAAAACCAACCTATGTGCTTTATTGGGATCGCCTGGATGGCAAGTGGCTTTGCGTGATCGACAACTCCTATGGCACAGACCTACTCGGAGCCGCGTAAAATGCAAAAGACACGGCAGATGAAATCGATACCGCGTGGACGAATATGTTCGTTGCTCCGCCAGATCACTCCGCCCTGCCCTACACCAGCACTTTCTTGGCAGCCGCGTACAGCGCCAGCCGGTCATCCCAGCCATTCAATCCGCCATTGATCTTAAGCGTGATGCCCTTGAAGTCCCCAATGTCAGCCAGCGCATTGAGACCCCGGCTGTACCAATACCAGGCC
>Ga0302287_10001106_pt1 | contig 11127 bp, 14 predicted proteins | sample III_Fen_E2_4_FD_200452 | JGI IMG/M metagenome (GOLD analysis project Ga0302287, IMG submission 200452) | Peat permafrost microbial communities from Stordalen Mire near Abisko, Sweden - III_Fen_E2_4 | ecosystem: Environmental > Terrestrial > Soil > Wetlands > Permafrost | place: Sweden: Abisko...
CTTTCCGAACACGATGCCCTCGTGCTTGTTGGACGCTGCTTCGAAGGTGGGGGCGAACGAGCGGCAGGGTCCGCACCAGGCCGCCCAGAAGTCCACGAGGACGATCGGGCTGCCGGTGACCGTGGATTCGAAGTCCGCAGAGGTGAGGTTCTGGGTGGACATGGCTACTCCTTCTTGTTCCTTCTCAATTCGTGACGACCTGGCCGCCTGACGACTGCCAGGCATTGATCCCGCCGGCAAGGTCGAACAGGTGGGTGAAGCCGGCCTGGCCCATCGCTGTCATTGCCGTCTTGGAACGGTTTCCGCTGTGGCAATAGATCGCGTAGTTCTTGGTCGGGTCCAGGGTCGCTGCGCCCTGGGCGAAGTCCGCCGACTGGATGTCGAGGTTCACTGCTCCGGTGATGTGACCGGACGCGAACTCGGACGGGGTCCGTACGTCGAGCATGATCGTGTTCGGCAGTTTTGCCGCAGCCGCGAAATCGGTCGGCGGGAGACTGGCGCCCGTCGCCGGGACAGCCGCCGCGGTAGGGCCGGAGGTCGCACTGACCGTCGCGCCGGAGCAACCTCCCAGGAGAAGGGTCGCGGCCACCAGTGCCGCGGCCACGCCCGCGCGCCTCACCGGCCGAAGATCCTGAACAGCCCGGACGTCGACTTCACGGTCGGCTGCGGGGACTGTGAAGCCCCCGAGTGCCCTCCGCACCACTGGCCGGCCGGAACCCGTGCCTTGACGGAGGACACGTGCTGACCACAGCCAGTCCACGTGGTCTTGCCGCAGGTCCTGCAGGTTGTGGGGCTACACATCCGGAATCTCCTTCATCGTTGCTGTTGAGAGCAATATACCCCCTGGGGTATACGATTGCGAATCGGGAGGCCGAATTGTCCGGTGCTGTTCGTGCCCGTTCTGTGAGGCTTGTGTGAAGCCTTGCCGCTACCTCATCCTCGGGCACCGGACCCGCGGTTCGCAGCCTTACGCTGAACCGGGACAGGAGGTTGTCGTGGTGTATCGGGTGCTCATCGTCGACGATGAGCCGCAGATCAGGACGGTCCTTCGTGCCTACCTGGAGGAGGACGGGTTCGAGGTCGCTGAGGTGGGGACGGGCGCGGACACGCTGCGTGAGCTCACGCGTACCGGGAGCCGGCCGTTTGACGTGGTGTTGCTCGACATCGGGCTGCCCGACCTGGGTGGGCTGGATGTTCTCCAGAAGATCCGCGCCACCTCCGAGGTGTACGTGATCCTGGTCACGGCACGCTCCGAGGAAGTCGACAAACTGATCGGCCTGAGCGTCGGCGCCGACGACTACATCACCAAGCCGTTCAGCCCGCGGGAGGTTGTCGCCCGGGTGAAGACGGTGCTCCGCCGCAATGCTCGCGCAGAGGTGACCGATGCGCAGGCGATCGACGGTTCTCTGGTCTTCGACGGGTTGGTGATCGATCGGGAGCGACGCGAGATCACCGTTGTTGCCGGCCCGGTCACCCTGTCGGCGCTCGAGTTCGACCTGCTCCTCGCCCTTGCCTCAGCTCCGGGACGGGTGTTCTCCCGGGCCCAACTGCTGGAGAACGTGTGGGGCTACGACTTCTACGGTGACGAGCGGGTGGTGGATGTGCACATCCGGGGAATGCGGGCAGCGCTCGGGGACGACGCTTCGAACCCGCAGATCATCGGGACGGTTCGGGGTGTCGGCTACAAGTTCCTCAAGAAGGCGTCAGCATGAACCGGTTGTCAGTACGACTGGTCCTCTCCCACGTCCTCGTTGCCGTCCTCGGTGCCTTGGCAACCTTCTTCATCGTCCGCCAGCTCGCCCCTGCGCTCTTCGATGAAACCCTGAGGCGCGCGCAGGGCGGGGGTCCTCGCGGACCGGGCCAGGGGATGGGCCAGAATGCCGGTCTGAGGGAGCAGTTCGCGACGGCGGTCGACCAGGCCCTGCTGATCGGGGCGCTGGTTGGCGCAGCCGTAGCGGCGATCTTCGGGATTCTTGCCGCCTGGCGCCTGATTCGTCCGCTGGGGCGCCTCCGCAGCGCGACGCGCCGGATCGCTGAGGGCGACTACGACACCACGGTGGTCGTCCCGAAGGAGGCCGAGTTGGCTGACCTCGCCAACGACGTCAACAGCCTGGGTCGCACCCTGGCCGAGACGGAGGCGCGCCGGCTCAGGCTCCTTGGCGAGGTGGCACACGAGATGCGGACTCCGCTCACGGTCATTGACGGCTACGTCGAAGGCATGATCGACCAGGTGCTGCCTACCGACACCGAGTCCCTGGGGCACGTGGGGGAGGAGAGCAGGAGACTGCGTCGCCTCGCTGATGACTTGTCCGCGCTGTCCCGCGCGGAGGAGGGCAGGCTCCAACTGGCTACGCAGCGTGTCGACATCACGCAGGTGGTGACCGCCGCGGCAGAGCGGTTGCGTCCGCAGGTGCAGGACGCCGGCCTCACGCTGCGAGTGGCTGCCGGCCCCGGTCCATTCATGGTCGATGCTGACGCCGATCGAATCGGCCAGGTCGTCACCAACCTGGTCGGCAATGCGATCCGGGCTACACCGTCGGGCGGCACTGTGACCGTGACCTGTGTCCAGTCCGGTTCATGGGTGGATGTCGCTGTTGCCGACACCGGTGTTGGCCTCGCGCCGTCCGATCTGAAGCAGGTGTTCGAGCGTTTCTATCGCGTACGCGAACGGACCAACACCGCCAACGATTCCGGCACCGGGATCGGGCTGACCATCTCCAGGGGCATCGTCCGGGCCCACGGCGGAGACGTGACCGCTGCGAGTGAGGGCCTGGGTACAGGCGCCACCTTCACGGCGCGGCTTCCGCTTGCCGCGGCTTTTTCGACCTGACTGCTTCCGCGGGTGAAGATGGGGCGTGACGTTGTTCATTCCGAGCCCCTCGATCAGCAGCTTCCAGATCGGCCCGCTGACCATCCACTTCTACGCCCTGTGCCTGATCACGGGCATCATCGCCGCCTGGATCATCGGCCTTCGCCGCTGGAAGGCGCGAGGTGGGCATCAGGACAGCTTCGAGAAGATCCTTCTCTGGGCCATCCCGCTCGGCATCGTCGGGGCCCGCGTCTACCACGTGCTCACCCACCTGGGCGACTACTTCGCACCCGGCATCAACCCGTGGAGTGCGCTCTTCATCTGGGAGGGCGGCATCGCCATCTACGGCGCGATCGGCGCCGGCGCTCTTGTGGCGTGGCTGGTCGCCCGGCGGGAAAAGGTTGCCTTCGCAGCATTCGCCGACGCGCTCGCGCCCGGGATCGCCATCGGCCAGGCCTTCGGGCGCTTCGGCAACTGGTTCAACCAGGAGCTGTACGGTATGCCGACCGACCTGCCCTGGGGGCTGGAGATCGATCCGGCCCACAGGGTGCCCGGCTTCGAGCGGTACGCCACCTTCCACCCGACCTTCGCCTACGAGTCGATCTGGAACGTTCTGGTGGCCCTGATCCTGCTGTGGGCAGACCGGAAGTTCACCCTCGGACGCGGGAAGGTCTTCGCCCTCTACATCGCGTTGTACGGCTTCGGCCGGACGTTCACCGAGCACATCCGGCTCGACTACTCCTACGACACCTTCGGCCCGATCCGCTTCAACGAGGCCGTCGCGATGCTGATCTGCGTGCTCGGAATCGCGCTGTTCGCGTGGCTGAACAGGTACCGTCCCGGACGCGAGGACGCGGTCCAGTTCTGAAGCCTGGTGTGCTCAGGCGAGAGGGGCGATGAGTTCCTTCACCTGTGCCGCTGTCGGCACGCGTCCGGAGAGGACCACCTGCTCGTCGACGACAAGGCCCGGGGTCCGCATGATGCCGTAGCTGGCGATGTCTGCGTAGTCGGTGACCTTCTCGAACGTCGCGTCGATGCCCAGGTCAGAGACTGCCTGTTTGGCCGCTTTCTCTAGGTTGACGCAGTTGGCGCAGCCGGAGCCGAGGATCTTGATGTTCACTGTCGTACTTTCTGGTTGAGCTTCACAGGATGGCGTTGAACAGGTAGCCGACGGCGATGATGCCGATGGCGGTGACGGAGACGAAGACGGCGATCAGCTTGGGCTTGAGGACGCGGCGCAGCAGGATCATCTCGGGCAGGCTGAGTGCAACCGTCGCCATCATGAAGGCCAGCAGGGTGCCCATCGGCATGCCCTTGGCGTACAGCGCGTCGACCAGCGGCAGGATGCCGGCGGCGTTGGAGTACAGCGGCACGCCGATCGCCACGGCGATCAGGACGGCGAACGGGTTGTCCGGGCCGGCGTAGGTGGCGAAGAAGTCCTCGGGGGCCCAGCCGTGGATGGCAGCGCCGAGACCGATGCCGATCAGCAGGTACGGCCAGATCTTGCGAAGGATCGACCCGACCTCCTCGACACCCATCTGGATCCGGTCATCCCAGGTGAGGCCGGCCGTGGAGTCGATGACCTGGCCGCGAAGCCTCGTTTCGAACACGAACGGCTCCACCCAGCCTTCGAGCTTCAGCCGTCCGATGGTGTAGCCGGCCAGGATCGCAATGACGAGTCCTGCGGTGACGTACATGAGGGTCGGGCCGATCCCGAACAGGCCCAGCAGCAGGGCGATCGCAACCTCGTTCACCAGCGGGCTGGCGATCAGGAAGCTCATCGTCACCCCGAGCGGTATTCCGGAGGCCACGAAGCCGATGAAGGCAGGGACCGCACTGCAGGAGCAGAAGGGCGTGACAACGCCGAGTCCAGCGGCAAGGACGTTCCCGATGCCCTCCCGCTTGCCACCGAGGAGCGCTCGGGTGCGCTCCACGCTCATGAAGGAGCGCAGCACGGTGACGATGAAGATGATCCCCGCCAGCAGCAGCACGATCTTGACCGTGTCGAGGAAGAAGAACTGCACCCCGCTGCCGAGCCGCGAGGTGAGGTCGAGCCCGAACACGCCACCGATCAGCCCGTTCCAGAACGGCTCGTTCACCAGGTAAAGGCTCCACCAGATCGCGGTGGCGAGAAGAAGCCCGCCCCATCGACTGATGAGGTGGCGTCGCGTCTGGGGATGGGTGGTGGAGCTCATCTGACGAGCGCCAGCTGGCGACGAATCGCAGCAGGGTCGGGCAGGGCGGCGTGGAGACGCTCAAGCGCCCCTTCCGTGAGGGAGTAGTCGATCCAGCGCCCCCTGCGGGAGCCTTCGATCAATCCGGCCTCGCGCAGCACCTTGAGGTGGTAGCTGAGCAGGTTGGCGGGTATCGGCGGGTCCGGCTGGAGGTTGCAGACGCAGCGCGTCCGCCCGACGAGGAGGTTCAGCAGCTGTAGCCGGATGGGGTCGGCGACGGCGGTGAGCAACGCCGCTTGAGCCTCCAATGGTTCAGCCATTCTTGAATCAACCATGATTGAAGTGTCGTCCTTGGAGGGTCGCGGGTCAAGCCGGTTTCAACCCCGGTGCGACGACGGGAGGGCAGGATGGGGGACATGGCCATGATTGCGGAACCCCGACGGCTCAATCCGCTCGTACGACTCGGAATCGCTGCGTCCGAACGGGTGACGGGCCGTCGAATGGAACCAGCACGCCTGCTCGCCTGGTATCCGCGCGCCGCGCTTGGTTCCGGCGTCCTGGAGTCGCTGGTCGCCCATCACGAGCCGTCGAAGCGTCTCCTGAAGCTGGTGCGGGTGACGGCGTCGCTGACAGCCTCATGCCCCTTCTGCGTCGACATGAACAGCTTCGAAGCCGAAGCCGCGGGAGTCGCTGGAGCCGAGCTCAGGGCCCTTCAGCTCGGGGAGGAGGACGGGCTCGCAAGCCTTACCCCACGGGAACGGGCGGCGATCGCGTATGCCCGCGCGATCTCCACGACGCCGCTCGTCTTCGACGATGACCTGCGAGCCGAGCTCACCCGTCTCTTCAGCGAGCGGGAGATTGTGGTCATTGCAACCACCGCAGCTCAGGTGAACTACTGGGCGCGCACCATCCAGGCGCTCGGCATCGAGCCCGCTGGTTTCTGCGAGATACCTAGCCCGCAGGGGTAGGAGGCCTGCGCGACCGAGTGGCGCCCACGGGCAGTACCAAGGTGAATCGTGCTCCCTTTCCCGAGCCCTCGCTCTGAGCAGTGAGGGTGCCGTGATGGGCTTCGGTGATGGCGCGAGCGATGGTGAGTCCGAGCCCTGAGCCGCCGCTGCCCGGAGCCTTCGAGAATCTTTCGAAGATCCGCTCGGAATCCTCCGGCCGGAACCCGTCGCCGGAATCGCTCACCTCGACGATGGCCACCTTCCGGCTTCCCTCCGCTCCCGGACGGGCGGCGACGATGACGCTGCCGCCGGCTGGCGTGTGGCGCAGGGCGTTGTCCAGGAGGTTGCCCAGGACCTCCTGAATCCGGTCGGGGTCGACGCTCACGTCCGGTGTGGGAGTGCCAACCGACGCTTCCAGGCTCACGCCGGCGGCGCGGTAGCTCTCTCGGGCGCCCGCCATCGCTGCCTCGACCAGCTCGGCGATCCCAACCGGCTCCGGAGCCAACAGGAGTTGGCGTTCCTCGGCCCGTGACACGACTTCCAGGTCATCGACAAGGCGGCTCAGCCGGTCGCTCTGGGATCCCAGGGTCTCGAGCGTCTCCTCGTCCACGGGCAGGACACCCTCGCGCACTGCTTCGACCGTTGCGCGGATCGAGGCGATCGGAGTGCGCAGCTGATGAGCCAGCTCGGCAGTCAGCTCACGCCGGGTCGTCTCCGTTGCCTGGAGCCGGTCCGCGAGTGCGTTCACGGACGCGGAGAGCTTGGCGAACTCGGGGCCCATCCCGGGATCTGACACTCGTGCCTTCAGATTGCCGTCGGCCAGGGCACCGGCAGCGTCAGCGGCGTGGGCAACCGGGGCTGCGAGTCTTCGGGCGCCCAGCCAACTGATGGCGGCCGCTGTGATGCCGGCGATCAGGACTCCCACTCCGAGGGCAACGAGAACAGACTCGTCGAAAGCGCGTGCAATGTGCTCAAGGGCGTGGGGATCCGGCGCGGGCTCGATGCCTTGCAGGTGCGACTGGAACACGGCGGGCGCCACCAGGAGTGCCGTCACCAGGACCGTCCCGGCACCAGCAGCGACGACAAGGAGACCGTTCAGCAGGAGCCTTGCGGCGAGGCCCATTCCCGCGAGCCTCGACCCGACCGGCCGGGTCGTCATCCCGATCCCATCCGGTATCCGACACCACGGACGGTGAGGACATACCGGGCCGACTTCGGATCGTCGCCCAGCTTCCGCCGCACATGGCCGACGTGGATATCGACGAGGTGCTCATCGCTGGCGACGCCGGCGGCATCCTCCCAGAGGGCGTCGAGTAGCTGCTGTCTGGTGAAGACCATGCGCGGGTGACTGCTCAAGGTCTCGAGCAGGTCGTACTCCAGGCGAGTGAGGGGAACGAGGGTTGAGCCCACCCTGACCTCGCGCGCAGGCAGGTCGATCACGAGATCGCCGAACATGCGGTGAGCCTGCGCTGCCTCGTCGGCACCGTCCGCGCTGCCAGCTCGCGGGCGCCTCAGCAGCGTCCGCACGCGAGCCATCAGGGTGCGGGGCGAGAACGGCTTGGTCACGTAGTCGTCGGCGCCCACGCCCAGCCCGATGAGCATGTCGACTTCGTCGGCGCGGGCGGTCAGCATCAGGATGTAGCAGCGGCTGAAGGTCCGCACTTCGCGGCAGACTTCGATCCCGTCCATGCCCGGAAGGCCCAGGTCGAGCACGATCAGGTCAGGCTCGGATTCCCGGGCGAGGGCCAGCGCGGTCTCGCCGTCGCCGGCCGTGCGTACAGCGAAGCCGTCCTGCAGGAGGTAGCCCTCGACGACGCGCACGAGGCTCGGCTCGTCGTCAACGACAAGGGCAGTCAGCTTCCTTGGCTGTGCCACGTTCAGGCGTCCTCCTTCGCGATGAAGGTCCCGTGCCACGTGTGGTACCACACAGCCCCTGTCGTGGCGTTGACCGAAAGCATGCCCACCGTATTCCCACCGGAGATGGTGTCCATCGTGAAGTGGCCAGGGAAGGAGTCCGTGCTGCCAACCGTCTCTCCTGGCGCGTTGGCCTGCAACCACTGATTGGCCACTCCCGTGGCGCGGTCGCCCGGAATGCCGGACGCCGTGCTCCCACTGGTCCACATCATGGCGGGCCCGTATTCGGTGACAACCGCGCCCCCGGCCGGATCGACAAGGACCTCGGCAACGGAGGCTCCGGCGGCGTCCTTCATTTCGACGTAGAAGTTCAGGCTGAACTGCATCACCTCACCCGGATGCATTCCGCGGGGGAAGGCGGCCTCAGCAGCGCGTGCCCGCGCAGCGGCGATGGTCGTCACCGGGACGTTGTTGGCGGCCAGCCATACGTGTCCGCCCGACATCCCGTTGCCGCCGCCATTGCCCATCATTCCGCCCGGACCGCTCCGTGTGCCGCCGGCAGGCCCGCGACCTCCCGCAGGCCCGTGACCGTCCGTGGGCTGGCCGCCGTAGCCGCTCGGAACGGACGGGTAGCCGGTGACGGGCGGGCGCGGTTGGCCCAGTCCTGACACCACGAACACCACCGATCCAACGAGCAGAACGCTCGCCAATCCGAGCACAGTCCAGGGCAGCCACCGCGATCGGGAGCCGACCGTGCTGCGGCCGCTCATCGCAGCCGCTCGTTACGCGCCGAAGCCAGGGCGGCGCGCTGGGCCTGGTAGGTCTCCAAGTCGATCTCGCCGCGTGCATAGCGACGGTCGAGGATGTCCTCCGGCGTCTCCTGACCCGAGGGGGGAGCACTGGACGGTGCCTGGCGGCCCGGCAGCAGCCTGCTTACCGCCCACACGATCGCCGCGATCAGCACGATCCAGAAGACAACCATCCCGATCATGCCGCCCCAGCCCATGCCGCCCCAGCCCATGCCGCCGTATCCCATCATCGCCACGCCTCCAGACTCATCACGGTGACCTCATGGCCATCCGATATCCCGAGCCTCGCAGGCGCTCGTAACCATCTCCCCGCGTCGAAGGTAAAGAGCAGCTAAAGCTCGTTGCTGAGCGTTTGCCCTGGTTAGGCGGCCAGCTCTTGGTCAGGCCGAGCGGGCGCCGAGGGCAACCAGCTCCTCGTCGCTGGCGTTGCCGCCGGTGCAGATCACGGCGCAGCGCTCGGGCCGTCCGGTGTCGCTGAGCAAGCCGGCGAGGGCTGCCGCTCCGGCTCCCTCAGCGAGCGTGTGCGCCTTGTGCGCGAGGACTGCTGCGGCGTCGTCGATGGCGTCGTCGTCGACGAGGAGGAAGTCGTGGAGCCCGCGGCCGAGGACGGACTGGGGGAGTTCGAAGCCGCTGCCGGTGGCGAGCCCGCTGTGCCGGGTGTGGCACGGTGCACTCTCGATCTGGCCGGACTTCCAGGATCGGTGGGCAGCAGGGGCTGCAGAGGACTGGACCCCGATGACGCGGCAGTCCGGCGCGAGCCGGTCCCGCACCAGGCAGGCGCCCGCAGCCCCGCTCCCGGAGCCGACCGGAACGTAGATCGCCTGCAGGTCCGGGCGGCTCGTGAGCAGTTCGAGGTAGACGGTCGCGTGGCCGGCGATGATGGCCGGCGTGTTGCCGGGGTCGACGAAGACCAGACCGCGTGCCAGCGCGAGTTCTCGTGCGTGCTGGGCAGCTTCGGTCATCGTCGGGCCGAACGTCACGACAGTGGCGCCGAGCAGTCTCACCGCTTCGACCTTGCCTGCTGGGGCGGTCTCGGGGACGACGATGACAGCCTCGGTGCCGGCCAGGCGCGCGGCGAACGCGATCGACTGGGCATGGTTGCCGGTGGAGGCGGTGACCAGGCCCCGCGCCAGCTCCGCCGCCGGCATCGCTGCCGCGAGAGCCAGGCCGCCGCGCACCTTGAAGGCGCCCGTGGGTTGCATGTTCTCGTGCTTGACCAGCACCTCGCAGCCGGCAGCTGCGTTCAGGGCCGGGTAGGACCAAGCAGGCGTCGGAGGCAGGTGGACGCCGATGGCCTCTGCGGCTCGCAGGACATCGTCAAAGGTCAGGGTTGTTGGCGGGGCAACGGCGACGGCGTGGTTCACCCCTCCAGTGTCGAGTCAGGTCATCCTGAGGTCTAGTCGAAGTTTTCGTAGCCAAGTATCGATGACATCGAAGTATCGTGGACGCGTGTTGGATCCCCATCGCCTCAAGGTCCTTGTTGCCGTCGCACGGTGTGGCACGCTCGCTGCCGCGGCCGCCCACCTGCAGTACAGCCAGCCCACGATCTCGCACCACCTCTCCCGGCTCGAGGCTGAGACGGGTGCTGTGCTGACCCAGCGGGTCGGCCGTGGCCTGCGCCTGACCGAGGAGGGTCAACGGCTGGCGCGGCGCGGCGAGGAGATCCTTGCGCTGCTGCAGCGCGCGAACGACGAACTGTCGACGGCCACCAGCCTCCGCTCCGGACGCGTCCGGCTTGCCGTGTTTCCCTCGGCAGCCTCCACAGTGGTGCCGGCCACCTTGGCGCTCATGGCTGACCTGCACCCCGGGGTCAGGGTCGAGTTGGTCGAAGCCGAACCGCCCGAGGCGCGGGACCTCCTGCGGTCAGGTGAGGCCGACGTCGCTCTTGTGTTCGGCTATGGCGAGGCCAAGGAGCCGCAGGGGTTCCACCACGTCGGACTTGGTGGCGACATTCTCAACCTCGTCACCCCGGTCGACGGTCCGCTCGCCCGACCCTTATCGCTGGCGGGTCACCGCGACTCGCCCTGGATCGCGGGGTGCCCGGAATGCCGCAACGAGCTCCTCGACCTGGCGCGAGGAGCGGACTTCGAGCCGCGGATCGGGTTCGCCACCGATGACTTCGTCGCTGTCGAGCACCTGGTGGCAGCGGGCTTCGGCGTCGCTCTGCTGCCAACGCTCGCACTGCAGGCATACCGGCACCCGCAGGTCGTCGCCACGCCGCTTCCCGACTCGCGACGCCGCTTGAGCGCGCTGACCTTCGGCGAACCGCCCAATGCTCCGCAGGTCGACGCCCTCCTGCGCGTCCTTGCGCAGGTCCGGGCCTGAGGCGAGAACCCTCGACCGAACCGCTCGGACGGGACGGGCTCCTAGAGCGCGCGCCGAACGTCCGACGAGAGGTGCAAGGCGAGACCCTGGCCGACCGCCTCCATGAGCACCTCATAGTGCATCCGGTCACCATCGACCCGAAGCCGGCGGACGATCCGGTCGACCTGCTTCGCGCTGGGCGTGTTCTGCACAGAGGAGTCGGTCTCCAT
>Ga0302287_10001113_pt1 | contig 11096 bp, 11 predicted proteins | sample III_Fen_E2_4_FD_200452 | JGI IMG/M metagenome (GOLD analysis project Ga0302287, IMG submission 200452) | Peat permafrost microbial communities from Stordalen Mire near Abisko, Sweden - III_Fen_E2_4 | ecosystem: Environmental > Terrestrial > Soil > Wetlands > Permafrost | place: Sweden: Abisko...
GGAGTGAACTCGAAGCTTTCGGGCTGGACTTCGGCGAGGCGGCGAACGCTCATGATTGATGCTTCCCGTTTGGCGCGCGCAGGTCATTGAAGACGAGGAAGGCCGCGACGAGCACGAACCCAAGCACAATGCCGAGATCGGATTGCGGCTGGATCAGCGGCTGGCCTTGCGACTGGCGCAGAATGGCGAGAACAACGAGGCCGGAAACCAGCCCCGAAAGCAGGAAAGGCGCGTTTTTGCGCAGAGAGTCGACGACCGTCACCGATCCACCTCCCCGAACACGATATCGAGCGCACCAAGAATCGCCGAGACGTCGGCGAGCAGATGACCGCGGCTCATCATGTCCATTGCCTGCAGATGGGCGAAACCCGGAGCGCGGATCTTGCACTTATAGGGCTTGTCGCCGCCGTCGGAGACGAGATAGACGCCGAATTCGCCCTTGGGCGCCTCGACCGCCGCATAGACCTCGCCGGCAGGAACGCGAAAGCCTTCGGTGAACAGTTTAAAGTGATGGATCAGTGATTCCATCGACTGTTTCATCTCGCCGCGACGGGGCGGCGTGACCTTATGATTCGGCGTCAACACCGGGCCTTCATTGGCCTTGAGCAGCAATTTTTCGACGCATTGCTTGATGATGCGAATCGACTGGCGCATTTCTTCCATGCGCACGACCTGCCGGTCATAGCAATCGCCATGCTGACCGACGGGAATGTCAAACTCCATTTCCTCATAGCATTCGTAGGGCTGCGAGCGGCGCAGATCCCAGGCGACTCCTGAGCCGCGCAGAACCGGGCCCGAAAAGCCCCATTTCCAGCATTCTTCCGCCGTGACCACGGCGATATCGACATTGCGCTGCTTGAAAATGCGGTTCTCGATGAACAATTCCTCGAGATCGTCGCAGACTTTCAGGAAAGGGTCGCACCAGGCGCCAATGTCTTCAATCAACTTGGTCGGCAGGTCGCGGGCAACGCCGCCGGGCCGGAAATAATTGGCGTGCATGCGGGCGCCCGAAGCGCGCTCATAGAACACCATCATCTTTTCGCGCTCTTCGAAACCCCAGACCGGCGGGGTCAGCGCGCCGACGTCCATCGCCTGCGTCGTGACGTTGAGCATATGCGACAGCAGACGACCGATTTCGCAATAAAGCACGCGAATCAAACTCGCGCGCCGCGGCACTTCGACCGCGAGCATTTTCTCAATGGCGAGACAGAAGGCGTGCTCCTGATTCATTGGCGCGCAATAGTCGAGCCGGTCGAAATAGGGCACGTTCTGCAGATAGGTGCGCGCTTCCATCAGCTTCTCGGTGCCGCGATGCAGCAGGCCGATATGCGGATCGACGCGTTCGACCACTTCGCCGTCCAGCTCGAGCACGAGGCGCAACACGCCATGCGCCGCCGGATGCTGCGGGCCGAAATTGATCGAGAAATTGCGCAATTGTTCAGTCATGTCGACATCCTAGATGAGCCTTGCTCGATCAGCCCTGCTTGCTCGCTTTTTCATCGCCGGGAAGTTCATATTGCGTGCCTTCCCAGGGCGAGAGGAAATCGAAGCTGCGATATTCCTGACTGAGCCGCACAGGCTCATTGACGACTCGCTTCTGCTCGTCGTCATAACGGACTTCGACATAGCCCGTCATCGGGAAATCCTTGCGCAGCGGATGACCGTCGAAACCATAATCGGTCAACATGCGCCGCAGATCGGGATGGCCGGTGAACAGGACGCCATACATGTCATAGGCTTCGCGCTCGAACCAATTGGCCGCGGGCCAAACGTCTGAACAAGACGCAACCGGCTGGGCGGCGTCGGTCAGACATTTGACGCGAATGCGCAAATTGGCCCTGGGGTCGAGCAGATGCACGACAACCTCGAAACGCTGCTCGCGCGCCGGCCAGTCGACGGCGGTCAGATCTATGAAGCTGATGAAGCCACAGGAGTCGCGCAGAAAGGTCAGCGATTCGATCCACTGCTCGCGAGCGACGATGATCGTCAACTCGTCATAGGCGATAGCGGCGCTCGTCAGCGCGCCTTTCAGCCCGGCGACGATCCTGTCCGACAGAGCCTGCAATTGCGCACGCAAGACTGCGGCGTGATCGACCGTTGTCTGAGCCGCGGCGCTTGCGGCCTCTTGCGGGTTGCTCATGTTTCGCACCTTACAAACCGGTTCAAAGTCGAACCCAGCCTAAGAAATTACCGTTCGATCGTGCCAGTGCGGCGAATTTTACGCTGCAGCAGCATGATGCCGTAAAGCAGAGCTTCCGCCGAAGGCGGGCAGCCCGGAACATAAATATCGACCGGCACGATCCGGTCGCAGCCACGCACCACCGAATAAGAATAGTGGTAATAGCCGCCGCCATTGGCGCAGGAGCCCATCGAGATCACATAGCGCGGCTCGGGCATCTGGTCATAGACCTTGCGCAAGGCCGGGGCCATTTTGTTGGTCAAGGTGCCGGCGACGATCATCACGTCGGACTGGCGCGGCGAGGCGCGCGGCGCGAAGCCGAAGCGCTCGACGTCGTAGCGCGGCATGGCCGCCTGCATCATTTCGACGGCGCAGCAGGCCAGACCGAAAGTCATCCACATCAGCGAGCCGGTGCGCGCCCAATTGATGAGATCGTCGGTGGCGGTGACGAGAAATCCCTTGTCGGCCAATTCGTCATTGATCGACAGGAAAAAGGGATCATTGGCGCCGACCGGCTTGCCGGTGTTCGGATCAATGATGCCGCGCGGCGCGGGGGCGACCAGAGTCTGGTCCGGCTCGGAGATCAATCCCATTCGAGGGCTCCCTTCTTCCATTCATAGATGAAGCCGACGGTCAGAACGCCGAGGAAAACCATCATCGACCAGAAGCCGAAGACGCCAATGGTCCGAAAGGCGGCCGCCCAGGGGAACAGGAAGGCGACTTCCAGATCGAAAATGATGAACAGCAGCGCGACCAGATAGAAGCGAATGTCGAATTTCATGCGCGCATCATCGAAGGCGTTGAAACCGCACTCGTAAGCGGAGAGCTTTTCCGCATCCGGCGCCTTGAAGGCAAGCAGGAAGGGCGCGATGAGCAACGCCCCCGAAATCACCGCCGAAAGCGCGATGAAAATCACCAGCGGCAGATAATCATTCAGGAGGACCGGCATGGAATTGTCCTGGCTCTGGGTTTTGGCGAAAGCCCCGCAGGCGTTGGAGGCGCCCCCGGTTCGTCGCCGTCGCGCGGCGGGATTGCATCCTGAAACAGGGCGCAGTCGCCGACTTGGCTCTAATGGTTCCGTATCGCAGGGCGCAACGCCGCGCAAGGTCAAAGCGCGCGCTTGCGCACACAGTTCTTCGCCAATGCAGCAGGCCCCAAAACCCTCTCCCGCCGCTGGCGCCCGCAAAAGCGGCGGATTCCGGCCGCTTTAAGCGGATACCGTCTCGCCCGACGCCGCCCCCCCAATGCGAAAGTCGCAAAAAGAAACGCCCTCCCCGCGAACATGTCGCGAGGAAGGCGAATCAATGGTTAAAAAATGCCGGGGTGCGGGCGTTCAGTAGTTGATCGTGGTCCGCAGGCCGACGACCAAGGCGTTGGGAATGTTTTCGCCGGTCAGGCCGGCGCCGGGGTGCATGACATATTGCACTGTCGGCTGCAGGGTCCAGCCGGGGACAAGCTGCGCCTGATAGGTCGCCTCTAGCCCCGATTCAAACGTTGGGCGCACGTCCGGCTCGTTGAAGACCGTGGCGTTGACCACGGCGGTGGAAGCCTGCCCCCAATAGGCCGAGACGCCAAACGTGTCATTTGGCCGGCTGGCGATCAGGCCAGTGGCGTTAAAGCCGCCGTCGAAATAGAGCGAAATCGGATTGACATTGGAAGGCGCCGCGAAACCGCGGACGAAAATGCCAACGCCTGCATTCGAGCTGTCGCCCTTCTTGTAGACCTGCTGGTCGATCATCGCATAGGCGCCGTAATTGCCATTATGCTGCGGGACCTCGCTTGCCGGAATCGTCGCGTCGGCGCCGTAATATTGATCGGGGAAAGCGCCGAAATGGCGCCATGCGCCGACTTTGAGCGTTCCCGGCAGCCCCTGCGCATCCTTCTCGCCATTATAGGAATATTGCGCCTCGGCCATGACCAATGGGCGGTCAACGACTCGGAAATTGACGCCGTAGGGATCGAGGTGCTGAGGATCGCCGGGACCAGGCCCGGCGGGGTTGCCGTCGAAAATCGCCGTCAGCAGCGTCAGGTTCTTGTTGACGTTCCATTTGACGCGCACGCCGGGCGTGGCGAAAGGATAGGCAGGGCCGCCGCTGGGCAGGTCCTGGGCCAGCAGCATGGGCCAACCCGTTGCGCCATTGACGAAAAGCTGGGCGTATTTGGCGAGTACGAATTCCGAATCGGCGGCCAGCTGGCCGGCACGGATGCTCAAGGCTCCGTCGAAAAGCTCGTAGAGACGGACGGTGGAGAGCGCTTCGATATAGCTGACCGGCGACAGCGCGCCGACATAGGCCGCTGTCAGGCCCTTGCCGGTGATCCAGTAGCCATTGAAATGGAACGTCGCGCCTTGCCAGCCAACGACCTTGCCTAGATCGGCCTCCACGACGGTCTCGACACGACCATCATAGACGGCGCCACGCTGCAGCCCCCCAGAGACGTTGCCCAAGACCTCGCCGATATAGTTGATTTGCAGCGTCACGCCCTTGTCGGCCAGATTCTTTTTGACCTGAGCGAAAGTCGCCAATGCCGGCAGGCTGTCAGCGACGCTCGGCGAACCGCCTTCGGGCGTTGCCTGCGCCGGACCACCCTCGTCGCCAGTGATGATCTGCTCCTCCGCATGAACGGGCATTGACGCGCCAAGCGCGAGCAGGCAGGCGAGGCAAAGTCTTTTCATAAAAGGCTCTCAATTCAAGGGGTAGCTGGCTTACCCCCAACTAAGCCAAACAATCGCGGAACCGTCAAATCGCCTTTAGCAATTTAGAATAATTCCAAACTGCTTGCAGGACGACAGTTGTCGCCGCGCCTTGAGGCAAGACAATAATTGCCGAGAACGCGAGCTCAGGCTCGAGTTTGCTCTAGACCGAGAATGATAAGGAATTTTGACGCTTCATCTTCCCTCAGGAAGATGGCGAGAGAGACGGGACTCGAACCCGCGACCTCCGGCGTGACAGGCCGGCGCTCTAACCAACTGAGCTACTCCCCCGTTCGAGTGATGTGCGCCACATCGATCGGATGGCCGCTAATTAGGGCAGCCAGATGAGTCCGTCAAGCGCACTCATGTCGAATTTGCGAAATCTCCGCCTTTTTTAATTCCGACCTTCGCGAAAGCCCTGCAAAAGCTTGTTTCCGCCGCCAAAATTAAAACACGCGCCGCGCCAAATTCCAGCGCGCCATTTCCTGCGAGGTAATCAGGTGAATAGAATCCGATGAAATATGTTCGGCGCTGCGAATCAAATCGCGGCTGATTCCCATACGCATGCTGTATTTCATCAGCATGGCGGCCATCGAGCCGTCGTCGTAGCGCTTCTGGATAATTTCATCGCCGGAGGAATCAGTGCGAACCTGATTGGCGAACATGCGGTGAATGCCGATGGCGCTGCGCGGCGGCACCACGCGCTTGCGGCCGCCCATGAAGGCATAGACGCAGGCCGAGAGGCAGCTGGCTGTCAAAAAGCGCGCGCGGCCGTCCTGTGGTGCGATTCGCGCCACCACGGTAGCCGCGCCGATACGCCGAAAGATCTGGCCCAGTTCCATCGCCGCGACGACATAGCCGCCCTGTGAATTCAAAAACACGATAACGCGCAAATCGCCGCCACTGACATTGCTGCGCAGGAAATCGAGAAATTCCTGGGGCGTTCTGTCGCTGATCTCGCCTTCGGCGGCGATGACCTGGGGGCAATGCGCGCGGCAACCCCGGCCATCAGGCAAAGTCTCGAGCTGGAAGGACATTGAGCCGGCCTTGGCCTGTGCGATAGCCAACGGCGCGCCAATCGCCGCGAAGGCCAGAAAAGCCAATGTTCGGCTAGACAAGGTTCTCCAAGACAGGGCTATGGTCACGAAAGACCCCCGGTCCAGCCCCGCCCAGCCAACATGATGCACTCCAGAGATTGGTGGGCGGTGACGGGCTCGAACCGCCGACCCTCTCGGTGTAAACGAGATGCTCTACCAACTGAGCTAACCGCCCCAAATAACTTGTCGTAAGTCGCCCGCGCCTCATAAAGCGCCCTGCTCCGCCTTGCAAGAGCTGTGCGATCCAATGACCTTCGCGTTCAATCCCCAAACGCTTTTAAAGCGCGGGACGAACAAAGGCGAAGCGAGAGATATTTTCGGCTACGCGCGGGCCTTGCGACCGAAACCCTACGCGCAGACTGGACTAAAGGCGCGTGCGGAAACCCCGCACGCGCAAGAAAACGGGGCTGAGCCGGATGGCTTGGGCCCCGAATGGCTTATTTGGAAGTGTTGACCGAAGCCTTGAGCTGGGTGCCCGGCTTGAAGCGCACGCTCTTCGACGCCGGGATGTCGATTTCCTCGCCGGTGGCGGGGTTACGACCCTTGCCGGCGGCGCGAGTCTTCACCGAAAACGTGCCAAAACCCACGAGACGAACTTCTTCGCCGCTATTCAAGGCTTTGGTGATCGCTTCGATCACGGCGTCGAGGGCCTGACCGGCCTGAGCCTTGGAAACTTCAATGGCGGCCGCCACATCGTCGATCAATTCGGCTTTGTTCGTCATCTGACTTTATCCTGTAATTGCGGGCGCGCTGCGGAGCGCTGCCAATTCCGCCGTGCCGGGTGGGATCCGGCGCCTGCGTCTTTGCGACTTTCCCATCGATCCCCGAAAATCACTCGACGCCACGCCAGGCGTTGACGCGAATCTTCCGGGCCGATGAGGCACTTTCCTTTTGAATCCCCCACAAAGCAAGGGATTCCCGCCATCTAACACAAAAATCCCGGGAATAAACCCTCTTCGCAATGCACAAAACGTCGGAGCCCTCTGGAGAATTGAAAAGGCCGAAGCGGTTTGCCGCTCCGGCCTGTTCACTCACGTTAAAAAGAGTTCAAGCTGAGCCTTTAATGGGCCACAACTCCAACGGCTTCATCATCCAGAACCGGGGACGCGGCCTTGACTGCGCCTTCTTCCCAGGTGATCGGCGTCGGCATGCGCAACAGAGCGTGCCGAAGCACTTCATCCATGCGCGAGACCGGCACGATCTCGAGGCTGTTTTTCACCGATTCCGGAATATCCACCAGATCCTTGGCGTTTTCTTCGGGGATCAGCACCTTCTTGAGCCCGCCGCGCAGGGCGGCCAGCAGTTTTTCCTTCAATCCGCCAATCGGCAGGACGCGACCGCGCAAGGTGATTTCGCCGGTCATGGCGATATCGCGATGCACGGGTATCCCGGTGACGATCGAGACGATGGCCACCGCCATCGCCACGCCGGCCGAAGGACCGTCCTTCGGCGTCGCGCCTTCCGGCACGTGCACGTGGATGTCGCGGCGGTCGAACATCGGCGGCTCGACCCCGAAATCGACGGCGCGCGAGCGGACATAAGAGGCCGCCGCCGAAATCGATTCCTTCATCACGTCGCGCAGGTTGCCCGTCACCGTCATGCGACCCTTGCCGGGCATCATGACGCCTTCGATCGTCAGCAATTCGCCGCCGACCTCGGTCCAGGCCAGACCCGTCACCACGCCGACCTGATCCTCCGACTCCGCTTCGCCGTAACGATAGCGCGGCACGCCGAGATATTCCTCGAGATTGACCTCGTTGACCGCAACCGTCGTCGTCTTGTTCTTCGACAGCAGGATTTCCTTCACGGCCTTGCGGGCCAGATTGGAGATCTCGCGTTCGAGGTTACGGACGCCAGCTTCCCGCGTATAGCGGCGGATCAGCTTGGTCAGCGCCGGGTCGTCGATCGACCACTCGGTCGGCGACAGGCCGTGCTTCTTCGTCGCAGCGGGGATCAGATGCTTGCGGGCGATGACCGCCTTCTCATCCTCGGTGTAGCCAGCGATACGGATCAGCTCCATGCGGTCCATCAAGGGCGCCGGGATGTTCAATGTATTGGCCGTGGTGACGAACATCACATTGGACAGATCGTAATCGACCTCGAGATAGTGATCGTTGAAGCTCTGGTTCTGCTCTGGATCCAGCACTTCAAGCAGAGCCGAAGACGGATCGCCGCGGAAATCCTGGCCCATCTTGTCGATTTCATCGAGCAGGAACAGCGGATTCGAGGTCTTGGCCTTGCGCATCGACTGGATGATCTTGCCAGGCATCGAGCCAATATAGGTCCGGCGATGGCCACGGATCTCGGCCTCGTCGCGCACGCCGCCAAGCGACATGCGCACGAATTCGCGGCCGGTCGCCTTGGCGATGCTCTTGCCGAGCGAGGTCTTGCCGACGCCCGGAGGGCCGACGAGGCACAAGATCGGGCCCGTCAGCTTGTTGGCGCGGCTCTGCACGGCCAGATATTCGACGATGCGATCCTTGACCTTGTCGAGACCGTAATGTTCGGCGTCCAGCAGTTCCTGCGCCGAATTCAGATCCTTCTTGATCTTCGAGCGCTTGTTCCACGGGATCGACACGAGCCAGTCGAGATAATTGCGCACAACCGTCGCTTCGGCCGACATGGGGGACATCTGGCGCAGCTTCTTCAGCTCGGCCAAAGCCTTGTCATGGGCTTCCTTCGACAGTTTGGTCGCCTTGATCTTCTCCTCAAGCTCGGACAGATCGTCCTTGCCGTCCTCGTCGCCTAGTTCCTTCTGAATGGCCTTCATCTGCTCATTCAGATAATATTCGCGCTGGGTCTTCTCCATCTGGCGCTTCACACGCGTGCGGATGCGCTTCTCGACCTGCAAGACCGAGATTTCGCTCTCCATCAGAGCCAAGCACTTTTCCAGCCGGCGGGCGACCGAGGTCATTTCCAGCACGGCCTGACGGTCGGCGATCTTGACCGACAGATGCGAAGCCACGGTGTCCGCGAGCTTGCCGACATCGTCAATCTGCGAGACGGCGGAAACGACTTCCGGCGAAACCTTCTTGTTGAGCTTCACATAGCCTTCAAATTCCGACGCGACGGAACGCGCCAAAGCCTCGGCCTCGACAGGGTCGGGCAATTCTTCGGGCGTGACCTGGGCTTCGGCCTCGTAATATTCGTCGGTGCGCACGTAATGCGTCACCTTGGCGCGCGCGACGCCTTCGACCAGCACCTTGACGGTGCCATCGGGCAGTTTCAGCAACTGCAAGACGCTGGCCAGCACGCCGGCCTGGAACACGGCTTCAGGCTTGGGGTCGTCCTCGGCGGCGTTCATCTGCGTCGCGAGCAGAATGAACTTGTCGCCCTTCATTACCTCTTCAAGCGCGCGAATGCTTTTTTCGCGGCCGACGAACAAAGGCACGATCATGTGCGGAAAAACGACAATGTCGCGGAGCGGCAGAACCGGGTAGGTTTCGGTCACGCCAGGCGCAGGCAATTCACGCTTTGGGCTGGTCATTGCATCATCCTATCTCTCACGGCGCGCGGCACGCCCTTTTTTTAAGCGACGATCAGCGCGCCCACTCGGCGCCGCATGCTGGCCTGACTAGCGCCAGAAGCGGGGGTCGAATGTGCCGCTTGACCTCTTTTTGAGCGTCCGCGGCGTTGGGGCATAACAGGCAGATGGGGAACGCGTTATTCGGTTTCAAGCCGCATTCGACGAAGTTTCGAACGATTCTAAACTGTATCGCGGCTTTTGCGGCAAAGCAGCCCGAAGCCGTTGCGGACGGGAGCTGACGCCCCCGTCCCTTCACTGAAATCAGGCGCTGACGCCGCTTTTCTCGGTCCGCTCGGTATAAATGTAGAGCGGCTTGGCCTTGCCATCGACGACTTCCGGACCGATCACCACCTGTTCGACGCCCTCGAGGCCGGGGAGGTCATACATGGTGTCGAGCAGGATGCTTTCCATGATCGAACGCAGGCCACGCGCGCCGGTCTTGCGCTCGATCGCCTTGCGGGCGATGACGTTGAGCGCCTCGTCCTGGAAGGTCAGCTCGGTGTTCTCCATCTCGAACAGCCGCTGATATTGCTTCACCAGAGCGTTCTTCGGCTCGGTGAGGATTTTCTTCAGCGCCTCTTCGTCGAGATCCTCGAGCGTGGCGATAACCGGCAGACGACCGACGAATTCCGGGATCAGGCCGAAGCGCAGCAGATCTTCAGGCTCGACCTGACGGAAGATTTCGCCGGTGCGACGCTCGTCCGGACCCGCCACCTTGGCGCCGAAGCCGATCGAAGTGCCCTTGCCGCGGCCCGAAATGATCTTGTCGAGACCGGCGAAGGCGCCGCCGCAGATGAACAGGATGTTGGTCGTATCGACCTGCAGGAATTCCTGCTGCGGATGCTTGCGCCCGCCCTGCGGCGGCACGGAGGCGACCGTGCCTTCCATGATCTTGAGCAGAGCCTGCTGCACGCCTTCGCCCGAGACGTCGCGGGTGATCGACGGGTTGTCGGACTTGCGCGAAATCTTGTCGATTTCATCGATATAGACGATGCCGCGCTGGGCGCGCTCGACATTATAGTCCGAGGCCTGCAGCAGCTTCAGGATGATGTTCTCGACATCCTCGCCGACATAACCGGCTTCGGTCAGCGTCGTCGCGTCCGCCATGGTGAAGGGGACATCGAGGATGCGGGCCAGGGTTTGCGCCAGCAGCGTCTTGCCGGAGCCCGTCGGGCCGACCAGCAGGATGTTGGACTTGGCCAATTCCACGTCGGAATGTTTCGAGGCGTGGTTGAGGCGCTTGTAATGGTTATGCACCGCGACCGAAAGCACGCGCTTGGCCTGGAACTGGCCGATCACGTAATCGTCGAGGACCTTGCAGATTTCCTTCGGCGTCGGGATGCCGTCGCGAGTCTTCACCAGCGCGGATTTATTTTCCTCGCGGATGATGTCCATGCACAGTTCAACGCATTCATCGCAGATGAACACCGTCGGCCCGGCGATGAGCTTGCGCACCTCGTGCTGGCTCTTGCCGCAAAACGAGCAGTAGAGCGTATTTTTCGAGTCGCTATTGCCAACCTTGCTCATAAGCCTCTCCATTGCGACCGATGCGGGCCACGTCGGTCGTCATACTCTCGTCGCGGCGCTGGCTTTATCATTGGC
>Ga0302287_10001114_pt1 | contig 11093 bp, 12 predicted proteins | sample III_Fen_E2_4_FD_200452 | JGI IMG/M metagenome (GOLD analysis project Ga0302287, IMG submission 200452) | Peat permafrost microbial communities from Stordalen Mire near Abisko, Sweden - III_Fen_E2_4 | ecosystem: Environmental > Terrestrial > Soil > Wetlands > Permafrost | place: Sweden: Abisko...
CGCTACTGGGGCGACGCTTATTATTACTGTTGATTGCGGTAGCTTGAGCGAAGGGCCAATTGTGAGGGCGAAGGAGTTGGATGTCGATGTTATCGTCACCGACCACCATAATGTTGCACCAACGCAGCCACCTGCGATCGCGGTCATTAACCCGAAGCGGCTGCTGCAGGATCATCCCAAGCTCTATCGCGACTTGCGACTTATCGCAGCCGGCAAGCATCCTAAACTCTATCCGTTTCTTGATTTGCCAGGGGTAGGCGTAGCGTTTAAGCTTGTGCAGGCATTGCAAACGCGGTTAGACGGCTTGCCGATAGGCCAAGAAAAATGGATGCTTGATCTGGTCGCCCTTGGGACGGTGTGCGATGTCGTCACGCTTGTCGACGAAAACCGTACTCATGTGTATTGGGGGCTGAAGGTACTCGCAAAGACCCGACGACCTGGTCTCAACGCATTGATGGCGGTCGCTGGTGTGACGAAGGAAGCCGTGAATGCACGCTCTCTTGGTTTCGCACTCGGTCCACGGATGAATGCGGCGGGTCGACTCGAGACAGCGCAGTATGCACACGATTTGCTACTTACGAATAGTGCCGATGTCGCACTCGAAAAAGCCCAATTACTTGATGAGATGAATGCGGAGCGCCGACATATGCAAGACGAGATATTCAAGGCGGCGATTGTGCAGGCCGAGCAGTATCATGACAATCCCGTGCTTGTCGTCAGTCATGCTGACTGGAACCACGGTATTGTGGGCATTGTGGCAGCCAAGCTACTCGAGAAGTATAAGAAGCCAGCTTTTGTGTTGCAGGAGCTCGGAGAGGAGAGCAAGGGTTCGGCGCGTAGCTACGGAGACTTTAGTGTGGCGGACGCAATCCGCGCAAGCGATGATGTCATCACAAAAGGTGGGGGACATAAGCTCGCGGCTGGTGTGACGCTACCAACCGCAAATATCGAAGCATTTCGTCGAAGCGTGAACGAGCACTTTCATTCACTCAAACTTAGGCCACAACCCATTCTTTTATTGCCCAAACAGGACGTGGCGATTGACGAAATTGATGGGGTGAACGAATCTCTGTTGGCAGACCTGGCGCTACTTGAACCGTTTGGGAGCGGCAATCCGGAGCCGGTCATAAAAGCGAATAACCTGTCTGTGGTACGCGTGAGGCGTATGGGTACCGAGGCCCAGCATCTTAAACTGGAAGTTGTGGATGCTGCGCACCAATCGATTGAATTAGTAGCATTTAGTGCGCAACCAGAGTGGTTTATTGAGCCGGGCGCAGTAGTCAATGTATGGTTTCAGCCAACATTAAATGAGTGGCGCGGGCGTCGAAGTGTCGAGGGAAGATTACTTCATCTTGAGGTTCTCTAGAATTACTTTTATATAATGATTTGCAAAAAGACATCTCATCTGTTAGAATGGGCACAATATGGTACAAGTCACACGTAAAGATGAACGAGAAGCGAACGAGAACATCATCCGTCGCTTCAACCGCAAGGTATTGCAAAGCGGCGTACTCGCCGAAGCTAAGACTTCGATGCGATTTGCTAAGCCTATCAGCAAGACTGAGCGTCGAGCCAAAGCGATTATTCGCAAGGAACGAAAAGCAGATAAGCTGGCGAAGATCCGCCTAGGAATCCGTTAGTCAATGGCGCTCAAAGAGCGCATTGCCGAAGAAATGAAAGCCGCTCTTTTGGGCGGCGATCGTTTTGTAGGGGAGACTCTGAGAAATCTCAAGGCCGCCGTGCTTAACGAAGAAGTTGCCACTGGCAAACGCGATGAGGGACTATCAGACGAAGAAATTGAAAAAGTTGTCGCAAAAGAGGTCAAGAAGCGCATCGAAAGCGCAAAGATTTATCGTGATAATGCACGTCCTGAACTTGCAGAACCTGAAGAGCGCGAAATGGCTATTCTCCAGGGCTTTCTTCCTGCGCAGATATCAGAAGACGAGATTCGCACGATTGTTCAGCAGAAGGCGAGCGCACTCGGCGTCGCAAGTCCCGCTGATATGGGCAGGCTTATCGGTGCAGTGAAGTCGGAGCTTGGTAATACCGCAGATGGTAGCACGATCGCTCGTATCGTAAAAGAAGTAATACAGCAATAAACAGGAGCGTAAGAGTAACATGATTCTTTTGTTTGGTCCCACCGGTGCAGGTAAGAGTCTTCAAGGTCAGATGCTGGCGGTTCGCCAGGGCTGGAAGTGGCTCAGTACGGGTGAAATGTTGCGCAAGAGTGAAGATCCTGCCGTCATCGCGACGCTCAAATCTGGCGAATTGGTCAGCGATGAACTGACCTATCAAGTATTCGAAAAAGCCGTGCAGGATGCGCGCGAGAAGCAATATCCCAACATCATCGTCGATGGATTTCCTCGCACGAAAGATCAGGCCGCATGGCTTGCTCAGTATATGGATACGCTCCAGGAAAAAATCGACGAAGTTATCGTACTTGAAGTTCCTGAGGGTGAAATTGCGCAGCGCCTTGCGAAGCGCGCCCGCATGGAAGATACGCCAGAGACAATTGCGAAACGCATGACCATTTATCGCCAAAAGATGTACCCAGTACTTGGTATCTTTGCCGAAGATGGCGTGAGGATTGTGCACCTAGACGGTACAGGCACCGCAGGTGAAGTGCACGACCGCATCTACACCGAAGTCAAAAACGTATGGCAGAGCTAATTACAGGTCGGAAGACACCCGCTCAAATTGATGCAATGCGTGAAGGCGGAAAAATCCTTGCACGCATCTTTGATGATATCCGTGGGTTTGTGCACGCAGGCGTGAGCGAGAAAGATGTCGATGCCTATACCGCTGAGAAGATATGTGAATATGGTGCTGAGGCGACATATACAACTGATGAGGTGAACTTTCCTGGCGTGGTGTGTATCAGTACGAACGAAGAGGTCGTGCATGGTGTCCCGACTGACTATGTACTCCAAAAAGGTGATGTGGTGAGCTTTGATCTCGTTATTACGTATCGAGAGATGAAGACCGATGCGGCGTTCACGATGGTTGTCGATGAAGAGCCAACTGGCGCGATTAAACATCTCATCAATCTGACTGAGCGTAGCCTCTATGCAGGGATTGATGCAATCAAAGGCCCTGTACGTACGGGTGACATCGGTGCTGCAGTTGAGAAAGTACTTCAATCAGGCAAGCTTGGTATCGTACGAGAGCTAGTGGGACATGGAGTAGGCCTTAAGATGCATATGCCCCCAGATATTCCGAACTATGGTCGCAAAGGTACGGGCGTGCTTCTTATGCCTGGCGAAACTATTGCAATCGAACCGATGGCAACCCTTGGCAGCGAGAAGGTCATTGAGCTCGATGATAATTGGACCTATGCTACACGCGATGGCAGCCTGGCAGCGCACTTCGAGCACACGGTGCTCATCACTGAAGACGGTGCAGAGATTCTCACTCGCTAATTTTTACGTACGAGAGATACGTTGTATGTCGTGGTTATGCTATAATATGCCCATATGCAAGAACATTCTCGGTATGCAGTCGGTATAGATGTGGGCACGGCGACCATTCGTTGTGTGGTGGGACATATTGATCCGACGACTGGCACTCCGACAATCGTCGGTGTCGGACAGGCCGCCAATAGCGGCATGCGAAAAGGAACAGTAGTAAACCTTAGCGGTCCTGCGCATGCGATTGATGCGGCGCTTGGTGATGCAGAGCGGATGAGTGGCTATGAAGTCAACGAAGCCACAGTAAGTATCAACGGCGCGCATATCCTCAGCACGAAGGCTGATGGTATGATTGCTGTCGGTATGGCTAACCATGAAATTAATCGCGAAGATATCGCACGTATCGAGGAAGTTGCCACAACGGGAAAAGTCCCTGCGAATCGAGAGATTCTCGAGGTTGTACCATTTAGTTATAGTCTCGATGGACAGACTGGCATCAAAGATCCGCTCGGTATGAGCGGAACACGTCTCGAGATTAGCGCGAATGTCGTATCGGCTATGTCGCCACTTGTCGTGAATCTGCAAAAAGCGGCCGAAATGGCAACAGTCAATCCTGTCGCGATCGTGCCTTCTGCGATGGCGGCTGCGAAAGCTGTACTTCAGGAAGGGCAGATTGAAAATGGCGTTGCTGTGATTGATATTGGAGGCTCAACTACTGGTGTCGCGGTCTTCGAAGAAGGTGACCTCCAGTACGTCGGTATCGTACCGATGGGTGGCATTAATATCACGAATGACTTAGCGATTGGACTCAAAACCGACCCAGCAATCGCTGAGCAGGTTAAAATTTCTCATGCGACTCTCGTCGATGGCTCAGGGAATGATGGGGCGGTTAACGTCAAAGTCGACAAAGAGATTTACACATTTGATACAACTGAGGTACGAGAGATTGTCGAGGCGCGCCTCGAAGAAATCTTCGAACTCGTCAACAAAGAGCTGAAGCGAGCGGGTCGCGCCGGTCAACTGGCAAGCGGCATTGTACTCACGGGTGGCACGGCAAACATTAAGGGGATTGCGGAATACGCTAAGTCGCAGCTTGGTCTTGCGGCGCGAGTCGGTAAATCTTCTGGGTTTGCGGGAGTTGCAGATAACATCGAAACGCCTCAGTTCGCAACTGCAATTGGATTGATGCTAATTGATGCAGAATCAGCACCGGTACATGGACACAAGAAGGCGGGCTTCAACAGTAAGCAGCTTGTCTCGCAAACAGGTGGTTTCTTGTCGCGCTTTTTAGGTCGTTTTAAGCCGTAGAGGTGTACTATTCTCTTGGCACCAGTGCTATAATAAAGAACAAGATAGTTATTCGAGATGAGCTTAAGGGAGAATAGACGAATATGCCCGAAGTAAAACCAGGTGATATCCAAACATTTGCGAGTATAAAAGTCGTAGGCGTTGGTGGCGCTGGCGGTTCAGCGGTCAATCGCATGAAAGACGCTGGCTTAATTGGTGTGCAGTTTATTGCTATGAATACTGACGCGCAAGCGTTGCATAATTCCAGGGCCGATGTAAAAATCCACCTTGGTCACAATACGACAAATGGACTTGGCGCAGGCGCAGACCCAGCGGTCGGCGAAGCAGCCGCACGTGAATCGATTGATGAAATTCGCGGTGCCGTCGAGGGTGCAGACATGGTATTCGTCACAATCGGTGCTGGTGGTGGTACTGGCAGTGGTGCGGGCCATGTGGTTGCTGAAATTTGTCGTGAACTTGGTATCCTGACGGTCGGTGTCGCCACGAAGCCATTTAGCTTCGAGGGCGAAAAGCGACGCACGAATGCGGAGTGGGCGATTGCGCAACTCGGCAAGGCAGTTGATACGCTCATTACGATTCCAAACGACCGCCTGTTACAGACGATTGATCGACGTACGCCACTTCTCGAGACCTTCAAGATTGCCGACGACGTGCTACGACAGGGCGTCCAGGGTATCTCAGAACTCATTACCGAACACGGTCTCATCAACCTCGACTTCGCTGACGTGAAAGCCATCATGAGCAACGCCGGCAGTGCGTTGATGGGCATTGGCCGTGCGAGCGGTGATAACCGTGCCGCACAAGCTGCGCAGCAAGCCATCGAGTCGCCACTCATCGAAGTGTCTATCGACGGCGCAAAGGGTGTCCTATTCAACGTAACTGGTGGCTACGACATGAGCATGGCTGAGATTCAAGAAGCTGCCGAGATGATTACGAGCGCCGTCTCACCAGATGCAAATATCATATTTGGTGCGACGCTTAAGCCTGAACTTGAAGATGAGCTCATTATTACGGTTATTGCGACCGGATTTGATAGCGCCTATTTCCATCAGAAAGTAGCCGACATGGACAGTGCTGCATCGATGAACGAAACTGAAACGATTGATAATGCAGTCGACAGCGTCGACCTAAACCTCGATAAAACGGATGCAGCACAAGACTTCGCGAGTGAACCAACCCATGACATTTGGAACCAGCCCGTCGAAGAGGACGAGGACGATACTCCTGCGTTTCTGAGGCGTCGCAAGAAGAACAAGCAGAAACCTGAAAGTACTTCGGAGAAGTAGGTAATTGACTATGTCACAAAACTACAAAATCGGTGATAGCCGTGTACTTGAGTCTCGTGAGTCTGCCGATGGCATTACTATCCGTAGGCGTCGAGAGACAACCGACGGCATGCATCGTTTCACCACCTATGAGCGTATCGAATATCCAAACCTCGCGGTTATCAAGCGTGATGGTGCGCGCGAGCTATTTGACCGTGAGAAGCTAGCGACGGCGATTCGTCGTTCAGTGGGTAAGTTCTTTAAGTCAGAAGTCGAAGTCGAAGATATCATCAACAGGGTTGAAGAATCTCTGTATGAGCTTGGTGAAAGTGAAGTGTTGTCTCGTCAAATTGGTGAGTTTGTCCTCGATGAACTTGCTGCGCGTAATGAAGTTGCCTATGTCAGGTTTGCAAGCGTCTTCCACAAGTTCAAGACACTCGATGACTTCGTGAAGATCCTCGAGCAGCGTCGTCACAAGAAGGGCGCGTAATATGAGGGTCGTGGTGGTGTGGCGCGACAATACCGATTACGCTCGAACCGTTACGATGTTTCTGCAGGATTTTGTCCGCCAGACAGGTCACGCGCTTGATGAGCTTGATCCTGATACCAAAGAAGGCGAGTCGTTCTGCCGCGCGTATGACATTATCGAATATCCGTCAGTTATCGCGTTGAGTGATGATGGGCAGATGCAGCAGTTATGGCACGGTGCGATATTACCAACAATCAGTGAGGTGAGTTACTATGTTTCACAAGGTTAAAGAGTTTTTCACACACGAAGACAAGAAGATTAGAGATGATCGCTGGATTTTTCTGAGCATGCTTATTGGCGCAATTCTAAGCCTCATCGCATCATTTGTGTTATCAGTCGAGGCGATTGAGCTAGCAAAGAACTCAAATGCGGTGCTCAGCTGTAATTTCAACGCTGTCATCAACTGTGCAACAGTAGGCAACCACCCATCTGCGTACATGTTCGGTTTCCCGAATAGTTTCCTTGGTCTTATGGCAGAGCCAGTTGTTATCACGGTAGCAATCGCTGGATTGTCGCGCATTAAGTTCCCACGTGCCTTCATGTTCGCCGCACAAATCGGTTATACGCTCGGTTTTATCTTTGCGCTGACATTGCTATATATCAGTTATAATATCATCGGCGCACTTTGCCCGTGGTGTCTACTGGTGACTGCGACGACGACCTTCGTATGGTTTGCGATTACGCGCTACAACATTCGTGAAAATAACCTCTACTTATCAGAGAAAGCATCAAAAATTGCGCAGAAATTTGTTGCGAGCGACTACGATAAGTTAGTACTAGTCGGTATACTTGTCCTGCTACTTGTACTTGTCGTCGTCAAGTACGGTGCCCACCTGTTCTAATTGCCGCCAGCAGTGGTATAATAGTGCCAGACGGCATTTTGACGCATATGCGCCAGATGAGTGGCTATCACCCACGAATGCCAGCGAGAGGAACGGCTACATGCTCAGTAGAACTCGTCGCAGGACTGCGAAAATGTCCGCAAATAAGTGCTAAGAAGAATCTCTTTTTAGAAACTGGATGGTACCGTCCGCATCCCGCGGATTCCAGTGGCTAAAAAGGGATTTTTGTTTTTATAAACAAGAGGAGATATGAGATGAAATTTCAAGCAAATACACGTCGACGAGCTGTCGAATATGAAAAAGAGTGGGCAGCAACCTGGCTTGCGAATAAGACATTCGAGAAGTCAATTGAGCAACGGCCAGCCGACAATACATGGGTATTTTATGATGGGCCACCATTCCTGACCGGTACACCGCATCATGGACACCTCCTTATCTCGACGGTTAAAGACGTGATGGGGCGTTTCCATACAATGCAGGGTCAACGTGTTGAACGACGCTGGGGTTGGGATTGTCACGGCTTGCCAGCCGAGCTTTACGTCGAGAAGGCGCTTGGTATCAAGAGTAAAAAAGAAATTGGCACAAAGATTAGCATCGAAGAATATGTCCGCGAATGCCGCAAGGCAATGGTGAAGACCAGTACTGAGTGGGAAGATACTATTGAGCGCTTAGGTCGCTGGGTCGAATTTGAAGGTGCCTACAAGACCATGGATAAAGAATACATGGAGAGTGTATGGTGGGCGTTCAAAGAGCTCTATGAAAAGGGTAAAATCTACGAAGGCGAAAAGATTCTCGTGTATTGCACGAAGGATGCAACGCCAATTTCAAAGAGTGAAGTTGCGATGGAAAATAGCTATCAGATGGATACTGATCCAAGTATCTTCGTCTACTTCAAGCTCGAAGACGTCGACGAGTACATGCTTGCGTGGACGACGACGCCGTGGACTCTTCCAGCGAACGTCGCCGTGGCGGTCCACAATGACATCGACTATGCGCTCGTAGAGCATGCAGGCAAGAAGTTCTATATCGCAGCCGAGGCCGTGCCGAAGGTCATGCAGGACGAAAAACATCAGCCACTCGAGTACACTATCCTCAAGAAGATTAAGGGCTCAGAGTTGGTCGGTAAGCGCTACGAACCGTTGTTTGAGAACCGCGGGCCATCAGCGCATCGTGTACTGCATGCAGATTTCGTGACGACCGAAGATGGTACGGGCCTCGTGCACGAAGCGCCAGCCTACGGTGAGGACGACTATGAGCTATGTAAGAAAGAGGGGATACCTATCGTTTCTCTTGTCGATGCTGACGGTAATTATACCGAAGGTCGATGGCTTGGTGAAAACATCTGGGATGTCAACAAACAGATTGCGAAGACACTTGTCGAAGAGGGTCGCGCCCTAAAAATTGAGTACGTGCAGCACGAATATCCTCACTGTCACCGCTGTGGCACGAAGTTAATGTACCGTGCGCATCCGAGCTGGTTTATGGACATCCAAAGTCAGAAGCAGGAAATGCTTGCGGAAAATGCAGGCACGAGCTGGACACCAGATGCCCTCAGAACTGGTCGGTTCAACAATATTATTGAGCAAGCTCCAGACTGGAATCTCAGTCGTGATCGCTACTGGGCAACGCCAATTCCTGTGTGGAAGGGTGTGCGCAACGATGGTACTGAAGTAGTGAAGGTGATTGGTGGCTACGATGAGTTCGAGCAACTGACGGGCAAACGGCTTGATGATTATCACCTTCCAGAGGTTATGAATGTGACGTTTGAGTGTGATGGGGTTGAGATGCGACACATTGGCAAAGTGCTAGATTGCTGGTTTGAGTCTGGATCTATGCCATTCGCGCAGTTCCATTACCCATTTGATAACAAAGAGACGTTTGAGGCTCGGTTCCCGGCCGATTTCATCATCGAAGCAATCGACCAGACCCGCGGATGGTTTTATAGCCTGATGGCGGTGAATGTTGGCTTGTTTGGCAAGGCTCCATGGAAAAACCTCATCTGCACCGGCTTCATTAATGCGGCCGATGGCAAGAAGATGAGTAAGAAGCTCAACAACTATACCGACCCGATGGTCCTGATGGATCAGTACTCGGCTGATAGCTTCCGATTCCTTATGCTTTCGAGCCCGCTGACGAACGGCGAGAACTTCGCACTGGCCGACAAAGACGTCGGTGATGTTGCGCGCAAGCTGAGTATGATCTGGAATATGTACGATTTCTTCACCATGTATGCTGAAGTCGATGGCTGGGAGTTCGACGCGAACAAGCCATTTACTCTCAATCCATCTGACCTCACAAACCCACTCGATATCTGGGTTGTCTCACGCATTCACCAGCTCACTCAAGAGGTAGGAGAGCGGACTGCTGCCTATGATCTGCAGGGCGCGCTCAAGCCAATCCTGCCGTTTATCGATGACGCGAGTAACTGGTTTGTTCGCCGCTCACGCCGCCGTTTCTGGAAGAGCGAAGACGATGGCGACAAAGCTGATGCCTACCGCACGCTTCACTACGTTCTGCTGAAGCTTGCCGTCACGATGGCGCCATTCACCCCATTCCTCGCAGAGGAGCTTTACCAAAAGCTCGGTGGTGGTAACGAGTCAGTTCACTTACTTGATTGGCCAAAGAACGATGCTGTCGACATGCTTACACTTGAGCTAATGGCAGAAATTAGAAAGGGTGTTGAGGAGGGTTTATCAATCCGAGCAGAGCATAAGTTCAAGGTTAGACAACCGCTATCGGCTGCGAAAATTTTTATAACAAAATCTCAAGATAGTTTTGACGTTGAGTTTTACAAACAGATTATTGCCGATGAGTTGAATGTTAAATCTGTGGAGTTTGAGGAAACGCAGCACTTGTATCTTCCTGGCGGTGCTCGTATGACAGAATTAGTTCTTGACATGACTCCGGAATTGAAGCGCGAAGGCCTGATGCGTGAAGTTGTGCGGTTCGTGCAGAATGCACGCAAGAACGCTGGCTTGAACGTTGATGATCGTATCGTACTTCAACTTGAAACGGATGACGAGGAGCTGGATGCAGCCATCGAAGAGCATCGTACGACGATTGGGACAGAGACATTGACGAGCGAGTTTAGGCAAGTGGACGCGCACGAGGAGATCGTGAAGGTCGAATCGAAGCAACTCACTATACGATTAGAGAAGGCATGAACGACCGCGTCATCATCGATACTCGTGAACCAAGTGAATACGAGATGAGTCATGTCGACGGGGCTGTGAATATCCCGCCAGCTGAGTTTATGCAGGGTGTGCCTACCGCGCTTCGCGCTGTTGCGAAAGACACACAGATAATCTTGTATTGCCGGTCTGGCCAACGTTCAAATACGTGCAGTATGATACTGCGCGCGGCGGGGTTCACAAATCTGGTCAATGGTATCAACGAGCACCGCGTGCAGTCCTTGCTCGGCTAGTCGAGTGGGCGGGGTATTGACTTTTATTAACGTATATGCTTAAATGTATGTGTAACACTCATTTAACACATACATATGCTTAAACTACATCGCAACTTCCCACGATTCTCACCGTTTAGTCAGTCCTCGCGAAGGGTGCAGTTAAGCGCCGCGCATCATGAGGATGACGAACTCATCACCGCTATCGAGCGTGGCCGTGATGATGAAGTCTGGACACTCGATAAGACGCCTGACGTCGCGAAACTCGATGAGTTTTGGACGACCGTCGAGGAAGACCTCAAGAAGGACCCCGAGTGGTTTGATTTTGCGAACGACTAG
>Ga0302287_10001122_pt1 | contig 11046 bp, 10 predicted proteins | sample III_Fen_E2_4_FD_200452 | JGI IMG/M metagenome (GOLD analysis project Ga0302287, IMG submission 200452) | Peat permafrost microbial communities from Stordalen Mire near Abisko, Sweden - III_Fen_E2_4 | ecosystem: Environmental > Terrestrial > Soil > Wetlands > Permafrost | place: Sweden: Abisko...
TTATATTGTTTGACGTAACTACTCAGCCAAATGCACGTGCATTTGGCTGAGTAGTTACGTTAATTTGCTGCAAAGTTAATGCTTTAGAAAAGATATCATTGGGACGATTGATGCTTCTTGCTCTATGAAGGGCACCGGCGATAGAACCATCTCTTGTGTTATCTATCAAAGCGGATAACAGGGATCCTATTTTCAATTATCATAGGGGAAACTTTTTTTAGTTGTTCTCTACATGAAGCCCCATTGCCCGGCAAGAATGTCGGCATTATCATACCCTCGAAGAGTTTATGAATCTCCCATTGGAAGGTAGATAATGTACTCGATTTACTTTTTCTTCATATTGATACGTGATTTCATGGATCTGATCGAGCTATCGCGTATACACAATATTCGTTCTGACATAGCCTCGTCCTTATTCATCCTATTCACAAGAATCATGAAGAAGGATTGATATGGGGTGAGATTGTAGTAATCCTCTTCCAATGAGGATACATAAGGAAAATCTATCAACTTGTAATAATTAAGGAAATCCAAAAAATCCTGTTTTGACCAATGCGAGACGGTCTGATTTATCAACACATGATCATAACATCTCTTTCCATTAAATGCTACCTTCGCCTCTTTGCTTTCCAGCTTATTTATCTTTGCTTCCAATTTGGAAATCTGAGTAGTTGAAGTGCCCTGTGAATTTTCCATTTCTGCTATCCGTTTTTTGTAATCATTGATGAGCAAACGATTTTTCATCAAACTCTGTTGCACTTTTGCAGCCTTATATTTTTGCCGGAAAATAAACAACACCATGAGAAGGATAAGCAATAGTAAAGCTCCAACTATAGATATCGCCCGAACTTCCAACTTATGAGCTACAAGTTCACTGTCATACTTCGCCTGAATCTCATTCATATTGTCGTTTTCCTTTATTTTTTCCATTTGCTGGTTCTGTACAAAAATGGTGTCAGCAGTGCATAATGCCTGATCATAATTTCCGGATTTTCTATACAAATTGAATAGTGTAGACAGTTTCTTTTGTTTTTCAATATTATTTGTAGGCAATGGTGATTTTCTCATGATTGTCAGGGCCAGGGCATATTGTCCTCTCTTAATTAATATATCCGCAGCTATTGCATAGGAATAGGTGGTTGGATTCTGTTGCAAAGCTTTTTTGAGAAATCTTTCTGCCTTTTCTGTATTTCCTTTTTCAAGATATAGACTACTTAGGTTACTTAATAAAATACTTTGATCTGTTTTACAGAAATATTTAAGATAAGGTAATATTTCCACTTCATATTTAAATGTAGAATCACTATTTCCAAGTCCAGAATAAGAACTTGATATGTAAGAAAAATCATAAGCGATACACAATGTGTCCCGCAATTTACGGGCATATTCAAGAGCTTTCATTCCATATTCCAAACTTTTCGCATAATGACAGGTATACATATTTACTGTGCATATGTTTTCATCAATCTTCTGGATTAGTTTTATGGTGCCAATATTCATTGCCAGAGCTTCCGCTTTTTTCAGGTATTTAACGGCCTCTTTACTTTTCCCTTGATCAGAGTACAAGGTTATGCCCTTATAATTATATGCTTCAGCCAAACGGTCTTTCGGGCCATTCTGTTCATAGTAGAATATAGCATAATCGATGGAGTCGTTTTTCACAGGAATATATTTCTTATATTTTGCTTTGGTGCATAATAGCGCATAAAGGGCAAAATTCTCATTCTTATCTATTTTTTCGGGATTGATGTTCGTCAGAATATTGTAAGCGGAATCGACTTGATCATTGTTTAGGCATACGTCAGCGATCAATAATTTTTTGTTTATACTGTCGTTGCATGAAGATATCACCACGATTAAAGAGATGGTAATTACTATTCCATGGAAAAATTTCATAAGAATATGACTTTCTATTTGATTAATTATTCAATGCAAAAATAATAAATTCGCAGTAAACGAGAGAATATTTTTATAGTTTTTATCTCAGAAGAATCTGTTTTTTATTGTCAATTGCCAATTTATCGCTTAGATTTTGTTGCATTTACATGCAACAAAATCAGTAGGTACATCAGCTTAAAATGTTGTTACATAGTATTTTAGCATGCAACAAATACGCGAAATACATGCAACGAACGACTTAATTTTTTTTACAAAAACATAAGGTGTATAAAAAAATATTTTACCTTTGCCTGAACAAAAAGTAATAAAACCTTTTAATTTAGTAGGAATAGAAAATGAAAGACAGTTTAATTTTTGCTATGGTGATGCTGTTTAGCCAAACAGACATTAATACATTTTCACAAACTATTGTTTGTGAAAATGTTACAAATTCGAACGAACCTACAGAACCGATAAATAGGCCAATTCACAGATCTCCGCAAATACAATATATAAGTACATATATGGACAATGGAATATATACATTGACTTTTAAAAAAGCATATGATAACATAGAAGTCTATATTTACCAAAATGAAGTTCTAATTGAACAAAATGTTAGGTCTTTTGAAAAAGGGGAAGTATATTATATAGACCTTCAAACGTATGGAAAAGGAGAATATACCATAGTGGTGTATGATAATGGAAATGAAATTCTCAGAGCTTCTGAAGAAATTTAAAATATAATAATCAAGTCGACAATATTATATCCATACCCCACTGGTAAAAAGGAAAGCAATGCTCGAAGCTATAAGACAGCAATTTTTATTGAATATTGCATAATGGGAAACGAGTATTTGGTTGATATCGTACAGTATTTACTGAGAGCTAAGAAAGTGAAAGCTCCCAGAAAAGAGATTTGCGTCTCCTTGTATTCTGATCCAAGCTTTCCAAGCCTTGCGGCAATATCTCAAACATTGGCCTATTTTGGCTTCAAGAATGATGCGTTTGCAGCAGATATAGACCATTTGAAGAAATTATCGAATATCCTTGTTCATTCAAAAGAAAATGATGGCCATTTTTATGTTCTGAAAGAGATAAAAAATAATACAGCAGTGCTGTATGATGGAAATTATAAGACAGTTAGTATTCAAAGATTTACAGGAATTTGGGATGGTATATTATTGACTTTGGGAAGCAAAACAAGTGCTCCTGTATATTCCGGTAAAGACCAACTTCAAATTCGCTTCAATTATTTTGTTCTTAGCATCATCCTTCTATATGGCTTCTTTATGCTTTCTGGCATATCGGCTGTCCAGTTTCTCATAGATACTATTGGCCTATTTATTTCTTACCTATTATTTCTACGACATAACAGCATATATTCAAAATTACTATTTTGCCATATAGGAGAAAAGGTTGACTGCAATGCTGTTGCAGACAAGAATCCAATAAAGCAATATCTGTCCTTTGACTTATCCATATTAGGTATGTTCTTTTTCCTTTTTGACTCAATAAATCTTTGCATACTTAATCAAGAAGACTTGTTTCTGGAATTTGTATACGTAATTGCAACACTGCTCATGATATTTCTTTCCTATTATCAATTATTCATAATAAAGACTTATTGCCTTTATTGCTTGCTAATGACATTGCTAGTTGCACTGAAGCTAGTGCTTTTATGGTGTAATGAGATATCGAACAATTTTGATTTGAACCCAGAATATGGAATAATTGCAGCTATAGTATATCTTCTCTGTGTATTATTTTACAGAAGAACGATTGATAATAGAAATTTCATCCACGAGAAAATAGCATTGTTAAGAATTAAGCGTAAGCCACAATCAATAAAATCTTTTTTCCCTGTTAAACATAACGCTTACGCGATGAATGGCGTATTGGAATTCGGGAATAAGGATGCAAGCATTATTATTACGAGTTTTGTAAGTCTAAACTGTCGGCACTGCAAAGCTGCTATAAAAGAGTCTTCGAATCTTATTAATAAGTTTCCTGGTACTTTCTTGTGGAGAGTAGTAATAGACGGAGCGTATCACAGTTCGATGAGTAATGATGAATTTGCTTCCAGAAACTCAAAACAGTTATATCTTCGTACAATTTATGAGCAAGATAAGAAATTGTGTTTTAGAAAATTGCGATCATGGAAATTCAAGGACAACTTGGGATATGATGAAGACAAAATTTTGAAATATCGTGATGAGCTGGAGCATCTTAGTCATTTGGGGCTAGCACATTATCCCACAATATGGATCAATAACAGGGTTCTCCCTACAGAATATTCGATAAGTGACTTGCAATATATTCAGCAAGATTTAGAACAATTGAAATAATGTATATGATTATGTGGAATTACGATGGGCCAGCTATCCATCGTCACTACATTCATTATATAGAGGAAAAGCCTAACCTCTCAGAAAAAGACTTAACAATACTAGTTAATGAGGTCTTTCATTAGGCAAAATGTTTAAATTATAAATTTATAAAAAATGGAAAAGTTACAGTTTTTTGAGATGCAGAAAATCTTAGGTGGTTTCAAAGCTGGATGCAAGGCGGTTCAAGCTCTTGCTGATGTGTATATAAAAGATGGTGCTACAGATGCGGAATGGGATGAATGGGCTGATTTGTTTGACCTGCTCTGCTAATCACATACTAGGACAATCCTAGTATCTTCTACACATTAGGGTAAAAAGTTTTTTATCCTAATGTGTTTTTGAAATCTATTAATAAATAAGACAAATATGAAAATTAAATTTTTTTTTTTGGCATTCTTATAGCCCCCAGTTTGCAACATGGCTATGCCCAGAAGAATCACGCCATTGAACCTTGCGTGATGGAAGTTTCATATCACTTGAGTTTGGGAAAAATGAGAGACAATTTTGCTTTGCGTATTGGAAAAAACGCCAGCCAGTACTTTAGTTACGACGAACTTCGTGATGATTCTCTTGGAAGCAATCCTGAGACAGCGATGATCATACTCAATGAGATGCTGGACGAAGCAAGAAACAGGCAGGATCAATCCAAACAGAGAGCAGCTAGTCCCGGACATGGCGATTACTTATACCGTAACCTCGACAAAGGCAGTTTTACCACTTATACCCAAGATTTCGATTCACATTATCGAATTGTAGAGGCTGTCCCTGTTCAGAGCTGGTCAATCAATGGGGACAGCACGCAACAGATTATAGGTTTCAGTTGTCACATGGCCACAACCCATTTCCGCGGTCGGGACTGGAAAGTGTGGTATTCTGAGGAAATTCCCCTGGCTCTGGGTCCGTGGAAGTTGAGTGGTCTGCCCGGACTCATACTGGCTGCCGAGAGTAAGGGGTTTGTTTCGATCAAAGCTACCGGCATCAAAACCAAAAACCTGACGCCCATCACTTTCTATAATTTTGGGGATAAAAAGTTTGAAGATATTGAGCGGACTGTCTTCCTGAAAGTCCAAAACGACCCGAAGTCATATCCTAAAAACGTAATCATGACATCTGTTATGGAATTAGAATAAGTCGAATGAAAAAACAAATTGTACTCTTCCTTTTAGCAATTCTCGCGCAAACGGCACTGGCACAAATAAGGATAAGTGGTACCGTTACCGATGCTGCCAACCAGCCGTTGCCTGCCGTAGTCATAAAGAATGTTGACGCCGCAACAAAGAAGATGCTTGGCTACACCCAGACTGATTCCAACGGAAAATTCTCGGTCATGGCGAAAGTTGGCAGTCTGTTGCGTATATCGGCGATGGGCTATAAAGAGTATGTCTCCACTGTAAAAGAAGGAATGGGCGAACAGAAGATAGCCCTCGCTGATGATGCCGTCTCGTTGAATGAGATTACTGTTAAAGCTAAGCCTGTCCGGATTGCCGGAGACACCATTAAATATCTTCTTTCCACCTACGCCAGGCCCGAGGACCGCACACTGGCAGACGTATTGTCGCGCGTCCCCGGATTCGAGGTGAACAAGGAAAATGGACAAATATCTTATGAGGGTCGCAGTATCAGCAATTTCTACATAGAAGGAATGAATATGCTTGGTGGCAAATATGGATTGGCTACCAAGTCGCTGCCACAGGCTGACGTGGCAACAGTAGAGGTCATGAAACACCATCAGCCCATACGAGTGCTTGACGATTTTACATACTCTGATGATGATGCCATCAACATCAAAATGAAAAAAGGTGCCAAGGAGCATTGGATCGCTACCTTCAGCGGTGGCGCAGGATATGAAAGCCATGGTGGACTATGGAATTTCGAGGCCTTCGCCATGCGGCTGAAGCCCAGTTGGCAGACCATGATAACCTATAAGACCAACAACACCGGCAAGGAGATTCGCAGCGAGATGGATCAGCTGATATCCCTTGAGGAACTTAATGGCCAGGCGCAGCAATTCATTCAGTTGCCGTCGCCATCGACAAGTAAGCTTCGCCAGCGTGCACTAATGAACCGCACCCATGCCTTCAGTCTGAACTCGATACGGCGAATCGGAGAAAATTCACAGGCCAGCTTTCAGGTAACTTACGCCAACGACCGCCGAGAGGCCGCGTCGCAGCATACGTCGGAATATTTCGTCAACTCCGGCAATCAGATAATCGACAATACGAAATATTATATCGAAAAGACCAATGAACTTTATGCAAAGATGAAGTTTGAAAACAACAGCGGCAACCACTATCTGAAGAATGAGTTATCGGGTGACTTCCTTTGGGACAGGCAGTTCCAAACAGAGCGAGGCACCAATCCCCATGACATGACAGCCAGCGTGCCAGCCTATACGTTCAAAGACAACCTGAGCATTATCCGGCGATTCGGAAACAAGCTTATCACCTTTGAATCGAGGAATATTATGCAAGTACGGCCGAATGCATTGAATGTGGATTCGATCCGTCAGGACATCAACCAGCACTATTACGAAACGGACACCTACGTAAAGGGAAGTTTCCGGCTGGGACGGTTTGTCGTATCAGGCAACACTGGCATCAATGCTACACAGTATGCTTTCTCCTCGAATCTCACAGGCGTACCTGACAGTTTGGGAACACAGACCGGCAAGAGCCGATTTTCGTTGTTACGGCTTTATGCCGCCCCGGAAGTTGAATACAAACTGTCAGACCTCGTCTTCCGGCTAACGGGTGAGATTGCCTATAACCATTATAAGTATAGCCTTGCCGACGCGTATTCTCGTTTTGTCTTTTCTCCCGAGCTCCGTATACGTTGGAACGTCACATCACGTTGGATGCTGTCTGCCGACGCCGGCATCACCACGAAGCAAGTGGATGCCAATCAGTTCTATCCTACGCTTGTGCTCCAGGATTATCAATATATCAATCGCGGACTGGCCGACTATCGTGTCGGACACGACAAGGACTTAGGAATCAATATCAATTATAGTGATGCCATCCATGGAACTCATCTTCGCTATCGCGTGACCCGGACTTTCGGAAATACCCCCTATACCACTTCACAACATTATGTAGGTGACTATATCGTGATTTCGTTTCTGCCACAGCGCACAAATAACAATGCGTGGAACATTGAGCTCAACGCCTCGCAGAGCCTTGGGTTCCTCAAAGGAAAGCTGGATTTGCGAGCAATATACAACACAATGAATTCTGAGCTCGTTCAGAACGGGGAGTTGATGCCATTCAATACCCGTGTGCTGAACCTGACCTCTGGATTGACAACAGGCCTGATTCCCTGTGTTGATATAGACTATAATCTGTCGTATATGCTCAACAATATGCAGATGCCGATGCTGGGCACTGCGTCAACGATCAACAGTTGGAAGCATACGGCTAAAGTGCGGGTACCGCTCTTTAAGTGGATGAGTTTTGAAGCGCTCGGCGAATACTACCACAACCAGATTGCAGAGCATCTATTCAAGGACATCTTCTTCGCTGATTTGTCCATGAAAGTTTCCACCCGACGTTTTGACTTCGCACTCTCACTCAACAATCTGCTCAACAAAAAGAACTACGCTTATAGTATCAACAGCAACTTCATACGCAGCTACAGCAACCTCAATATTCGTGGAAGGGAGCTCATGCTCAATATATATTTTAAGCCATAAATTATAATCATTTAGTGAAATTATATAAGAATTTTAAATATAACAGGCAGCATGATTCTATGCAATGTGGGGTAACATGTTTGCAGATGCTATGCCGATATTGGGGACATAAATATTCTTTAGATTTTTTGTCTTCATTATGTAAAGAGAGCAAAGAAGGTGTTTCGCTATCTGCAATTAGCACTTCAGCAACAAAAATAGGACTCCAAAATGAATGTGGCCTGGCGAAATTAAAAGAATTGTCAGGCAAGAATCTTCCATGTATTCTTCACTGGAACCAAAACCACTTTGTGGTGCTGTACAAAGTGAAGAAAGGAAAGACCTTCTACATTGCCGATCCGGGAAAAGGACTTGTAAAATATAATTTGGAGGTGTTCATGAAGCACTGGATAAGCACGACATCAGGCGGTGAGGAAAAAGGCATAGCGATGTTCTTAGAACCTACTCCCAAATTTTATGAGAAAAACGTCGAAGAAGAGAAAATATCAGAACAGCGGTCGTTCAGATTCCTCTTTAACTACATCAATAAATACCGTCGCTATTTTGGACAGATCATATTGGGATTATTGGTGGGCAGTATACTGCAACTATTTCTCCCGTTCCTCACACAGTCCATCGTGGACATTGGTATCAAAAATCAGAATATTGATTTCATCTGGCTCATACTACTGGGGCAGTTGATGCTGACAATCAGCCGCACAGCCATCGACTTCATTCGCAGGTGGCTGCTACTCCATATCAGCATGAGGATAAACATTTCATTGATAAGCGACTTCTTCATCAAACTGCTAAAACTGCCCATGTCGTTCTTCGACACCAAACTGATGGGTGACCTGATGCAGAGGATGAACGACCACAGCCGTGTGAACAACTTTCTCACACAGCAGACTCTCAATGTCACCTTCTCGGCATTTACCTTTGTTGTATTCAGTATCGTTCTGTTATCATACAACTGGCTCATATTCGCCATCTTCATTTTGGGAAGCATGCTCTTTGGAGGATGGATGGCTTTGTTCCTGAGACGGAGGAAAGTTCTCGACTACGAACTCTTCGAGCAGCAGTCTGTCAATAGCAACAAGACGTACGAGTTTATTACTTCCATCCAGGAAATCAAGTTGCAGGACTGTGAGCAACGCCGTCGGTGGGAATGGGAGGACACACAGGCGGATCTCTTTGGAGTGCAGATGAAGTCATTGAAACTCCAGCAGACCCAGGAGGCGGGAAGCATCTTCATCAACGAGCTGAAGAACATTGTCATCACGGTGGTGGCTGCTACGGCCGTCATTCACGGACAACTCACGCTAGGCATGATGCTTGCCGTGCAGTACATCATCGGGCAACTCAACTCTCCCGTAGAACAGCTGATGAACTTCTTCTACTCTGTGCAGGACGTCAAAATCAGTCTCGAACGTATCAACGAAATCCACAGAATGGATGATGAGAACGGAAAGCAAGGACTGCAGACATCGGTGAAGGAAGAATGCAAGGGTATTGAAATGGAAAACATCAATTTCAGATACGACCCTCACGCATTGAAAACCATCATTGACGGTGTAAGCATCCACATTCCTAAAGGAAGGGTCACGGCAATCGTGGGGGCATCGGGAAGCGGCAAAACCACGCTCATCAAACTCATGCTGGGCTACTACCCCGTATTAGGAGGAGAGATACTGATCAGCGGGACGGATATCAACTCGCTCAACAAGAAATGGTGGCGCAGACAATGCGGGGTGGTCATGCAGGAAGGCGTCATATTCTCCGAATCCATTGCACGAAACATTGCCGTGGATGATGGAGAGATTGACAAGGAACGGCTGTTGAAAGCTGCCGGGATAGCCTGCATCAAGGACTACGTGATGGCACTGCCGCTGAAGTTCAACACCAAGATTGGCCGGGACGGTGTGGGACTGAGTCAGGGACAGAAACAACGCATCCTTATCGCAAGGGCTGTCTACAAGAATCCAGAATATATCTTCCTGGACGAGGCCACAAACTCCCTGGATGCCAACAATGAGCGTATGATCGTGGAAAACTTGGGCATGTTCTATCAAGGCCGCACTGTTGTTATTGTTGCCCACAGGCTAAGCACCGTAAAGAATGCCGACCATATCATTGTATTAGACAAAGGCAAGGTAGTGGAGAAGGGCAACCATGAGCAGCTCACCAAAAAGAAAGGGGAATATTACAAACTCGTGAAAAATCAGCTTGAACTAGGTAATTAAACCAGAAACGGACATCATGGAAGAAGTAGAGAAGATTGAATTGAGAAGCGAAAAGGTAAGGCGTATCATCGGTGAGATTCCACCAAGTATCGTGCGTTATGGTATCTTTGCCATAACCATTATTGTTACGGCCCTGCTGGCTGGTGCTTATTTCATTCCGTATCCCCAGACCATTAATGGCAGGGCTGCGGCATTAGATTCAAAAACGGTAATGGTGGACGTTCCATACAAATATGCAAATACAATTCATATTGGAATGAAAGCCAACATTGAGTTTCAAGGATTTGATTCCGAAGACTGGGGATATATCGTTGGCATGGTAGGGAAAATATCAAGACAGCCGGAAACACGCAATCACACGAACTACTTCACTGTCACCATGAGTGTCAAATCTGGGAAATATAAAGTAATCAGAGGAATGGTAGGAAATGCAACTGTTCTTGTTACCAATGAGAGCATATTGGAACGGTTGTTGTCCAAGCTATTAGGTACATAAGGAGGATACGAGAAATAATGCGATAAAAGAAAGGGTAGGATGTGGTCTGGCAATGGTAAAGTTTCTCTCTCTTGACTACGTCCTAATCCTTTTTCTGTCGCAGATGAAAACTTCCGTGGGAGTCTGAGATATGCCTAAATATCATAAACGGCGATATTCCCTATAATTATGGGCAAAACAGAAGAGGACGTGGAACGCATATTGGGCATTGGCCACAGCACAATGCGATCAAACAGAATAATCATCAAATCTTTCATGCTGAACGTTTTTTCTTCATTTTTCGCTTGTTTTCATTTTTAATAATTATCTTTGCAAAAAAATATTATGTCACTACTCAGAGTCATACTCGCCATTGTATTTCCACCGTTTTCA
>Ga0302287_10001133_pt1 | contig 10933 bp, 9 predicted proteins | sample III_Fen_E2_4_FD_200452 | JGI IMG/M metagenome (GOLD analysis project Ga0302287, IMG submission 200452) | Peat permafrost microbial communities from Stordalen Mire near Abisko, Sweden - III_Fen_E2_4 | ecosystem: Environmental > Terrestrial > Soil > Wetlands > Permafrost | place: Sweden: Abisko...
TCGCGCAGCGTGCCGACGCGGATATTGGGCGTGTCGTACCACTGGTAAGGCAGCACCTTGGTGACGGGCATGCGCCCGCGCAGCACGGCCAGGCGGTTCGGCCAGTGGGCAAAGTTCGGAAACGCGACGATCCCGGTGCGCCCGACGCGGGCGGTTTCCCGCAGCATCACTTCGGCGTTGCGCAGGTGCTGCAGCGTGTCGATCTGCAGCACCACGTCGAAGGAGGCGTCGCCAAACAGCGCCAGCCCGGCTTCCAGATCAAACTGAATCACGTTGACGCCACGCGCCATGCAGGCCTGCACGTTGGCGTCGTCGATTTCCACGCCGTAGCCGGAGCAGCCGCGCTCGCGGATCAGATAAGCCAGCAGCTCGCCCGTGCCGCAGCCCAGATCGAGCACCCGCGAGCCGTGCGGCACCAGCCGGGCAATCGAGAGCTGATCGGGCGGCAGCGGCGCGCTTTCCGTGCGGCCCGGCGCACCGGCGGTCAAAAGGGCTGGCGAATTGAAATCTGCTTGTGTTGTCATGCGGCCACCTTGCTCTGAAAATAAGAGCGCACCACGGCCATGTAACGCGGGTCGTCGAGCAAAAAGGCGTCGTGGCCGTGCGGCGCGTCGATTTCGGCGTAGCTCACGTCGCGCTGGTTGGCCAGCAGCGCCTTGACGATTTCGCGGCTGCGCGCCGGGGAAAAGCGCCAGTCGGTGGTGAAGCTGACCAGCAGAAATTTGGCCCGGGCTTTTGCCAGAGCGCGGCTCAGGTCGCCGCCGAATTCGCTGGCCGGGTCAAAGTAGTCGAGCGCCCGCGTGATGAGCAAATAGGTGTTCGCGTCGAAATACTCGGCGAACTTGTCCCCCTGGTAGCGCAGATAGCTTTCGATCTCAAACTCGACTTCCTGGGTGGAGTATTTGTACGGCGCTGCGCTGTTGCTGGCGCGCCCGGTGCCGTCTCCTGCGGAGGCTGCGTCCGGCGCGGTGCCGCCTTCGGCAATGTTTGCCTCGCCCGGCGCGCTGCGGCGCAGTTGGCGGCCAAACTTTTCGTTCATCACGTCGTCGCTCAAATAGGTGATGTGGCCGATCATGCGGGCGATGCGCAGGCCGCGTTTGGGCAGCACGCCGTGGCGGTAAAAATGTCCGCCATGGAAATCCGGGTCGGTGACGATGGCGCGGCGCGCCACTTCGTTGAAAGCGATGTTTTCTGCCGTCAGATTCGGCGCGCTGGCGATGACGAGGGCGTGGCGCACGCGCTCGGGGTATTGCAGCGTCCAGCTCAGGGTCTGCATGCCGCCTAGGCTGCCGCCCATGACGGCGGCCAGCGTTTCAATGCCCAGTGCGTCGAGCAATCTGGCCTGCGCGTTCACCCAATCCTGCACGGTGACGACCGGGAAATCGGCGCCGTAAACCGCGCCGGTGTCCGGGTGAATCTGCATCGGCCCGGTCGAGCCAAAGCAGGAACCTAGGTTGTTCACGCCGATGACGAAGAAGCGGTCGGTGTCCAGCGGTTTGCCGGGGCCGATCATGTTGTCCCACCAGCCTTCGGAGCGGGGTTTAACTTGGCCGCTGTCGTCAAGATAGACGCCCGCGACATGGTGCGAGGCGTTGAGCGCGTGGCAAATCAGCACCGCGTTGGATTTGGCCGCGTTGAGCTGGCCGTAGGTTTCGTAACTCAGGTCGTAGGCGCGAATCGACGCGCCGCTGCGCAGCGCCAGCGGCTCGGCAAAATGCATGGACTGGGGCGTGGCAACAAGAACAGAAGCAGAAGGCACGGTGAAAAGCCCCTCAACAGGAAAACCCGCGCTCAAACCGGCAAGACTGGCGCGGAAAAAACAAAACCCGGCGTCGCCAAAGGCGAGACCGGGTTGAATGGCGCTTCGTCTTTAGCGGTACTTTTAAAGCGCCCGCAAGCTGAGCAAATCGGCGCCGGGCAAGTATAGCAATCTACGCTTTTATCAGCAGCGCCAGCACGCCAAGCCCGGCAAAGATCAGCGCCGACACGACATGCACGACGCGCAGCGGCAGCAGCCGGGTGACGCGCTCGCCGAGCCAGACCACGGGCGCATCGGCCAGCATCATGCCCAGCGTGGTGCCCGCCACCACCCAGTACGGGTTGTATTTGGCGGCCAGCATCACGGTGGCAATCTGGGTTTTGTCGCCCATTTCGGCCAGGAAAAACGCCACCACCGTGGTGCCAAACACGCCAAAGCGCGGCATGCTCGAGGCTTCGTCGTCATCGAGCTTGTCGGGAATGAGCATCCACGCCGCCATCGCGATAAAGGAGGCGCCCAGAATCCAGCGCAGCACCTGCGGACCGACCAGCGTGGTGAACCAGGCGCCGAGCGCACCGGCCATCGCGTGATTGGCAATCGTCGCGACCAGAATGCCGAGCACGATAGGCCAGGGTTTGCGAAAGCGCGCGGCGAGCACCAGCGCGAGAAGTTGCGTCTTGTCGCCGATTTCGGCGAGGGCGACGATGCCCGTGGAGACGAGGAAAGCTTCCATGCAATAAAACAGCTCCGGCCGGAATAAAAAACCCATGACTGCGCGGCATCCCCGGCCTGAAGCTTGTATTCAGTATTGGAGGCTGCGCAGTCAAAGGTCTCGCCAGGTCTGGACTGTTTGCGCCATGTCGGCCCCATTGCAGGGCCGGACAAGTCTGTTGACGCAAACCCCTTTCAATCCTTCTTGCGAAGAAAGAAGGGCGGCTACTCCCCAATGACAGTCGGCATTATAGCCAGCGCGTTTTTGCATAAATGCCATTCAATGGTGCATATTTTATGGGTACGCACCTTTATAGAACAATTTGGCGCACTTCTTGCTTTTATTTGGTGCTATTTCTGGTTTTTTACAGAAAACGCACCAATACAACACATTTCATTCAAAGAGAGAGTTATGGACGCACTAAAACAGGGCTCTGATGCCTTGTTCATTTTGTTGGGCGGCATTATGGTGCTGGCCATGCACGCAGGTTTTGCCTTTCTGGAACTGGGCACGGTTCGCAAAAAGAACCAAGTCAACGCGCTGGTCAAAATTCTGGTGGATTTTTCGATCTCGACGGTGGTCTATTTTGTCGTCGGCTATGGCGTGGCTTACGGCACGCATTTCTTTGTCGGTGCCGAGCAACTGGCCGCAAAAAATGGTTATGAGCTGGTTAAATTCTTCTTTCTGCTGACTTTTGCGGCGGCGATTCCGGCGATTATTTCGGGCGGCATTGCCGAGCGGGCGCGCTTTTACCCGCAACTGATCGCAACAGCCGTTATCGTTGGTTTCGTTTACCCCTTCTTTGAGGGCATTGTCTGGAACCAGCATTTTGGCGTTCAGGCCTGGCTCAAGGCGCTGACCGGCAATGAATTTCATGATTTTGCTGGCTCCATCGTGGTGCATGCCATGGGCGGCTGGCTGGCGCTGCCTGCGGTGATCCTGCTGGGCGCGCGCAGCAACCGCTACCGCAAGGACGGTGCGATGTCGGCGCATCCGCCGTCGAACATTCCGTTTCTGGCACTGGGCGCGTGGATTTTGATCGTCGGCTGGTTTGGCTTTAACGTGATGAGCGCGCAGACGCTGGACAAGCTCTCGGGCCTGGTCGCGGTGAATTCGCTGATGGCGATGGTCGGCGGCACGCTGGTGGCGCTGCTGCTGGGCAAGAACGACCCCGGTTTTGTCCATAACGGCCCGCTGGCCGGACTGGTGGCCGTGTGCGCCGGCTCGGACGTGATGCACCCGCTGGGCGCGCTGGTGGTAGGCGCCGTGGCAGGCGCGGTGTTTGTCGTGATGTTCACCTGGACGCAGAACAAATGGAAGATTGACGATGTGCTCGGCGTGTGGCCGCTGCACGGGCTGTGCGGCACCTGGGGCGGCATTGCGGCAGGCATTTTTGGCAGCCAGACGCTGGGGGGCATCGGCGGCGTGAGCCTGAGCGCGCAGCTGATCGGCAGCGCAATGGGTGTTGCTTGGGCGGTACTGATGGGCTTTGCGGTGTACGGCACACTGAAGGTCACGCTGGGCCTGCGCCTGAGCCAAGAAGAAGAGTATGAAGGTGCGGATTTGTCGATTCACCGCATCGGCGCCACGCCCGACCGGGAAGTCAATTGGTGACAACCCAGACGACTTTTACATCTCCTGCATAAGCTGAATTTTTATGACTATAAAAAGCCTGATGTCAAAAAATGCTTGACTTGTTTTTTAAATAACTAGAGCATAATATGTGTGCGCGGATGAGAGTATCCGCGCATGTTAGGTGATCGGTCAGTTTCGCGCGCCACAGCGGTACGTTGAAGATTTGTTGTGCTTTCGGGACCCCATCGCTTTTATTTTTGTGTTTTAGAGGAGTCCCTTCATGGGCAACAAACTTTACGTCGGCAACCTGCCTTACTCGGTGCGTGACGAAGATCTGCAACAGTCTTTTGGCCAATTCGGTGCTGTCACCAGCGCCAAGGTCATGATGGAACGCGACACCGGTCGCTCCAAGGGCTTCGGCTTTGTCGAAATGGCCAGCGATGCAGAAGCACAAGCTGCCATCAACGGCATGAACGGTCAGCCTCTGGGCGGCCGTAGCGTTGTGGTGAACGAAGCTCGTCCGATGGAAGCACGTCCTCCACGTACCGGCGGCTTCGGCGGCGGTGGCGGCTACGGCGGTGGCGGTGATCGTTCCGGCGGCTACGGCGGTGGCGGCGGTGGCCGTTCGTCCGGCGGCGGCAGCGACGGCGGTTTCCGTAGCCCGTACGGCGGCGGCGGTGCTGGCGGCGGCCGCTCCGGTGGCGGCGGCGGTGGACGCGGCGGCTACTAAGCCCTGCTTCAACCTTGCGGGTTCACTGCCCGCATAAACAGCCTCTTCAATCCTGATTGAAGAGCACTTAAAAAGGCTTCAAGACTTTGGTTTTGAAGCCTTTTTGCATTCTGACTCTCTATTTTCAAAAATGGCGATGCTCAGCGCATCGAACCTGCGGCCTGGCTGACGGACTGAGGCACCAGCACGCCGCGTACACGTCCGGTCAGAACTGCTACTTGGTCCAGGTTGTTATAGGAGAAATTGTTCCCAGTAAACTGGTCTGCACCCCGGATCAATACCACTGGCAGGTGGGACTGGAGCCGCTCCTCCTTCAAGAACACATGCAAGAATTCACCGCGAAATTCCAGCGACGGATTCTCTTTGCCACCGGGATTCAGGCTGGCTTGGCGCAGCACCTGCGCATGATCCGTCAATTGAACTTCGGAGCCGTCGCCATTGGCGTAAGCCCGCGCCGCCGTTGCCGTCACCAGCAGGCTTTGCAGATCAATGCTGCGAATACGCACCTGATCGATTTCCAGAATGTCAGTATCCGGGAAATGCCGGGCTTGGCTGCCATCAATTTGGCTTTTCAGCTTGCCTGCTTCATCAAACGATTTCAGCGTGAAGTTTTTCATGAAATAGTCCACCTCATGACGGACCTCGCCAGCAGTTGGCGGAGCGGTGGGGCCAGACGTGTTGCGCACCAGCCAGTAAGTGCCCAAGGCTAAAGCCAGCATCAGCAGCAGCGGCATATACATGGCCATGCGATCCCACAGGCGCAGCACAGCCAGCCCCATCGCCTTTCGCGGCGGCAGGGCCGCGCCACGGCTCTGCTCCGGCATGGGCAGTCTGTGGATCATGCGGTGTACTCAGCGAGCAAATCGGCATATCGCCCACTGGCAATTAGCAGCAGGTCGCACCACTCGCGGGCCGCGCCGTGGCCGCCCGGCGCCTGGGTGATGTAGGAGGCACGCGCCCTGACTTCCGGGTGCGCATTGGCGGGCGCGCAGCTTAAGGCGGCGCGGGCCATCATCGGCAAGTCGGGCCAGTCGTCGCCCATCGCGGCGGCGGCGCTCCAGTCCAGGCCCAGAGACTGCAAAATCTGCTCGGCGGCTGGGCGCTTGTCCTCGGTGCCGAACTGCGCGTGGACGATGCCCAGCGCCTGCAATCGGGCGCGCAGCACGGCGCTGTCACGGCCAGTGATGACAGCCGGGGTGATACCGGCTTTTTGCAGCAGCTTCAGGCCGTGGCCGTCCAGCGTGTTGAAACGCTTGATGATTTCGCCCGCCGAGCGAAAGCCGCCCAGCGTCACGGCCCGCTCGTGACCATCGGGGTATTCGGAAAAGTACAGGCCGCCGTCGGTCAGCACGCCATCGACATCAAAAAAAGCAACTTTCACGCCCTGGGCGCGCAGCAGCAGCTCGGGCGAAAAATTCAGTCGTGGGCCGGTATCCGGCGTCAAGGTTGAAGTGCTCATATCAAATCACCTTGGCGCGCATCAAATCGTTGGTGTTCAGCGCGCCGCACAGTCGGCCCTCGGCATCGACCACCAGCACGCTGTTAATGCGGTGGCGCTCCATCAGCGCGACCGCATCGACGGCCAGCGAGTCGGCGGGCACGGTTTGCGGACGCGGGTGCATCACCTCGCCAGCGCTCAGGCTGCGCAGGTCCACGCCGCGCTCAATCAGCCGGCGCAGATCGCCGTCGGTGAAAATGCCCAACACCCGCTGGCCCTCATCGACCACGGCGGAAGCGCCCAGCCCTTTGGCGCTCATCTCGCGCATCAGTTCGGTGAACGAGGTGTCCAGTGGCACTTGCGGAATGGCTGCGCCACTGCGCATCACGTCGCTGACATGGGTGAGCAGCTTGCGCCCGAGCGCGCCGCCGGGGTGCGAGCGGGCGAAGTCCTCCTCCTTGAAACCGCGCGCATCGAGCAGGGCCACGGCTAGGGCGTCGCCAAGGGCCAGTTGCACCGTAGTGCTGGCAGTGGGCGCCAGGTTCAGTGGACAGGCTTCCTTGGGAACACTGCTGTCCAGCGTGACGGTAGCCTGCCGGGCCAGCGTCGATTGCAGGCCGCCGGTGATGGCAATCAGCGGCACGCCTAAGCGGCCCAGCACCGGCAAAATCACGACCACTTCCTCGCTCTCGCCGCTGTTGGAAATCGCCAGCACCACGTCGTCGGACTGGATCATGCCCAGATCGCCATGACTAGCCTCAGCCGGATGAACAAACAGCGCGGGCGTGCCAGTGGAGGCCAGCGTGGCGGCAATCTTGCGCCCGATGTGGCCGCTTTTGCCCATGCCCATCACCACCACGCGGCCCCGGCAGGCGGCCATCAGCGCGACGGCTTGGACGAACTCGTCACCGACCCGGCTGGCCAGCGCCAGCACGGCGGCGGCCTCGGTCTGAAAAGTCTCTCGGGCAATGCGCAGGGCTTGCCCGGCATTCAAATTCACAGCGTCAAATTTCATGGGTGCATTCTAAGAGGCGCGTAACGCCCACCCGTGTGGTCATCGGGCGGCAACGGCGGGAGGCGCCAAACCATCCGCTAACATCACCGCCATGAGTGCGCTTGAAATCACCTTGCTTTACCTGCTGGCCGGCGTGCTGGGCGTCGTGGTCTGTCGTTCGCTGAAACTGCCGCCGATGCTGGGCTATCTGGCCGTGGGCGTCGTGATTGGCCCACACGCGCTGGCGCTGGCGCGCAACGCCGACGGCGTGACGCATTTGGGCGAGTTCGGCGTGGTGTTTTTGATGTTCGTGATCGGGCTGGAGTTCAACCTGCCCAAGCTGCGCACAATGCGCCGCCATGTCTTCGGCCTGGGCTTGCTGCAGGTGACGCTGACGATGGCGCTGATTACGCTGATCTCGGTGGCACTGGCACGTCTGACACCCGTTTGGTGGACGATGGGCTGGCAGACTGCGCTGGCGCTGTCCTGCTCAATTGCCATGAGCAGCACGGCCATCGTGGTCAAGCTGCTGGCCGAGCGGCTGGAGCTGGCCAGCGAACACGGCAAGCGTGTGATGGGCGTGCTGCTGTTTCAGGATCTGGCCGTGGTGCCACTGTTGGTGCTGATTCCGGCGCTGGGCTCCTCGCCTGACGAGCTGTTCACGGCGCTGGGGCTGGCCGCGCTCAAGGCTGCTGCGCTGCTGGGTCTGCTGCTGACCGGCGGACAGCGCGTGATGCGCTGGTGGCTGACGCTGGTGGCACGGCGCAAGAGCGAAGAGCTGTTTGTGCTGAACCTGCTGCTGGTCACGCTGGCGCTGGCCTGGCTGACCGAGCTGGCCGGGCTGAGCTTGGCGCTGGGCGCGTTCATTGCCGGGATGCTGATTTCCGAAACCCAGTTCAAGCACCAGGTGGAAACCGACATCCGTCCGTTTCACGATGTGTTGCTGGGACTGTTTTTCATCAGTGTCGGCATGATGCTGGACTGGCGCGAGGTGGTGGCGCACTGGGGGCTGGTCCTGGCGCTACTGGCACTGCCGCTGTTTTTCAAGCTGGCGCTGGTCACGGCGCTGGCGCGCTGGCTGGGCGCTTCAGCCAGCGTGTCCTTGCGCACCGGGCTGTATCTGGCGCAGGCAGGCGAATTCGGCTTTGTGCTGCTGTCGCTGGCGCAGGGCAGCAAGCTCATCCCGGCAGCACTGATGAACCCCATTCTGGCCAGCATGGTCCTGTCGATGGTGGCCACGCCGTTCATCATCATGCACAGCAACCGCATCGTGATGAAGCTCGTTGCCAGCGAATGGATGCTGCAATCGCTGCAGATGACCTCAATTGCCAGCAAATCCATCAACATCAACAAGCATGTGATCATTTGCGGCTATGGCCGCTGCGGCCAGAACCTAGGCCACATGCTGGAGCGCGAAAACATTCCCTACATGGCGCTGGACTTAGACCCGGATCATGTGCGCCAGGCTGCGACGGCGGGCGACTCGGTGGTCTTTGGCGACGCAGTGCGGTTGCAGTCGCTGATTGCGGCGGGCCTGTCGCGGGCCAGCGCCGTGGTGATCACTTACCTGGACACAGCCAGCGCCCTGAAAGTGCTGGCCAACATCCGCGCCCATGCGCCGACGATCCCGGTAATTGTGCGCACCGCCGATGACCGCGATCTGGAAAAACTGCAAGCCGCCGGAGCCACCGAAGTCGTGCCCGAGGCCATCGAGGGCAGCCTGATGCTGGCCAGCCACGCGCTGGCGCTGGTCGGCGTGCCAATGCGCCGGGTGATCCGGGTGGTGCAAGATCAGCGCGACGCACGCTACAACCTGCTGCGCGGCTACTTTCGCGGCGCTGATGACCACAGCGCCAGCGAGCTGGATCTGGAACGCCTGTCCAGCGTCACCCTGACACCCGGCATACGCTCCATAGGCCAGCCACTGGGCATGCTGACGCTGCACACAGTCGGCGTGCGCGTGGTCAGCCTGCGCCGCGCCAACGGCAAAACCCTCAAGACACTGAAGGATGCCTACCTGCAAGACGGCGACACCCTGATGCTCTCAGGCAAGCCCGAAGCCCTCACCTTGGCAGAAGAAGCCTTGCTACGCGCCTGATAAGCAAGCGAGGAGCGAAGCCTGACAGCGGCGCTTACAAATCCCCATACTGCGTTTTGCTTAGGATGGGGACAACGCTTGGATCAACCATTTCAGTATCCTGAAAATCCTTGGGTTGGTTGAAACGGCGTCGTGGAGGGGATTTTTCCTGCGGCATCGCCTGACCTTGGGCGGAAGCGGCCAGAAGAGCCTGTTGAAAGGCGATCACTTCATCAGCAGCAATCGTTTCATGCGGCGATTTCGGTTTGACCGGCTGAGCGGCCAGGACCGGCTGAGCGGCTGTGCGCCCTGCCACAGGAGGAACAAATTTGGCAGCGGGTGCAAGCTCGATCATGCGCCAGTACACGGCAGACACGATGATTTGAGATCGCTCTAGGGCAACCTCCATGATGGTGGTCTCCATCGCGCTCAGAGGCGGGGGTGGCTCTCCCGCCACGACAACCAAGCTCATCATCACCATGAAATCATTGCCCTGCGGATCCTCTGAGAGCACTTTGAATTTGTAGTTGGCGGGCAAAATTCCAGTGCGCGTCATCGCCTCGCGAATCGCCACAAACACCTGATCACGACGGAAATGCCGTGCTTTGGTGTGCTCGCTACGCTGATCGGGTTCAGGCTCCTGCGATTTTTTCGGACTGACGGCTGGACGGCTTTTTTCCTCTGGCACCGGGGGGTTCTGTGAATGACGGGAAAACAAGTTAAAAATAGACATGTTCAGAGGGTTCTTTTGAAAAATATCCCCTTCGGCCAAAGGGATATGTCGTGACTGGAAATGGAGCTTGCCGTGGTCGCCGGACCAGCACTTTCAATTCAAGCACGAATGTATCTAATTGTTGGACATTTTTTTGAAAAGATGGTGAAATTCGCTTTTTCGGCTTTTTAGCGACTTCATCTGCATCATTTCTAGCGATCACCACTTGTGGCGGCCATCCTCAACGGCAGCATAGTTGGCCTATTTTCCGATGCAGAAGCTGGAAAAAATCTCGCCCAACAAGTCATCCGAGCTGAAGGCGCCAGTGATTTCGCTCAGGCTCAATTGCGCTTGGCGCAGGTCTTCGGCCAGCAGGTCCAACGCCGGGCGGGTGGCGTTGAGCTGGGCGTGGGCCGTCTGCAGCTGCGCCTGAACGCGCTGCAGAGCCTGCACATGGCGCTCGCGGGCCATGAACACGCCTTCAGGCGCGGCCTGCCAGCCGACCACTTGCAGCAGTTTTTCGCGCAGCCCTTGCAGGCCAGTGCCGGTCTTGGCGGAAATCAGCACGCCGTTTTTCACTTGCGCCAGCACCTCGGCCGGGGCGCTGTCTGCCTTGTTCCAGACATCAATGACGGGGGTGTTTTTCGGCAGTTTTTCAGCCAGCGTGCGGGCCAGATCAGCCTCATCGGCCAGATAACAAGAAGCCTCATCCGCCGAAGCTTCATCCACCGGGCCAGCAGCCTGCTGCCGGGTCAGGTCGTGCAGAAACAGCACCGCATCGGCGCTTTCGATTTCTCCCCAGGCGCGCTGCACGCCGATTTTTTCCACCTCATCGAGCGCCTCGCGCAGACCGGCGGTATCGACCACATGCAGCGGCACGCCCTCGATCTGGATCAGCTGCGAGACCTTGTCGCGCGTGGTGCCTGCAATCGGCGT
>Ga0302287_10001142_pt1 | contig 10891 bp, 5 predicted proteins | sample III_Fen_E2_4_FD_200452 | JGI IMG/M metagenome (GOLD analysis project Ga0302287, IMG submission 200452) | Peat permafrost microbial communities from Stordalen Mire near Abisko, Sweden - III_Fen_E2_4 | ecosystem: Environmental > Terrestrial > Soil > Wetlands > Permafrost | place: Sweden: Abisko...
CACCCGCATTCGATGGGCAAATGGAGCATGGCGTCGCGCACGCACGTCGCGCACATGACGCACGGCGACTTCTACCACGGCGAAAAGTCGCTGACGCTGGACAAAGCGCGCGACGTGAAGATGGAACTGATCACCAAGAGCGGCAAGGCCATCGTGCTCAAGCCCAAGCTGGCCCTGCTGGACGGCGAGATCATCGACTCGATGTTCATGAGCAAAAAAGCCCTGTGCGAGTTCTATGAAACCCAGCTCGAAGACGCACGCCAAACCGGCGTGATGTTCTCGCTGCACGTCAAGGCAACGATGATGAAGGTCTCGCACCCCATCGTGTTCGGTCACTGCGTGAAGATTTACTACAAGGAAGCCTTCGAGAAGCACGCCGCGCTGTTTGAAGAACTGGGCGTCAATGTCAACAACGGCATGTCCAATCTGTACGACAAGATCGCCAAGCTGCCCGAGTCCAAGCGCGAAGAAATCGAGCGCGACCTGCACGCCTGCCACGAGCACCGCCCGGAACTGGCGATGGTCGATTCGGCCAAGGGCATCACCAACTTCCACTCGCCCAGCGATGTGATCGTCGATGCGTCCATGCCTGCGATGATCCGCATTGGCGGCAAGATGTGGGGCTCGGACGGCAAGCCCAAGGACACCAAGGCAGTCATGCCCGAGTCCACCTTTGCCCGCATCTACCAGGAGATGATCAACTTCTGCAAGACCAACGGCAATTTTGACCCGGTGACGATGGGCACCGTGCCCAACGTCGGCCTGATGGCCCAGCAAGCCGAAGAATACGGCTCGCACGACAAGACGTTTGAAGTGCCGGAAGACGGCGTCGCCAACATCACCGACCTGGCCACGGGCGAAGTGCTGCTGTCGCAAAACGTCGAAGCGGGCGACATCTGGCGCGCCTGCCAGTGCAAGGACGCACCGATCCGCGACTGGGTCAAGCTGGCCGTGAACCGCGCCCGCAACTCCGGCATGCCCGCGATTTTCTGGCTGGACCCGTACCGCCCGCACGAAAACGAGCTGATCAAGAAGGTCGAGCTGTACCTGAAAGACCACGACACCACCGGTCTGGACATCCAGCACATGTCGCAAGTGCGCGCCATGCGCTACACGCTGGAGCGCGTGATTCGCGGCCTGGACACCATCAGCGTGACCGGCAACATCCTGCGCGACTACCTGACTGACCTGTTCCCGATCATGGAGCTCGGCACCAGCGCCAAGATGCTGTCCATCGTGCCTTTGATGGCCGGCGGCGGCATGTTTGAAACCGGCGCGGGCGGCTCGGCGCCCAAGCACGTCAAGCAGCTGGTCGAAGAAAACCACCTGCGCTGGGATTCGCTGGGCGAGTTCCTGGCGCTGGCCGTGTCGCTGGAAGACATCGGCCAAAAGACCGGCAACACCAAGGCAACGCTGCTGTCCAAAACGCTGGACGACGCCACCGGCAAGCTGCTCGACAACGGCAAAGGCCCATCGACCCGCACCGGCGAGCTGGACAACCGGGGCAGCCATTTCTACCTGGCGATGTTCTGGGCACAGGCACTGGCCGCACAGACGGAAGACAAGGAACTGCAAGCGCATTTCGCGCCGCTGGCCAAGTCGCTGACGGAGCAAGAGCCGCAAATCGTCGCCGAGTTCAAGGCCGTTCAGGGCCAGCCCGCCGACATCGGCGGCTACTACCTGGCCGACACGGAAAAAGTGACCGCCGTGATGCGCCCTAGCGCCACCTTCAACGCCGCGCTGGACGCAGTGCGCGGTTAATCGCCCAAGCTGGGCGGGCCTGCACCACGCTGCGGGTTCGCGCTGACCCCAAAAAATCCCCTGAGGCTGTCCGCGTCAGGGGATTTTTTTGCGAAAGAGCTACAGCCTGATCGTCACAGTTTTCTAGGCACAATAGGCGCCTGCAAGAGCACGCACACATTGGGAAACGCTTTTCAGCACATGGCTGGCGACTTTCCCCTTAGCCTGAAAGGCAGCAGGCGCTCGGCCCGGCAGCTTGATCCCGCCAGCCCTTTGTGTGAACACCTTTTACCCTTTTCATGTCCGGCCCCGTGCCAACGACCAGGAGCCATTGATGACTCAATCGACCTCAGACGCTGAGCTTTCATTTTTCAAGCGCCTTCCCATCGCCTTTGGCGCGTTTTTTAGCAGCCTGTCCGATCCCGCTTACGCCGCCCGCGTGCAGGCGCTGAGCCTGCCACCCGTGCCCGTGCCCGTGCCCGCAGCACCAATGCCAGCACCTGCACCGACGCCAACGCCCACCGTCGCGCCCGCGCCCGTCGCCCCCCAAGAAGCCAGCGCCGACGCCGCCCTGCAACTGCTGGCCCTGCTGCAACGCGAAGCACGGCTGATTGACTTCACCCAGGAAGACCTGAGCGCCTATTCGGACGCTGACATCGGCGGCCCGGCCCGTCTGGTGCAGCAAGGCTGCGCCAAGGTGCTGCGCGAGCATTTCACCCTCGCCCCCGTGCGCCCCGAAGCCGAAGGCAGCCGCATCACGCTCAATGAAGGCTTTGACGCCCGCGCCATCCAGCTGACCGGCAACGTCGTCGGCCAGGCGCCGTTCAAGGGCGTGCTCAGCCACCGGGGCTGGCGCGCCACCGAGACGCGCCTGCCCAAGCTGGCCGACAAACACGACTCCACCGTGCTGGCGCAAGCCGAGGTGGAACTGTGAACGCCGCCAAAACCAGCGCCACCAGCGCCGCGAACCCTGCCAACGCCGCCAGCCCAGCCGCTGAAAGCGCCGCCCCCGCCTCGAACGCCACAGCCAGCGCCCCGAGCGGCCCCCAGTTCTCCATCGGCATCGACCTGGGCACCACACACTGCGCGCTGGCCTATGTGAACATCGCCGCCAGCGACGGCGAAAAAACCGTCCACGGCGTGCTCGACATTCCGCAGCTCTCCGCGCCGGGCAGCGTCGAAAACCTGCCACTGCTGCCGTCTTTCCTCTACCTGCCGCACGCCGACGAGCTGGCTGCGGGCGATCTGGCCCTGCCCTGGGCACCGGCGCAAGACTTTGCCGTCGGCGAGTTCGCCCGCACACGCGGCGCGCTCACGCCGATCCGCCTCGTTTCCAGCGCGAAAAGCTGGCTCTGCCACCCCGGCGTGGACCGGCGCGCTGCCATTCTGCCCGCCGACGCGCCGCCCGAAGTGGCGCGAGTCTCGCCGCTGCAAGCCTCGACGCATTACCTGACGCACCTGCGCCAGGCCTGGGACGCGGCCCACCCCGAAGCGCCGTTTGACCAGCAGGACGTGACCATCACCATCCCCGCTTCGTTCGACCCCGCCGCCCGCGAGCTGACGGCAGAAGCCGCCCGCGCCGCCGGTTACACGGGAATGACGCTGCTCGAAGAGCCGCAAGCCGCGCTTTACAGCTGGATTCAAACCAGCGCCGGGCAATGGCGCAAAAGCGTCAAGCCCGGCGAAATCATCCTCGTCATCGACGTGGGCGGCGGCACCAGCGACTTTTCGCTGATCGCCGTGCTGGAGCGGGGCGGCAATCTGGAGCTGCACCGCGTTGCTGTCGGCGACCACATCCTGCTCGGCGGCGACAACATGGATTTGACGCTCGCCCACATCGTGGCGCGCAAGCTCGCCGCCACCGGCAAGCAGCTCGACCCGTGGCAAATGCGCGCCCTCACCCACGCCTGCCGCAGCGCCAAGGAAAAACTGCTGACCGATGCCAGCGTTCAAGCGCAAGCCATCGTCGTGCCCAGTCGCGGCTCCAAGCTGATTGGCGGCTCGATTCGCACCGAACTGACGCAGGCCGAGGTCAACGCCACGCTGCTCGAAGGATTTTTCCCGCAGGTGGACGCGGCGGCGCGCCCGGTCAGCCGCCCCCGCGCCGGTCTGACGCAGCTCGGCCTGCCTTACGCGCAGGACGCGGGCGTGACGCGCCATCTGGCCGCGCTGCTCGGTCGGCAGGCGGGCGCGACGGCGGAGCTGGAAGGCTTTAGCGGCGCGGTCAACGCCAGCGCCAGCTTTTTGCACCCGACGGCGGTGCTGTTCAACGGCGGTGTCTTTAAATCCGACCTGTTGAGCGGGCGCACGCTGGCCACGCTCAACGGCTGGCTCGCCGCCGAACAGGCCGAACCGGCCCGCGCACTCACGGGAGCGGATATGGATTTGGCGGTGGCACGCGGCGCAGCCTATTACGGCTACGTTCGACGCGGCCAGGGCGTGCGGATTCGCGGCGGCACGGCGCAGGCGTATTACGTGGCGATTGAATCGTCCATGCCCGCGATTCCCGGCTTTGAGCCGCCGATTCAGGCGCTGTGCATCGCGCCCTTCGGCATGGAAGAAGGCATTGAAACCGATTTGCTGGCGCAGGAATTCGGCCTCGTCGTCGGCGAGCCGGTGCATTTGCGCCTGCTCGGCTCTTCCGTGCGGCGGCAGGATCAGCTCGGCACGCTGCTCGACTTCTGGCAGCCCGACGAGTTGCAGGAACTGGGCGAAATCCAGGTCACGCTGCCCGCCGAAGGTCGCCGCTTGGGCGAAGTGGTGCAGGTGCAACTCAGCGCCGTCGCCACCGAAACCGGCACGCTGGCCCTGAGCGCCGTCGCCAGCCAAGGCGGTGCGCGCTGGAAGGTGGAGTTCGACGTGCGCGGCAATAGCTGAAGCGAAGTTGGCCCATATGTCACCTTTCACTGATTTTCCGCAACGCATCTTCTTAGATTCGTCCACTTTGCAAACCATGCTTAATTACGGCGGATTTTTGTACGATGGGGAAGAACTTGCAGAAAACACCCCCATACACAGCGACTCCCTAGGCATCGAAAAGCTTGAAGCTTTGCGTTTAATTATGCAAATTGGTTATCGAGCACCTTTTGAGTTCGCGCTTTCGGCCAACAGCTTCAACGAAGTCAGGCAAGCCAAAAACGCTTCCTACTTGAGATGGGCATACGACGTACTCGATCACTGGAACGTCTGCCTAGAAGAAAACGGATTACCACAAGAGAACACCCGTGGGCTTGCCGCTATTGAATCAGACTCTATTGGGTATCTCGGTTCTGGTGATCGCATGCTGATAAAAGACGCGCTAGGTTTTGGATGCGATACCTTTCTCACGATGGAAAACAAATTACCGCGAAATGGTCCGCATCTTCATAAAGTTTTAGGGTTGCGTGTCGAGTCACCTATTGGCGTTTGGAAGAGGATTCAGCCATGGACAGCCTTGTTCCACTAACTATGCGACTAAAAAACCGTTCCAGCGGACTATTGGCCAACTTCGCTGCTTATCAACCGCTGAACTAACTCGTCAGATGAGCTCGCACTACATCGTCGGCATCGACCTGGGCACGACGCACACCGTCGTCGCCTACGCGCCGCTGGCCGCGCCGAAAAAGCGCGGTAAATCGGCACCGCCGCCCGGCATCACGCTGTTTCATATCGAGCAGCTGATTGCGCCCGGCGAAAGCGCCGCGCTGGCGCTGCTGCCCTCGTGCCGCTACCACCCGGCACCCGGCGAGCTGGCGGCCAGCACGGTTCAGTTGCCGTGGCACGCCAACGCGACAAGCCCGGAAGCGGGCGCCAGGCCCACGTCAAGCGCGAACGCGGCCACAAACGGAAATGCAGCCGATCCGAATGCAGTCCCGGCGCCAGCGCCCGTCATCGGCCAATGGGCGCGCAAGCTGGGCGCGCAGACGCCGGGCCGACTCGTCACCAGCGCCAAAAGCTGGCTCTCGCATGCGCAAGTGGACCGGCTCGCGCCGATTTTGCCGTGGGGCGCGCCCGCCGAGGTGGCAAAGGTCTCGCCGGTCGAGGCCAGCGCCAGTTATTTGCGCCATGTGCGCGCCGCGTGGGACGCGCAGTTTCCCGCCAGCCCGCTGGCGCAGCAGGAGTTGGTGCTGACCGTCCCGGCCTCGTTTGACGAAGGGGCGCGGGCGTTGACTTTGCAGGCTGCGCAATTGGCTGGCTTGCCCAAACTTCGCCTGCTTGAAGAGCCGCAAGCCGTTTTTTACGACTGGCTGCTGCGCCACCGCGCCCGCCTGAGCGAAGAGCTGGCGCAAACCCGCCTGGTGCTGGTCTGCGACGTGGGCGGCGGCACGACCGATTTGAGTCTGATTCAGGTCGAGCCGCAGGACGGCGGCCTGCCGCAGCTCACACGCATTGCCGTAGGCCAGCATTTGATGCTGGGCGGCGACAACATGGATTTGGCGCTGGCGCACACGGTGGAAATGCGCATGGCCGCGACGGCGGGCAGCGTGGGCGGCACCAGCGCGAGCAGCGCGGGCAGTACCGGCGCGAGCGGCGCAGGTGGTACTGGCAGCGCTGGTGGCGCTGGTGGCACCGGCGGCACACCAGCCGCGCCGCTGTCCGCCGGGCGCTTGGCGCAGTTGATGGAACGCTGCCGCGCCGCCAAAGAGCTGCTGCTCGCCACCAACGCGCCCGAGCAAACCCAGGTCACGCTGCTGGGCGGCGGCTCGCGCTTGATTGGCGCCAGCCGCTCGACCACGCTCACGCGCCAAGAGGTCGAGCGCCTGATCGTCGATGGCTTTTTTCCGCAGGTCGGCGCTGACGCGCGGGTGCAGCCAAGCCGCAGCGGCATCGTCGCATTTGGCCTGCCTTATGCGCGTGACGCAGCCATCACGCGCCACATTGCCGACTTTTTGCGCCAGCACGGCGCGCTGCCCGACACGCTGCTACTCAACGGCGGCGTGTTCCGCGCCGACGCGCTGGCGCGGCGGCTGGCCGACACGCTTGAAGGCTGGCGCGGCGCGCCGCTGCGTCTGCTGCACAACGACAACCCCGACGTAGCCGTGGCACGCGGCGCCGTCGCCTACGCGCTGGCGCAGCGCGGCGATGCACCGAAAATCGGCGGCGGCGCGGCGCGCAGTTATTTTTTGCTGCTGGATGCGGGGAAAGGCGGCGCGTCCAAAGGCGCGGCCCCGCGCGGCATCTGCATCCTGCCGCGTGGCACCGAAGCGGGCCAGGAAGTGTTGTTGACCGGGCGCACCTTTGCGCTGCGCTTGGGCCAGCCCGTGCGCTTTCACCTGCTGACTTCGCTGGCTTCAGCTCCGGGCCAAGCGCCGCCGCAGCCCGGCGAGCTGGTCGCGCTGGATTTGGACAATTTTTCGCCGTTGCCGCCCATCGTCACCGTGCTGCACGCGCAGGAGGCGGCAGGTGCCCAGGCCGCAGACAGGCCCGCAGCGCGCCCGCCAGCATCCCGCCCGACGACCACGCGCCAAGATATTCCCGTACAACTGGCCGCGTCGCTGACCGAAGTCGGCACGCTGGAGCTGCACTGCGTCAGCGTGGCCGATCCGGCGCAACGCTGGCGGCTGGAGTTTGACTTGCGCCACGCCGATGCAGCCGCCGCCACGCCCGACACCGGCACCGACTCGGATGCCAACGCCAACGCCAGCAGCGGCGGCGGCAGCAACAACCAATCCGCCAACCGCCTACGCCAAGCGATTGAAAAAATCGACCACATCTTCGGCACCGGCCAGCCCGCGACGGCCAAGGAAGTGCGCCAGTTGCGCGCCCAGCTCGAACAGGTTTTGGGCGCCAAAGAAAGCTGGGCCACGCCCGAATTGCGCCAGTTGTTCGATGCGCTGTGGCAGCGCGCCCGCACCCGGCGCCGCTCGGCGGAGCACGAGCGCGTCTGGCTCAATCTGGCCGGTTTTTGCCTGCGCCCCGGCTTTGGCGACCCGCTGGACGGCTGGCGGCTGCAGCAGCTCTGGCCGCAATTCGCCTCTGGCGTGCAGCACAGCAAGGACAAGCAAGCCTGCGCCGAATGGTGGACGCTGTGGCGGCGCGTCGCGGGCGGGCTGGACAGCGCCCAGCAACTGCGCCTGCTCGACGATTTCGCCTTCAATCTGCAAGACAACCGCGACGGCCTGGACGCCGATGGCCCACCACCGGTCAAGGGCAGCGACGAGGACATGCTGCGCCTGGGCGCGTCGCTGGAGCGCATCCCCGCAGACTACAAGGCCGAGATCGGCGAGTGGCTGCTGGCGCGGCTGCAGACGGCAACCACCGCTGCGGCCACCGCCAGCGACAGCCTGACGCTGTGGACGCTGGGCCGCATCGGCGCGCGCCAGCCGTTTCACGGCAGCCCGCACGACGTGGTGCCACCCGACACTGCCGCGCTGTGGCTGCAAACCCTGCTGGCGCTGGACTGGAAGCGCCTCGAAGCGGCAGCCTTTGCCGCCGTCAGCCTGGCCCGCGTCACCGACGACCGCACCCGCGACCTGCCGCTGGCGCTGCGCGAACAGGTCATCGCCCGACTCGCCGCCAGCCACGCCCCGGCGCTGTGGGCGCAGATGGTGCGCGAAAAAGTCGAACTCGATGCCGCCAGCGAACGCCGCGTGCTGGGCGAATCGCTACCGCCGGGGCTGAAATTGATGGCTTGACCAAGCTTTGGGATCAACCGAGCCAATGATGGCGGTCAAGGATTTTTAGAAAATCAGCCATCAGATAAGGTTCTGGATTGCGACATCGCGGTAAGAGCCGCCAAACTTTAACACCCCCTTTTTTCTATTCCAGTTGAATGAATCACACCCTCCTGCCCGCAGCCGCACATGAGCCTGCGCCACTCCCGGAGTTGCCCGTAGCGCCCGGCTCTTTCCAATCCCTGCAATTCACCGCGCCCTTCGTGCAGGACACGGGCGGCAGCAAATCGCTGCACTTCACCCACGGCGAGCTGCAAAGCATGATGCTCACGGAACACCCTTCGCGGCTGGAACTGGACTACACGCGCACGATGATGGGTTTTTTGCTGTTCAATCCGGCCCCCAGCCACATCGGCATGATCGGCCTGGGCGGCGGCTCGCTGGTCAAGTTCTGCCACCGTCACCTGCCCGCCAGCCGCATGACGGTGCTAGAAATCAACCCGCATGTGATCGCGCTGCGCCGCGAATTCCAGGTGCCCGATGACGATGCGCGCCTGACGGTGCTTGCCGCCGACGGCGCGCTGTTTTTGCAAACCGAAACGCCCGCGTTCGACGTGCTGCTGGTCGATGGCTTTGACCACGACGGCCAGCCCGCCGCGCTGTGCAGCCAGCGGTTTTACGACGACTGCGTGGCGGCGCTGGCGCCCGGCGGCCTGCTGGTGGTGAATCTGCATTACCAGCACCCCGACTACCCGCTGCTGGTCGAGCGCATCGCCCGCAGCTTCGGCGGCAACGCGGTCGAAATCGTCGTCGAGGAAAAAACCAACTCCATCGTGCTCGCTTCCAAAGGCCCGGCCATTTCGCCGCACGCCTTGAGTTTGCAGCGCAGTTTGGCCGCGCTGGGCGACGAGGCGCGCCGCCAGCTCAAGCCAGAACTGGCGCGCATTCTCTGGGAAATGAAAAACCTCGACCAGGACGGCGTAGCATAGGCGCCCGATACTGCCGCCCTCCCTCATTTTTCTCAGAAGAGCTTTTGTGGTTTCCCAGCTTAAAAAACGCCATGTGTTTTACCTCAGCGGTTTTGATCCGCGCGGCCCGGCGTTCTACCGGCGCCTGTACGCGAACGAATCGGCGCGGCAATCGGCGCTGAACGGCATGGCGCTGGCCTTGGGCAAGAGCAGCAAGCCCTCCAAACTCAGCAGCGCCTGGACGATTCAGGCCACAGTAGAAGATCAGGCGGTCGAGACGCGCTATGAATTCCTGCGCTGGGACGACCTGGTCCGCAAATACTGGCAGCGCAACGAGCTGCGCATCGTGCTGGATTTCTGCCGGGTGTTCGCCATGTGCGTGGGCAATGGCATGTTGTGGCGCTTTCTCAAAACCGCGTGGCCGCCTTTTGTCGCGGCAGTCGTGCCGTTTCTTTTAATCATGGCGACGTTGTCGCTGGCCATCGGCGCTGGCGCGCTGGCGGCTTACGCCGTCACGGCGGCGGATCTGTCCAGCTGGCTGAGCTGGGCCGCCGGACTGGGCGCGTTTGCCGCCGTGCTGCAACTGGGCCGCCGAATGGAGCGGCGCATGAACAGTTTTTGGCTGCTGCGCATTTATGCCTTTACCGAACAGCAAGCCTGCGACAAGCTGCCCGACCTGGAAGCGCGCCTAGACAGTTTTGCGCTGCAACTGGTGGCGCAGGCCAGCGCCGCGCAGGACGACGAAATTCTGCTCGTCGGCCACAGCACCGGCAGCATCATGGCCGTGTCCGTGCTGGCGCGGGCGCTCGAACTCGACCCGAATCTGGTCAGCCGGGGGCCGCGCATCAGCCTGCTGACACTGGGCCAGTGCATTCCGCTGCTGAGTTTTTGGCCCCGCGCCGAGCGCTTTCGCCGCGAGCTGGCCCGCGTTTTTGAGGCCCGTCAGATCGACTGGGTCGATGTCACCGCGCCGACCGATGGCGCCTGCTTTGCCTTGGTCGATCCGGTCGCCGCCACCGGCATCACGCGCCCAGAAAATGCCGAACCCGGCGCCGAGCCCAGCGCCCAGCCCCGGCCCAAGCTGCTGTCAGCGCGCTACGCCACGCTGTTCACGCCCGAGACCTACGCGGCCATGCGGCGCAACTGGTATCGCCACCATTTCCAGTACCTGATGGCGGGCGAAAAAGCGGGCGACTACGATTACTTCGCCATCACCGCAGGCAGCCAGACGCTGGGCGAGCGCTTTCGCGCCACGGCTTCCGTCACAAACTTCACCGGCCTGAAAAAGGTATTCTCATGAGCCGTTTTTGCCCCGTCTATCCCAAGCCGCTGAAAAGCAAGGCCTCGATGCTGCTGATGTTTTTTGGCAAGCGCCGCTCCTGGCTCGACGGCCTGTACGAGCGCAGCTACGGCATGAAAATGGGCGAAATCAAGCTGCCCGGCCTGGAGCTGTACATGGTCAACGAGCCCTCGCTGGTGCGCCGCGTGCTGATCGAGCAGGCGGCCAAATTCCCCAAGCACACGCTGCTGGGCAAGCTGCTCAAACCGCTGCTCGGCGAGAGCATCTTCACCACCAACGGCGAGCAGTGG
>Ga0302287_10001143_pt1 | contig 10889 bp, 9 predicted proteins | sample III_Fen_E2_4_FD_200452 | JGI IMG/M metagenome (GOLD analysis project Ga0302287, IMG submission 200452) | Peat permafrost microbial communities from Stordalen Mire near Abisko, Sweden - III_Fen_E2_4 | ecosystem: Environmental > Terrestrial > Soil > Wetlands > Permafrost | place: Sweden: Abisko...
CATGGTCACCAATAACACCACCATGCCCGGCACCATGTACCATGAATATTCGAGTTCCGGGTTGAATAGAATGCGATCATGGATTTCGAGAGGAGTGATCGACTGAACCTCAATCCCTTGCGCCTCTGAGTGTTTTACCGACTGCTGCGTACCCCACGCTTGCAAGATTGATTCCGCGTAGCCAGCGCCTGTTGCTGATGTCGCTGCATCTTGCCCATCCACCAAAATTTGCACCTTTGCGGGGATCCCTGATTCTGGGTCATCTTCTGTAGGCATTGCGTGTTCAAGATCTTCACTAAAGCCTTTGGGAATAATGATGGTAAGCAGAATTTGTCCACGCAGCAAGGCTTCGCGGGCATCTTCAATGCGGGCGAATGTTGTGTGTTTGGTGAATCGGGCGTTGTGGCTCATGTGTTCCGCAACTTCTGCTGACTCTGCGCTATGGTCTAAATCAACCACACCAAAGGAAATGTTCTTCACGTCACGGCTTAATGCATAGCCAAGTACCAGCGTTTGCAAAATGGGCAAAACAAAGAGCAAGCGTAAAGAAATTTTATCACGCTTAATCTGTGAAAATTCCTTCTTTAGAATTGCGAAAAGGCTTCGCATAAAAATATGACTGCGCATTAATGCTCCCTTCTAAAGCGTGCTGAGGCGAGCATTAAAAGCACTACAGCCATAACACCAAGCACCAACGCGCAAAACCAAAGATCACTCCAGCTAGCAGCCTTGAGCACAACTCCGCGCACTATTTGCAGATACCACGTGGCTGGTATAATCTTGGAAAGAATTTGCAATGGGTAGGGTAAGCTTGCGAGAGGAAATACAAATCCAGAAAGCATAATCGTCGGCATCATCGTGAGCCCAAGAGACATCAACATCGCGTGTTGTTGCTTTTGTACTACCGTGCTTATCAACAAGCCAATGCCCAGTGCTACCAGTAAATACAAGGCTGTAGAGCACGCTAAGAAGCCTGAATTGCCGCGAATATGTACGTCAAAAACAAGTCGCCCAACCAGCAAAATGAAGAAGCCTGAAACCGATGCAATTACAAAGTATGGAGTGAGCTTTCCTAAAATAATTTCACCTGCATGCAGATTCGAAATACGTAGGTTACTCAATGTTCCCGATTCTTTTTCGCGGGTAACCGTAACGCTAGTGAGTAAGGCTCCAATCATAATCAGAATGGTTGCCATGAGGCCAGGGACAAAAAACAGTGCGCTCTTTTGTTCTGGATTATATAGAAAGCGGGTATCTGCATGAACCACCTCGGGAGGCTTCTGCTGTAAGGCTTGCGCGATATGAGCATGAAAAAATCCAGGGATTGCGTACCGCAGTGTTGTCGCCATTGCTGGGTCACTCCCATCGAGTAATACAGATACTTGCGCACCACCTTCGGTGATGTTTTTTTCGTAATCAGCATCGATACGAATGATGGCGCGTGCCCTTGTGCGCACAAGAATTTTTTCGGGGTCCCCTGCAGCAACGACTTCGACCACATGAAATTGACTGTTGGCTTCAAGTGCTTGTGCAAGTATGCGTGAGGCTGGGCTTGGATGTGGGTCGATCAGCACAATAGGGGCATCTTCGATTTCACTTTTGAGCGCGTATCCAAACATGAACATCATCACCACAGGCAGGCTAACAATGATGAAGAGCGTTTGCCCATCGCGCAGAATGTGGTGAAACTCTTTGGCGGCTACAGCAACAAGGCGATTCGGGTTCATTGTTTCCCCGAATGCTTATTGGCAAAAGCCAAAAATATTTTAGCACAGACAATGATCGAACATGCGAAGATGACCGTGCAACTCAGCATGAATCTGTGGAAGTTCTTAGCTACTTGCACAATGCACTTCTGCGTATTCATGAGCGTCTCGCTTGTTTTGCCACAGCTAAGAAGACCTCTTGCAAAGATGCGACGTTGTGACGTTCTTTTAATTCAGGCGGGGTTCCTAAGTCGGCAACTTTCCCATCCACTAAGAAACATGCACGGTGGCAGTATTCTGCTTCATCCATGTAATGCGTAGTGACAAAGATTGTGGTGCCGCGTGCAGCCTCTGCTCTGATCAAGTCCCAGAAGGCTCTGCGGCTTAATGGGTCTACCGAACCGGTGGGTTCATCTAAAAAAAGAATTTCAGGAATGTGTGCGGTTGCGCAGGCGAGGCTAAGTTTTTGCTGCCATCCCCAAGGGAGTTCTCCTGTGCGGCGATCAAGAATTTCTGTTATGCCTGTACGTTCTACTGCGCTGGTGAACTGATCCTCGATGCTGTGTTTGGGAATTCCATACAGTTCCATGTAAAGAGCAAGATTTTCTCGCACATCCAAGTCTGGGTACAACGAGAATTTTTGACTCATGTAACCTATGCGTGTGCGGATTCTTGCCGTCTCCCGCAAGATGTCGAACCCTGCGACCGTCCCCGCTCCAGAGCTAGGTTGCAGTAGGCCGCACAGCATTCGAATTGCCGTTGTTTTCCCTGCACCATTCGCACCCAGAAATCCATAAATCTCACCGCGCTTCACTTCGACGTCAATATGATCAACGGCAACAAAAGCGCCGAATTTTTTGGTGAGCCCTTGCGTCTGAATGCTAAAGACTGTGTTCATGAATTTGCCTCCGCAGCCTGCAGTGCCTGCAAAAGCACATCTTCGATGCGAACGTTAGCCTGTTGAATTTTCGTGGCCTTAGGGCAACAGGTCTGCACTAGAGAAAGAACTTCAGCGCTCTCCATGCCTTGTGGTGCAAGGGCGTGCAGATCTCCACCCATTGGGTATAAACAAAGAATTCCTTGTGGTGGTGTTGCATGAATTGCAAAATGCAATGATGTGTACCCTTGAATTTTCCACAGGGTTCCGGGGAGTTTTGCGCAGAGTTCTTGTGGAGTGCCTTGGCCAATGAGTTGGCCTTGGTGCACCAGGGCTACTTGGTCACACAGCTCTGCTTCATCCATATAAGGGGTACTCACCAAAGTGGTGCAACCGCGTGCCTTTAATTGTGCAAGCATGTTCCAAAAGTCTTTGCGGGTCACTGGATCTACGCCCACGGTGGGTTCATCTAACAGCAAAATACTTGGCTTGCGAATCATGGCGCAGCAGAGCGCAAGTTTTTGTTTCATTCCACCCGAAAGTTTAGCTGCTTGGCGATTTTGTGCGGGCTCAAGTCTCGAGAAGGCAAGTAAATCTTGGATAGTGTGGGGTAATTCTTTCTCGTTTATGTCCACAATTCGAGCCGCAAATTTCAAATTTTCAAACACAGTCAAATCACCGTAGAGCGAAAATTTTTGTGGCATATAGCCTATGATACGGCGAATTTCCTTGGACTGTTTGTGCGCATCCAAGCCCAAAATTTCTGCATGCCCGCTTTGAGGCGTAAGTAAGGTAGAAAGGATTCTAAACAGTGTTGATTTCCCTGCACCATCAGCTCCGATCAATCCAAACAGCGAGCCGAGTTGCACTGAAAAGCTGACTCCGCGCAAAGCATGCTCGCCTGCGTGGTTATGGGTTAGCTCGTCAATGTAGATAGCCGCGTTTTGCATTATTCAGCCTTGCGTTCCCAAATTTCAATGGGCATACCGCGCTTCAAGATTCCACTTACGTTCGCAGCCATTGCTCGGGCTCTAAAAACCAGCTCGTTGCGTGCTTCACGGGTTTGTACGCCCTTGGGTGTGAACTCCGCTTCTGAGGCAATCCAATTGATGCGTGCGGGAATCCATTTAGCATCTGTGCCTGCATCGATGCGCAACAGCACAATTTGCCCAAGCCTGTATTTTCCTAGTTCAGGTTGTGGCACAAAGAAATCGGCCCATAAGGAATCTGTGCGACCCACTTCAAGCACTGGGCGGCTTGGCAGTGCGGTCTCTCCGGGATTTTTATAACGAGCGAGTACACGGCCTGCAGTGGGTGATTTCAAATAGCAACGCGAGATCTGATCGAGTAAGGTTTTCCGCTGTGCTTGTAACAAATTTGCTTGCACTTGCAATGCATCGACAGCGCGCTTCGCAGCCTCAATGCGAGCTTTCGAGGTAGCGCGTTGCGTTTCCAAATCGTCTTGCTTTTGCTTGGTGGCTGCGCCTTGTGCTACGAGTTTTGTTGTTCGATCTACTTCGCGAGCAATGCCTTCGTCGGTACTTTGTAGCGTCTGGTTGTCTGCTGCACGGGCTTGAACATTTGCACGCACTTGCTGTAGTGCGGCATCGAGTTCCGCCATTTTTAGGATGAGTGGAATCGAATCAACGGTTGCTAGCAATTGACCCATCGATACGCTATCGCCTTCGCGCACAAGCACGTTCACGAGTGTTCCAGAGCTTGCTGGAGCGAGTTTCCATAGGTCTGATTCCAGTGTAGCCGAAGAAAGAAATCCTGCGGTCGGTTCTTGTTGGCAGCTCATGGTTAAAAGTCCAAGCGCACATGTGATATAGAAGGATCGTTTGTGTGTCATTTTATTCTCCTGTGAAGGCAATGTCTTGACCCCTCGTCCATGCAATGCGTAGGTCGAGTGAGGCGCTGCGATAGCGAAGAAGGATTAAGCGAGATTCAAGTTCCAGTGTGCGCAGATCACTGTCGCGGATTTCATCGGCAATAGCGGTTCCACCAACCTGTGCTGCTTGCAGGGCATCGTGTGCAGAGCGAGCTGCAGCAAGGCCAGCTTCCAACGCCTCTTGTTCTGTGTGTAACGATTTTCGTTCTGAGTTGAGTTGGTGCAATGTTGTGCTTTGATTCTTGCGTAAACGTTCAGCTTCGAATTGCATGGACTTCGCGTCCGAGCTAAAGCGTGTGAGGGTTGAGCGACGTTCAAATCCGTCAAATAAATTCCATTGCAGTTGTACGCCAGCCAGTGCATAGCCCATCCAAGAACTTCCGAGTACCTGTAAGCCAGGGTTTCCGTAGCGATACCCAGCCATAGCACTCAGCATTGGATATTGGCTAGCTGTAGCAGCTTCGCTTGACTTCTCGATGCTCTGCGCTTGGGTTTCAAGTTCATCAGCGAGATACGATTTTGGGGTCGTTTGCATTGGGGACTGCGTTATGCACAGCGTCATTTTTTCGCGTGGGTAGCTTATGTCTGTGAGGTTGCTGAATTCCGCGGCCAACGAATCCACCAAGCGCGATGACTTGGCTGTATCAGCAGCTGCGAGGGCTACATCTGCTTGGGCGGAGAGCACTTGTGCTTGAGTGGCTGTCCCTTCTTGTTTTAACGTCGCGATGGTTTTTACGTGTTCCATTTTCACTTGCAAGCGTTCTTGAATGACGCGCGAATCTTCGAGTGCAGACTGCAAGGCTATGTGCAGCAAGCCTAATTGCAGAGCCAAGTTATTTTTGGTTTGCACAAAATCCATGGTTTGTGCATGTGTTGCAAGCGTGGCTGCTGCAATAGAATTGGTCTGTGCAAATCCGGTAAAGATTGCGTAGCTTGCAGTAATGCCAAGCTCTGAGCGGTTATGACTCCCTTGTGGCATGGCCGCAGCAACTGCAGGAATAGGGATGTTGAATTGTGCAACCTCACTTGTGTATTGATAGCTCGCCGAAGCATCGAGCTTGGGCAATTGAGTTGCTTTTAGCGAGTTTGCACTAGCTTCACGTGATTTTATTTTTTCAGAGGCTGCTTGTATTGATGGATGTTTTGCAAGAATGGATTGCCAAGCTTGGTTTAAAACAGGGCATGCAGACTCTTGAGCCTGTGCTCCCATGGAGAGTAAGAAAAGCAAGCCAATGGTTAAACATAGGTGCAATTGTTCACTCATGCTTGTTCTCCATGGGGAGGGTTGCTGAGTGCAATAGTGCTGTAATATGACGCTTGCGTTCGGGAATGAAGTTTTGCTGTAGAACCTTTTCGTAACCCGCGAAGGTAAAGAAGTTTGTGTAGAGGGGTTTCAATAGATAGGTGCCCCATACAAGAGACATCATACTCAACATGGTATGGGGAATAGCAAGATTAGGTGCTTTGACTTTTGGGTTTGCTTGGGCAAATTTTTCTTTCATGGTGCTCGCAATTTTTTGAATCAAAGGTGCAACGCCACGGAGGATTGGTTCGAGATGTGCTCCGCCATCGGAAAGTTCTCGGAGAGTCAACCCCACGAAGTCAGGATTATTTTCGAGAATATCCATGTATGTGTTTACAAGGATAAGCATGCTATCCTCGACAGATTTCTTTTCGGTTCCTTTTCCAAATGCGTTTGAAACGCTTTCCGACAGGCTTGAAATCACGGATTGTAAGGCTTCCGAATACAGATTTTCCTTGTCGCGGAAATGATAGTGCAGCAAAGCCTTGTTGATGCCAGCACGATCTGCGATCTCTTGCATTCGTGCCCCGCGCAGGCCATTCTCGATGAATTCCTTGCGTGCGGCTGTGAGAATTTTTTCACGAGTGGTGGCTTCCGATTCGACGATTGTCTTTGTTTGCTTTTTCATAATTTAACCAAATGGTTTGACTATATGGTTAAATAATACGATTTTAAAAAGGCGAAGTCAATGGTGCAACGCACATCAAATGCAGAAATGCGCGACCTTGATGCCGCAAGAATCCAGAGTGTGTTCTGCGTCGATCCCGCTACGCCCATCCTTCGATCCCGCTACGCCCATCCTTCGATCCCGCTACGCCCATCCTTCGATCCCGCTACGCCCATCCTTCGATCCCGCTACGCCCATCCTTCGGTCCCGCTACGCCCATCCGTCATTACCGCCACGGCGGTAATCTCCCTACGTTCCTGAGCGTGCTTCCCTTGTATTTCCATGTGAGTCTAGCTGTTCCCTCCCTGTGCCCCACATCACAGTCTGTGCAAAGTACCCCCAAGAAAAGTTATCTATTCCCCCATGGCAGGGCGGCTGTACACCAAATTAATTTTGCAAGACTTTCACATTCGTTTGTCTGTCTATCCTGATCAACATTGGCTTTGGGAGGTTTCATGCGTTTGAGGTTGTTATTGGTTGCGACCATGTTGTTCGCTGTGAATCTCTGTGCTCAGGATTCCATGGCTGTGTCCACTATCGACAAGTCGACAGGTGTCAAAACCCTTGTTGCAGATAGCGCAACGCCCCCTCCGACTGTGAGTACATCTGTTCCTATTGCAGAGGTTCCAAAGCCAGTGTCCATCACACAGAAGCATTCTAAACCCAACGTTGCCGTGCTTGAGTTTTCGGGAAGTTTCAAAATCTTTACGCGAGAAGATATTCAGGCGATTACCAATCGTTTTGAAACAGAACTGATGAAGACTGATTCTTTCACGGTACTTGAGCGGCGCAATATGGACGCTATTTTACAAGAGCAAGGGTTCCAACAAACAGGCGTTTGCAACAGTGCCGAATGTCAAGTGCACGTGGGCCAGCTTCTTGGCGTTGATCGGATTATTACTGGCGAAGTCTCCAAAATGGGTGACATCATCAGCTTGAACCTGAAAATGGTCGATGTCGAGAAAGGCAACAATACGTTGAGCCATGTCATTGATATCAAGGGCGAACTCCAAGATGTGCTGCGTGGAGGGTGTTACGAAATGGCACAGATTTTCAGCGGCAAGAAAAAACCAGAAAGTGAGCGAACCATTTTAACGGCAGAAAAATCAAGCGCATGGCCTTGGATCCTTGGAGGCGTTGGGCTTGTGGCGATTGGCGCAGGCACCTACATCGTTTTGAATAGTGGCTCAAGCAAACGCAGCGACTATACGGTTGACACCGGATTCTAAGGGATACTTTATGAGACAGCAATCGAAAACCGCAATGATTTTATTTCGCGTTACTCGCCTTTTTCATGTTATTCATCCATGCGACAATTGTACACTACGCATAGGTGGGATTTCCTGCGTTCTTCTGCTCCTAACCTTTCTTTGCTCTTGCAATTTTCCCTCGTCTTCCCAGTCGAGTTCTTTGCCCACGGTGACGACAAAATATGGAGTTGATTTGTCAACAATTCAAGCTTTTGATAGCGTGGTGGTGGACATTGTTGTGGACGGGGTTGCCCAGGGGCATTCCGTGTATACGGTTGCTAACGAAGATGCGGCAAGCCATAAGATACGCTGGGAAATCAAGGTTCCAGAGACCAAGGTCGTGAAGATGAATGCCTTGATCTGGCTGAATGGCGATGTGATTGCGACCCAGTCAGAAACATTTACGAGTGGACAAGCACCAAGAATTCCAACAATTACTTTAGGGCCTATGCTATTTACCAAATATTCTGTTGATCTTTCTGCAATGCCAGCTTTTGACAGTGTAACTACAGATATTGTTGTGGATGGTGCTACGCAGGGAGGACATTCACAGTATGTGCCTGCAAATATGGATGCGGCCCATAAAGTTTATTGGGTTATCAAAGCCTTGCAAGGGAAGACAGTGAAGGTCAATGCCGTTGTTTGGCATCAAGGAATCGAGCTTGCAACTCAAACGGAGACATTTGCCAGCGGGCAAACGCCACAGATGCCAGCACCGATCCTCGCGCCCACAGTGACTTTACCTGCAAGTGATGTAAACTGGTTGTCTTTGTATCCATCAGGAACTACGGTAAGTGCAACATCCAATTCTACGAGCGCCTACATCACTGCATTGTCCTTGGATTTTGAAAGTGATGGCACCATTGATACCACCATCTCTGGCGGTGTAGGGGGTGTAGCAACCCTGAGCATCAGCAATGCCAAGATGTATAACACCGTTGTCGCAGGAACTTATACCACAACGGTCACCGTCACAGATGTATTGGGTCGCTCTTTTTCGCATAAGGTTATTTTGGCCACAGGGGATTTTGATCGCGTCACCGATTCCCGTGATGGGCAAGCCTATTTGTACCGAAAGATTGGTAGTCAAACTTGGATGCTGAAAAACCTAGCCTATGTGCCTGCCGGCTCTGCAGGGGCAAGCACATGGTGCTACAACAATGATCCCGCGAATTGTGCCACCTATGGGGTGTTGTATAACTACCAAGCGGCCTTGACTGCTTGCCCCACGGGCTGGCATTTACCAGACACTACGGAATGGAATACTTTAGAAACGACGGTGGGTGGTTCGGCTATCGCGGGAACCGTACTAAAATCAACCTCTGGCTGGACTTCTGGAGGAATCACAGGAACCAATGCCTACGGCTTTTCCGCCCTGCCCGCTGGCTACTACGGTGGCGCGACGTTCCTCAGTGTCGGTGACTACGGCTACTGGTGGACGGCTACGGCCAATGGCAGTTCCGATGCGTACGGCCGGGGCATGGGCTACTACAACGCGGGCGTGGGCCGCAACTACGGCAGCCAGACGGATGGGTTCTCGGCGCGATGCCTCAAGGACTAAGCCGGCAAGGCGTAGCCTAGCTGGCGGCTCAAGGCCGCAAGGCCATGAGCCAACCTCGAGCCACCCGCGCAGCGGTAGGGTTCCAGGCTCTTTTATATGCGTCGAACGATAAGTGCTTGCTTTATTGCACTATCCAGGCAAACGCCTTGTGCATTACACACAACGTTGCAGAAAGTGCATCAAGTGTGTGAGATGCTGGCTTTGCCAGCATGACGGGAAAGGCCTGCATGACAGAAACGCGTTCCGCGTCATCCTCGCATCGCGGGAATCATTGCAACTCGTTGCCGCTACTGCTCCGCGCACCGCTGATCCCCGTGCCAGCACGAGGATGACAAGTCCCCTCCGTCATCCTCGTGCAACGCATGGGGATCAGCGCAAATCGTTGCAATCTTTCACCTCTCAGCGCCGACCCTCGTCAAACGATCGAGCAACGACTTTGGGCTTTGCCTATTAGTCGGTGCTATCCCCTTGGCTGCTTTTCTAGATTCCCACCCATGTTGATCGGTGCAATCGTAGGTGCGACAGGCGTAGGCAAAACAAGCATAGCGGTAGAGCTAGCAGAACGCATGGGTGCAGAAATCATTTCTGCAGATTCCCGCCAAATCTATCAGGGCATGGCTATTGGCACCGCGCAGCCTACTGCACAAGAGCTCGCACGCGTCCACCATCACCTCATTAATGTTATACCACCCTCGGAATCCTATTCCGTTGCACGCTTCTGTGGTGATGTCCACGCAATACTCAATCGCGAACCCTTCAAGCCTTTTCTTCTTGTAGGTGGAACAGGCATGTATGTGCAAGCCTTGCACGATGGGCTTTCTAACATCCCTTCCGCAGATCCGGCTGTGCGCGAACGTCTTCTCGCCATTAGTATTCGCAAAGGCTTGCCCTTCTTGTTCCAATGGATGCTTCGTGTTGATCCTGTGTTACGCGCAACTATTCAGCCAGGCGATTCCCACCGGATTCTCCGAGCACTCGAAATCCATTGCCAAACAGGGCTACGCTGGTCGGATCTTATGAACCAGAAGACCGGAGGCTTTGGTCCATTCCCCATCGCGTGGTTAGATCGTGACCGCTCTGAACTCTATTCTCGCATCGACGAACGCATCCAGGCCATGATGAATAACGGTTGGCTTAAAGAGGCTGAGCTCCTTTACACACAACTGTCTGTGCAAACGCCCGGCATGCAAAGTCTTGGATATCGCGATTTGGTGGGCTTTTTACAGTCTGGCGGTGATTTAGCAGCTGTCATTGTCAAGATTCAGCAGGAAACACGCAATTTTGCCAAAAGACAGCTCACTTGGTTTCGACACCAGCTCCCCACAACCCCGTTTTTGCTGTCAAATAGTGCTGAATTTGATCAAATTTCGTCACTTGAAACTTTTTTCAAAAAAAATGCACGAAAACCTTGACGGGTTTGTGGTCGATGAATACATTTGGCTCTCGAAAATAAGGACAGCATCGAAAAAGACGCTGAACTAAAGCAAACAAAGCCCACGCGGCTTTGAGCTGATTGAAGGATTCGGAGATATGCTTGAGTGAGGGTCTAAGTGCCTTAGGGCACAAAGTCAATTATAAAAGTGAAGCGAAGGATTGAATCTTTGTTAGAAAAATACAATGAAGAGTTTGATCCT
>Ga0302287_10001149_pt1 | contig 10881 bp, 10 predicted proteins | sample III_Fen_E2_4_FD_200452 | JGI IMG/M metagenome (GOLD analysis project Ga0302287, IMG submission 200452) | Peat permafrost microbial communities from Stordalen Mire near Abisko, Sweden - III_Fen_E2_4 | ecosystem: Environmental > Terrestrial > Soil > Wetlands > Permafrost | place: Sweden: Abisko...
GGAGGGGAGCCTGCTCCGGGTGGCGCTTGAAGGTTCGGCGAAGCTCACCTACTGGATGCGGTCTGACGACTTGGAACAGATCGACTCGCTGAAGGCGCCAGACCGCGCTTTACGGATACTGTCGCCGTTCGATCCCTTTCTGATTCATCGCAAACGCATAAACCGACTGTTCGGATTCGACTTCGCGATCGAATGTTATCTGCCGGAGGCAAAACGTAGTTTCGGTTATTTCGCCTTGCCCTTGTTTCAAGGTACGAGTTTTGTCGGCCTTCTCGATGCCAAGGCGGATCGACGTGCGGGAAAACTGGTGATTCGCAATTTGCGTTACGACGGGCCGCCGCAGAAGAGGGCGAACTTTGATAAGTCTTTGACGAAGGCGCTGGATGCGTTTGCCGCGTTCAACGGCGTGGAACCACCCAGCGGTTCAGGCCGAGAGTGAGACGAAAGCCGCTCGCTGGAAAGCGTCGGGCTTCGGACTGCTTCTATGAAGCTGAGTTGCTGGCTCGATCTGTTGATGTACTCAGTGTTTGATCCGAAGCATCGGGAAATGGAACCAGCTCGGTGCCTTTGAATCCACTTTGGGGCGACCCGGACGCCTCGCCCAACCAACGACGGCTGCTGTGACATACGGCGCAATCGCCCCCACGGTAAGCGGTACGAGGTAATCGTTGTATTCCATGCTGCTCTCCTTTCGTGTACACACTGGCGGTAGTTGCAAAATTAGTGCCAGTCTTCAAAGTTGTCGCTATCGTCGGTCCTGACAAATTAATCCGCTTCCAAATCTGTGCGCCGTGGCGGGTCGATTGCGGTCCGTTTGGTTTAAGCTGAGACATTGGTCAATCCGGTATGTTCCTTCCTCGCACATGATTCATAGCCCACACGAACGTCTACCTCGCCAGGGGCTTTTTCTGCTTGCAGCGCTGACGCTCTTCTGGGGCCTTAACTGGCCGATCATGAAGATGGTGTTGTCCGAAGTGCCGCCGCTTTACTTCCGCGGTGCTTGCCTGCTGCTTGGTGGATTGGGCTTATTGGCAATTGCCCGCATCGGCGGCAAGCCCATTGCAGTTCCTGCGGGTAGCTGGGGCCGGATGCTCCTGTTTTCGCTGTTCAATATCATCGGCTGGAACGTGTTGGCCATCTACGGCATCGCGCTGCTTCCTTCCGGGCGCGCGGCCTTGCTGGGTTACACCATGCCCCTGTGGGGCGCCGTACTCTCGGTCTGGATTCTCGGCGAGCGCATCAACGTCCGGCGTATCGTCGGTCTGCTGCTGGGCGTGGCCGGGATCGTGGCGCTCATGGGCGCCAGCCTGCAAGGCATGCTGCAGGCGCCTGTCGGCCTTGCCTGCATGATCACTGCGGCGTGGAGCTGGGCGCTTGGCATCGTTCTCCTCAAGCGTCTGCCGGTGGTCATGCCGACTACAGTGCTCACAGGCTGGATCATGTTGCTTGGCAGCGTTCCCATCCTGCTCGTCGCTATCCCATTGGAAAGTTCCCGCCTGCACATGCCCGGTTACGGGCCGTTTCTCGGTCTGGTCTACAACGTTTTTATCGCCTTCATGTTCTGCTACTGGGCCTGGAATCACATCGTGCGCATGGTGCCGGTAGCCGTCTCGTCGCTGTCTTCGCTCGCCACGCCGCTGATCGGCGTGCTGGGCGGTTCTTTCTTTCTCGGCGAGCCGCTGGGCTGGCGTGAAGGCGTGGCGGCCCTGCTGATTCTCGCTGCCGTGGCGGCCGTATCGGTCAAGAGAACCCGAGCGTGAGGCGCTGATTATATGAATCCACTTCGTCTATTCCTGATCGTCGCTGCGACCGGCCTATTGCTGAGCGCATGCGCCCCGATTCTGAGGCGGTCGGCGCCAGAAATCAATTGGGTCGCGTCGCCCAACTTCGATGAGCGGCGACCGAATCTGGTGATCATTCATCACACCAGCGATGACACCGTCGACGAAGCACTGCGCACCTTGACCGCACCCGAGCGCAAGGTCAGTTCGCATTACCTGATCAGTCGCAACGGTGAAATCCTTCAACTGGTCGATGAGCGTGCGCGTGCCTGGCATGCGGGAAAATCGTGGTGGGGTGGCATCACCGACATCAACTCCGTTTCGCTCGGTATCGAGCTCGACAACAACGGTGGCGAGCCTTTTGCCGAGGCGCAGATCGACGCCTTGCTCGGCTTGCTGGAGGGCATTCGCCAGCGCTATCCCATTCCCAGCGCGAATTTCATTGGCCATGCCGACGTTGCGCCAACGCGCAAGGACGATCCAAGCGCCTTGTTCCCATGGGAACAACTGGCCGCGAGAGGTTTCGGCCTATGGTGCGATGAACCGCTGGTGCCCGCGCCGGAAGGCTTCGATCTGGCGCTCGCCCTGACGGCCATCGGCTACGACCCGGCCACGCCGGAGGCTTCACGGCAGGCCTTCCGCCTGCACTTCGTACGTGGTGATCATGAAGAGGTCGATGCGTACGAGAAGGCTCTGGCCTCCTGTCTGTTGCAGAAGAAAAGATCACCCGACCAATAAACTTTTTTGGCGGTTGCAAACGCGCATATGCATATTCAAATGCGTGCTATTTCCATATAAATACAACTTCGTTTGGGCGCGTGAGGTGCGTCCCTAGAATGGCTCATCCCTTCACGATTTGTAGATGCCATGAGCCTTTCATCTGTTTCAGCCCTCGACGAAGAACCGCTTGCCGCCTTGCCTGGCGCACTCGACGCGTACTGGATTCCCTTCACCCCTAACCGCGATTTCAAATCCGAGCCACGCTTGGTCGCTCGTGCCAAGGGGATGTATTACTACGATCCCGCCGGGCGGCCAATCATCGACGGCGTTTCGGGGCTTTTTGCGTGCGCTGCAGGACACGGTCGCGAAGAAATCGCCGATGCGGTTCATCAGCAACTCAAGACGCTCGATTACTCGTCAAGTTTCTATCGCAGCCATCCGCTGGCCTTTGAAGCAGCGTCGGCGATCGCCCGGCTGACACCGGCTGGGCTCGACCGCGTCTTTTTCGCGAATTCCGGTTCGGAAGCGGTCGATAGCGCGATGAAGATCATTCTGGCCTATCACCGTGCGCGCGGCGAAGGGCAGCGTACGGTTTTCGTCAGCCGCGAACGGGCCTACCACGGCGTGAATTTTGGCGGCGTATCGCTTTCAGGTTTGCCCAACAACCGACGCAAATTCTCCGGGCTGATTACGCCGGCTCCCTTGCTGCGCCATACCTGGCTGGCCGAGAACGCCTTCAGTCAGGGGCAACCGGAAAAGGGGCACGATCTGGCCGAAGATTTGCTGCGCCAGATCAACAACCACGGAGCCGAAAACATCGCCGCCGTATTTGTCGAGCCGATTGCCGGATCGACTGGCGTGCTGGTGCCGCCCAAGGGCTACCTGGAACGACTGCGCTCGATTTGCGACCAGCATGGCCTGCTACTTGTTTTCGACGAAGTGATCACCGGATTCGGCCGCACTGGCAAAGCCTTTGCCGCGCAGAGCTTCGGCGTCCGGCCCGACATCATTACCTTGGCCAAGGCCATCACCAACGGCGCACAGCCGATGGGCGCCGTGGTCGTCGACCGCAAGATTCACGACACCGTTGTTTCAGGCGCTCCCGAGGGCGAGATCGAGCTGTTCCACGGCTACACGACGAGCGCACATCCAGCGGCCTGCGCGGCCAGCCTTGCGGCTCTGGCGATCTACGAACGGGAAAACCTCTTCGAACGCGGTGCCGAACTCAGCGCCTATTTTCAGGAGCGCGTGTTTTCGCTCGCCGATCTGCCGGTTATTTCCGATATCCGCTCCTACGGCCTGATCGCCGGTATCGAATTGCTGCCGCTAAGTGCGCCGGGGCGACGCGGTTATCAGGTGCAGAAAGCTCTGTTCGACGCTGGCCTGCATCTCAAGACCACCGGCGACGTGGCGATTCTGGCGCCGGCGCTGGTTGCCGAACACAAACATATCGATGAAATCGTCGATGTTTTGCGACGGGTTTTGAGCCGTCAAAACCCGTGATTGATATTTCCATCCCCAAGGAGTTCTTATGAAAACCAAGAAACACGTTGTTCTCGGCGCTCTCGCCGCCACCTTCTTTTCGGTGTTGAGTTTCGCGCAAAGCAAGGAAGTCACCATTGCCTACCAGGACATGGTCGTTCCGTGGCGCGTCGCGCACGACGCTGGCGAACTGGAAAAAGCGACCGGATACAAGATCAATTTCCGTCAGTTCGCCGGCGGCGGCGAGGTGATCCGCGCGCTGGCTTCCGGTGCTGTGCAGATCGGTGAAGCCGGCTCGGCGCCTATTGCGACCGGCATTTCGCAGGGCTTGCCGATCGAGCTGTTCTGGATTCTCGACGACATCAACGACGCCGAGGCGCTGGTCGTCCGCGATGGCAGTAACATCAAGACACTGGCCGATTTGAAAGGCAAGAAGATCGCCGTTCCCTTCACCTCGACGACGCATTTCCATACGCTGGTGGCTCTCGATCATGCCAAGGTAAATCCAAACGACGTGCAGATTCTCAACGTTCGTCCGCCGGAAATCGCCGCCGCTTGGGAACGCGGCGACATCGACGCGACCTTTATCTGGGACCCGGTGCTGTCCAAGGTCAAGAAGAATGGCAAGGTGCTGATTTCGTCGGGGCAGATTTCCAAGGAAACCGGCAAGACGACCTTTGACGGCATCGTGGTCAACAAGGAATGGGCCAAGGACAACGCCGATTTTCTGGTCAAGGTGACCAAGATTCTGGCCAAGGCCGACGATGATTACCGAGTCAACAAGGTCAAATGGACGGCCGATTCCACACAGGTCAAATCGGTCGCCAAGATCACCGGTGCCAAACCCGAGGACGTGCCGGCAGCCATTGCTTTGTACAAGTTCCCGACGCTCAAGGAACAGGCCTCGAAGACTTGGCTCGGCGGCGGCAAGGACGGCGGCGCGGCGCAATCGCTGCAAGCGACGGCTAACTTCCTCAAGTCGCAGGGAACGATTGCCAGTGTGCTTGCCGATTACTCGGTTGGCGTCAATCCAATCTACGCGCAGAAGGCCGCTGAATGAATCTGGCGCTGAAACGAATGGACGAACGGGATGTAAGCGAAAGCGATGCAGCTCCGGCGCGTTCGCGGCAGTCGCTGTCGATCCGCAATCTGTCTGTTCGCTTTGGCGGCTCAGGGCAGGACGTACTGGCGCTCTCCCGGCTCAACCTCGAAATCGCCGCGGGCGACTTCGTGGTCGCGCTGGGGGCCTCCGGATGCGGCAAGACGACCTTGCTGTCGTGCATCGCCGGCTTCATCGAGCCTTCAGCAGGCGAGATTCTGCTTGGCTCCCAGCCGGTCAAAGGCCCGAGCGCGGAGCGTGGCGTCGTCTTTCAGAAACACGCCCTGATGCCCTGGCTCGACGTGCTTGGCAACGTCGAATTCGGTTTGCGCATGCGCGGCATGGCCAAGGCCGAGCGGCAACGTATCGCGCTTGAAAAAATCCGCGCCGTCGGCCTGGAAAAATTCGCGCGGCACCCGGTTTACAAACTGTCGGGCGGTATGCAACAACGTGTAGGTATTGCCCGTTCGCTGGCGTCGAACCCGGACATCCTGCTGCTCGACGAACCGCTCGGTGCGTTGGATGCGCTGACGCGCGAGCAGATGCAGGAGCTGATTCTCAAGCTCTGGCATGCCGAAGAGAAAATGGTTTTCTTTATCACGCACAGCGTCGAGGAAGCGCTTTTTCTGGCAACCGATCTGCTGGTCATGACCCCCTCACCAGGACGTATCCTGCATCGCTTCAAGCTGCCGTTTTCGCGTCGTTACGTCGAAAGTGGCGACGCGCGTCGCGTCAAGTCTGATCCTGAATTCATCCACCGACGCGAAGAGATCCTCTCACTGATCCAGAACGGCCACCACTGATGGAAGAAGACACCATGCCGCCGCTCATCGCAGTGCCGCCGCCGATAGAAGACCTGCCGGTAGCGAAAAGCCACGATTTCCCGTCCACCGAAAACTGGCCGCTGGTTTCACTGCTCACCGTCATCTCGCTGCTGTCGATGTGGTGGCTTGCGACCAACAAGGGCTGGTTGCCGCCGCTCTGGCTGCCTTCGCCAGAAGCCGTCGGCAAGGCCTATCTGGCTTCGTTACGCGGCGAGCTACAAGGCGGGCGCACGCTGTTCGATCACTTCCTGTGGAGCTTCGGTCGCGTCGTCATCGCCTTTGTGCTGGCCAGCGCCACGGCCATCCCGGTCGGCCTGCTGATGGGCGTGTCGCGCCTGGCGCGCAGCGTCTTTGACCCGATTATCGAGTTCTATCGCCCGCTGCCGCCGCTCGCCTATCTGCCGCTGATCGTCATCTGGTTCGGCATTGACGAGACGGCCAAGATTCTGCTGATCTATCTGGCCTGTTTCGCACCGCTCGCCGTCTCGGCACGTGCCGGTGCGCGATCTGCGTCGCTGGAACAGATTCATGCGGCGCAATCACTCGGTGCTTCGCGCTGTCAGGTTCTGTTCCACGTCATCCTGCCGGCGGCGCTACCCGAAATCCTCACCGGCATGCGCATCGCCATCGGTTTCGGCTGGACGACGCTGGTCGCCGCCGAACTCGTCGCCGCCACGGTCGGTCTCGGGCAACTGGTGATGAACGCGTCGAACTTCCTGCGTACCGACATCGTGTTGATGGGCATCCTGGTCATCGGTGTCGTGGCCTGGGTTTTCGATCTGGGCATGCGGCGTGTTGAACACCATTTCGTCCCTTGGAAGGGACGTGTTTGATTGTACTGATCGATGAAAACCGTGTCGGCGATCCGGCTTGGGCGTTTGCATTCGGTTCATTCCGGAATAAGGATATGGCGATTTCGTCTTTGGCTGTATGTGCCGCGCATGATAAAGTCCGGCCTCGATAAAAACGCGCGGGTTGCCCGTCCCACAAGGACCACAGGCGATTCGGGCATAACAGTCAGCAGATGGAACTCTCGTGATTGACATTGAACACGTATCAAAACACTACGTCGTTGACCACAACGCCATTCCAGCCATAACAGACATCAACCTGCGGATCGAGAAAGGCGAAATTTTCGGCATCATCGGCGCCTCGGGCGCCGGGAAAAGCACCCTGATCCGCACGCTCAACCTGCTTGAACGCCCCGACAGCGGCCGCATTCTGGTCGATGGCAGCGATATCACCGCATTTTCCAAGACCGAGTTGCTGAGTTATCGGCGCAAGGCCGGGATGATCTTCCAGCACTTCAACCTGATTGGTGCCAAGACCGTCGCCGACAATATCCGTTTTCCCCTGAAGCTGGCGGGCGAATACAGTGCCGTTGAAATGGACGCGCGGGTCAGCGAGCTATTGGAGCTGGTGGAACTGGTCGAGCATCGTGACAAGTATCCGGCGCAGCTCTCCGGCGGGCAAAAGCAGCGGGTCGGCATCGCGCGTGCGCTGGCCAATCATCCGAAACTCTTGCTCTGCGACGAAGCGACCTCGGCGCTCGATCCGCAAACGACGCAAGCTATCCTGCGCTTGTTGCGCGACATTAATCAGCGCTTCGGCTTGACCATCGTGCTGATCACGCACGAGATCGACGTGATCCGGGCTATTTGCGACCGCGTCGCTGTTCTCGACAAGGGGCTTATGGTCGAACACGGTCAGGTCGCCGAGATTCTGCTGCATCCGAAGCATGCGGTGACCCGTGCCATGGTGCGCGAGAGCAGCCATCACGAGGACAGTGCCACGCTCGGCGCGAGTTTTGGCTTGCCTGGGCCGCTACTCAGGCTCACCTTCCTCGGTGCGGCGACGTATCAGCCGGTGCTGGAGCGCGTCGCCACGGCACTGGAAGTCAGCTTCAACATCCTCGAAGGCGTCATCGGCCGCATCAAGGACACGCCTTACGGTCAACTCACCGTGCAAGTGATCGATCCAAAAAGTGATTTGGCGCGGGTAGAAGCGGCTTTCGAGCAGCAATCGATTCATTGCGAGGTACTTTGATCATGAGCCAGCCACTTCTCGATATTTTGCTGGCGATCGACTGGTCGGACATCGGCCTCGCGACACTGGAAACGCTGACGATGGTCGGCGGCTCGTTGGTATTCACGGTCATTTTTGGGCTGCCGCTGGGCGTCCTGCTGTTTCTCACCGGGCCGCGGCAGCCGCTCGCCCATGCGCGTCTTTACGGATTTTTGTCGCTGCTCGTGAATCTGCTCCGCTCGATGCCTTTCGTGATCCTGTTAATCCTGCTGATTCCCTTTACTGTGGCCTTGGTCGGCACGTCGATCGGCGTTCCCGGCGCCATTCCGCCGCTGGTGGTCGGTGCCACGCCGTTCTTCGCTCGACTGGTCGAGAACGTCCTGCGCGAAGTCGATCGCGGCATCATCGAGGCCAGCCAGTCGATGGGTGCCAGCTTGTCGCAGACAATATTCGGCGCGGTATTGCCCGAAGCGTTTCCCGGTCTCTTGGCGGCGGTGACGGTAACCGCGATCACGCTGGTTTCCTATGCCGCCATGTCCGGTGTGATCGGTGGCGGTGGCCTCGGCGACCTGGCCATCCGTTTCGGCTACCAACGTTTTCAGACTGACGTGATGGTCGTCACGGTAACGACCCTGCTGGTGCTGGTTCAGCTGCTTCAGGTTTTCGGCGACCGGCTGGTGCATCGATTTACCCATAACTAGATTTTTTCAGACTATCCGGAGAACCCATGACCGATTTCCGATGTTGAGCGCGGCCCCACAAGGATCACGCATCAACCGATCACCCCAATAATCCCCATAAAGGACAGAAATATGAAAACCCGATTTGCTCCACTCGTCGCCGCATTGTTTGCCATCGCTTCGCTCGCCGTTCAGGCCCAGACCCATCTGAGCATTGCTGCCACGGCGGTTCCTCATGCCGAGATTCTCGAACACGTCAAACCGGCGCTTGCCAAGGAAGGCGTCATTCTGGACATAAAGGTATTTACCGACTACATCCAGCCCAATGTGCAGGTCGCCGAGAAGAAGATCGATCTCAATTTCTTCCAGCACAAACCCTACCTGGACGAGTTCAACAAGAACAAGGGCACCAACCTGGTTTCGGTAACGCCGGTGCACATCGAACCCTACGGCGCCTACTCGAAGAAAGTAACCAAGGTCGCCGATCTAGCCAAGGGCGCGATCATCGCCATCCCCAACGACCCGTCGAACGGTGGTCGGGCGCTGGTGCTGCTTGAGCAGAACGGGCTTATCAAGCTCAAGGATTCACACAACATCCTGTCGACGGTCAAGGACATCACCGAGAACAAGAAGGGATTCAAGATCAAGGAACTTGAGGCGGCGACCCTGCCGCGCGTTCTTGATCAGGTTGATCTGGCCTTGATCAACACCAACTACGCCATCGAAGCCAAGCTGGTGCCGACTCGCGACGCACTGTTCATCGAGGATAGCAAGTCGCCCTACGCCAATCTGCTGGTATCGCGTCCCGACAACAAGGATAGCGACGCGGTGAAGAAGCTCGTGGCGGCTCTGCACAGCGAAGACGTCAAGAAATTCATCGAAAGCAAATATCAGGGCGCCGTTGTCCCGGCGTTCTGATTTCCTGTCTCTTGAATCAACCCGAAAGCCTGCGATTGTGCGGGCTTTCTTTTTTTTGGCGCCGTGATCAGCTTTGCGCAGGCTGTGTCGCATGGCATCGGTCTGCTATCCTTGGTGCCTGACTTCGGAACCATCCAGCCATGACCAAACCTCCAGAATCCAGTCGCCGCCATGCTTTCGGCACCCGCGTCATCCATGCCGGGCAGACGCCGGACCCGAGCACCGGCGCGGTCGTCACGCCGATCTACGCCAACTCGACTTACGTTCACTCCAGTCCCGGCGTGCATCAGGGCCTCGACTACGGGCGCTCGCACAACCCGACGCGTTGGGCTTTCGAGCGCTGCGTCGCCGATCTCGAAAGCGGTGCGCAGGGTTTCGCCTTTGCTTCCGGGATGGCGGCGATCGCTACGGTGCTGGAACTGGTCGATTCCGGTGCACACGTGATCGCCGGCGAGGATTTGTACGGCGGCACTTTCCGCCTGATGGACAAGGTCCGTCTGCGTAGTGCAGGCCTCGCGTTCAGCTATGTCGATCTGGCCGATCCGCAGGCGCTGGCCGCGGCGCTGCGACCGGAGACGCGCATGCTGCTGGTCGAGACGCCGACCAATCCGCTGCTCAACCTGGCCGATCTCGAAATGCTGGCGGCTTTCTGCCGCGAGCACAACATCATCTCGGTCACCGACAACACCTTTGCTTCCCCGTGGATTCAGCGACCGCTGGAATTGGGCTTCGACATCGTGATCCATTCGACGACCAAGTATCTCAACGGCCACTCGGATGTCATCGGCGGCATCGCCGTCGTCAGCAGTGAGGCGCGTAATGCCACGCTGGCCGAGCAACTGGCCTTCCTGCACAACGCCATCGGCTCGATCGCCGGGCCCTTCGACAGTTACCTCGCCCTGCGCGGCGTCAAGACGCTCGACTTGCGCATGCAGCGACACTGCGACAACGCGCTGGAACTGGCGGGCTGGCTGGAAGGGCAGACCAAGGTTCGCCGCGTGCGCTATCCCGGTCTGACTTCGCATCCGCAGCACGAACTCGCCAAGCGCCAAATGAGGGGTTTCGGCGGCGTGATCTCCTTCGACCTCGATACCGATCTGGCCGGCACGGTGCGCTTTCTCGAAGCCTGCGAACTGATCACGCTGGGCGAGAGCCTAGGCGGCGTCGAGAGCCTGATCGAACACCCGGCGATCATGACGCACGCCAGCATTCCGCCAGAACAGCGTCTCCGCATCGGCATCGGCGATTCGCTGGTCCGGCTGTCGGTCGGTGTGGAGGATGTTACCGATTTGCGCGAGGAGCTTGAATACGCGCTTGGCCATATTTACTCAGCAGTCGATAATATAGGCGAC
>Ga0302287_10001152_pt1 | contig 10863 bp, 5 predicted proteins | sample III_Fen_E2_4_FD_200452 | JGI IMG/M metagenome (GOLD analysis project Ga0302287, IMG submission 200452) | Peat permafrost microbial communities from Stordalen Mire near Abisko, Sweden - III_Fen_E2_4 | ecosystem: Environmental > Terrestrial > Soil > Wetlands > Permafrost | place: Sweden: Abisko...
GGCCCAGCGCCTTGGCGGCCTTGCCGACGTAAAGCAGCAGGCTGACCACGTAATACGAGATGGCGGCAATCGACAGTCCTTCCACCGTCGATTGCAGGCGCAGTTGCAGTTCCTGGCCGCGCGTGAGCTTTTCCAGCAGCTGCTGGTTTTGCGCCTCGGTGACGATGTCCACCCGCGTGCGCAGCAGCGCGCTGGTACGCGCCACGCGCTCGGACAGCGAGGTCATGCGCTGGGCCGTCGCGGCCACCGTGGCCATTGCGGGCGACAGGCGGCGCTGCATGAACTCGCCAATCGTTTGCGTGCCGGGAATCGGCTTTTCGCGCAACTCGGTGATGCGTTGGCCGACCAGCGTGTTGTAGGCACGGGTGGCGGAAAAGCGGTAAATATTTTCCGCCGTAGCCCGCTCGACCTGCGCGGCCAGCGACACCAGCGTGTCCAGCAGTGCCTGATCAGAAGCCGATTTGTTTTCCAGCTGCGCCGTGATGTCGGCCAGGGCGCTTTCAGCCCCGGCCAGCGTGGGCGCGAGCTGCTTGGCCACCGGCAGGCCGCGCAGCGCCATCAAGCGGTAAATTTCCAGCTCCAGCAGGCGCTGGGAAATGCGCCCGGCGCGGGTCTGGCTGGTGCCGGGCGCGGTGATGACCAGCATGCGCTCAAAACCGTCGGCACCAATGCGAAACTCCGTGACGCCCCAGGAATGGCCGTGGCCCAGTTGCGAGGCAATCACCGCCCGCCCGCCGAACCAGGTCTGCGCCTGCGCCATCAAGGCGCGCTCGTCAGATAGGTCGGATTCCAGCATCACCAGCTCAATGGCCGACACGGTGCGCCCCGGAATGCTGCGCAGCCACTCGGGTGTGACGGCCAGCGCCTGCAGCAGCTCGGGATCGCTCGCGCCCAGCAGCGCACTGTCGGGCAGGGGCTGGACGATGGAGTAGCGGGTGAACTCGGTGTGCCGCTCCCATTTGACGGTGAAATGGCCGCAGGACAGGCGGGCAAAATTTCCCTGCAGGCGCTCCAGCGGCAGTTCATCGTAGCCCGGAAGGCACCGCAGATGCATGCATTCCTGCTCGCGGTTCACGCCCGCGTTCAGAACCGCCACCTGAACAATCAGCGCAGGCAAGCGCACTCTGGCCGGGGGGCGCGCATGAACTTCGTTGTGCAAAACGGCCCGCAGCGGGTCGTCAGGGGGCAAAAAAGCGCAAGGCGCCAGAGCTGCGGAAGGGGTGGAAGTCATACGCAAATAGTAGCGGCTAAATCTTCAGGCGAAAGCGTCTCAGACGGCTCGTTCAAAAACCATAGGTGGGTTTTTTCGGCGGCGCTTCCTTGGGTTTCACCGGCTTGATGGTGAAGGCTTTCATGTCCGCATGAAAATTGGTGCTGCCCGCCCGCGTCACCTCACTTTCAGTCATGATGTCCTGCACTTCACCCAGAAAAGCGGCCCGCATGGCGCTGCCTGTGGGCAGGCTCAAAGGGTTCACCACGATGTAGGCGATGCCGCAATCAGACAGCAACGTCTCTTTCAGTTCGCGGGTTGCTTTGGGCGCTGCCACCTTGCTGGGTACATCGACACAGCCGACCACCTTGCCTGCCAGCGTGGAAACGGTGAATGTCGTATAGACATTGCTCAGGCGCTCTAGCAAGCACTCGTTTTCCAGCTTGACGTTGGCCGTGGCTTTGCCCTTTTCTTTCTCTTTTTCTTTGTCGGTCAGCGCGGTAAAACGCAGCACCGGGATTTTCAGCAGCACATGATGGTCGTGGAAAGTTTCGTCCAGCCAGTTCCAAACCTTTTCTTCTGTGGAATTGACCAGCAGGCGTGAAGTCAGCGGCCACTGGTCAGGCACGCGCAGCTTGACACGGTTTTTGCGCTCTATGTGCCAGGCATACACCAGACCACCCAGAATCACTCCGCCGAATAAACCGACCCCCAAACTCAAAATTTGTCCAATCAATGGATGCATGATCAGTACCTTTTTTATCCTCAGTTGTTCAATGACGCCGCACGCAAACACCGGCTTGGACGGCTATTTTCACGCACACAATGCTACGCCCGGGCAGAAATCTCAAACCTTGTGCCTTCTTTACAAAGCTCAGCCACCGGCCCGTTTGGCAGCATAACCCTGTTTTAGCAGCGTCTGCAACACGGTGTCGCAATGATCGCCCTGCACTTCAATCACACCGTCCTTCAGTGTGCCGCCGGAGCCGCAGGCGGCCTTGAGCTGTTTGGCCAGCTTGGCCAGCGCCAGCGCATCGAGCGCCAGCCCGGTGACCAATGTCACGGTTTTTCCGCCCCGGCCCTTGGTGCTGCGCGAAACGCGAACCACGCCATCAGTTTTGGGCAGGACTTTGGTCTGCTTGCAAATGCAGGCCGCTGTCGGCTGGCGGCAGTCGGGGCACATTCTTCCGGCGTCAGTGGAATAAACGAGACCGCTACTTAAGAGAGAATTTTTCATGCTGGCGTTATAGCTGATCTGGCTTATGGAGAAAAAAAGAGGCCAGGCCACGCACTGGTCCTGCCCGCTCAATGCCGCAACTGCGGCTAATTCGTCAGGGTCTGCGGGGCCGCCGGGCTCTGACCGGCGGGTGGCGTTGGCGGCGTCTGACCTTCGCCGCCCGTTCCGCCCGATGGCGATGGCGGCGGCACTGGCAAAGCGCCCTCTAGTGGCGGTACAGCACCGGGGACCGACTCGGGGACAGGCTCGCCATTCGGGGGAAGGTTTTCCGGCTCTGGCGTCGGCGGCGTCTGGCCGGGATCTTCCTGGCCCCAGCCGCTGCCGACGCTTTGCGGCGCGGCAAAGCGGGTTTGCGGGTCAATCACCCTGGCATTCAGGGCGCGCTGGAAAAACTCGCCCACCATCGGCAGCGCGCTACGCGCACCCGGCCCCCAGCCATCGCCCATCGTGATGCGGTTGTCGTTAAAGCCGACCCAGGCGCCAGCGACCAGTTGCGGATGCATCAGGATGAACCAACCGTCGGTGTTGTCCTGCGTGGTGCCGGTCTTGCCCGCCACGTCAGCGCGGATGCCGTAGCGGCTGCGAATGGCCGTGCCTGTGCCCCGGTCAATCACGCCGCGCATCACGTCGAGCAGCGTGTGGGCGACGGCCACCGGCAGCGCCGTTTCCGGAGCCTTGGGTGCGAAGGCTTCGAGCACGCCGCCCTGGCGGTCTTCGACCTGCAGAATCATCACCGGCGCGATGTAATTGCCCTGGTTGGCCAGCGTGCTGTAGCTGCTAACCATTTCCTTGAGCGTGACCGGGCTGGTGCCCAGCGCCAGCGACAGCACCTCGTCGAGCTTGCTCTGGCGCACGCCCATCGCACGGGCCAGCCGCGCCACATGCTCAGGGCCGACCTGCTGCATCACCTGCGCAGTGATGGTGTTTTTGGAATGCGCCAGACCTTCGCGCAGCGTCATCGACTGGCCGCTCGGGCCGCCGCCGTCGCTGGGGCGCCAGAAAGCGCCATTGCCCAGCGGGATTTCCAGCGCCTGATCGACAAAGCTGTCCGACGGCAGCGCGCCATTTTCAAACGCCGCGCCATAGACAAAAGGTTTAAAAGTCGAACCCGGCTGGCGCCGCGCCTGCTCGACATGGTCAAACGGGTCTTGCGCAAAATTGCGGCTGCCGACCCAGGCCATCACATGGCCATTGCGCGGGTCCAGCGCCAGAAAACCGGCCTGCAGCCGGGTTTTGCTTTCCTGCAGCGTCTGCATGAAATCCGCATTCGCCTGCAGCAGCGCCAGCGCCTGCTCGGGCGTTTTGCCTTCCTCAAGCGCGGCTTTGTACTCGGGCGTGGCGCGCACAAAAGACTGCACCATCTCCTTCATCGGCCCGGTTTTGGCGCTCCAGACCGCGCGCCCGCCCCACTGCGCGCTGGCCAGCCGTTGCAGGCTGTTGGCCTGGCGCGCCACCGCGCTGTTGGCAAAAGCCTGCAGCCGTGAGTCAATCGTCGTGCGCAGCATCAGGCCGTCGGCGTAGATGTTGTAGTCGTTGCGGTCCGCCCATTCGATCAACCAGCGGCGCAATTGCTGGGCCAGATGCGGCGCCAGCCCCAGGTCTTCCGTCTGGCGCTCAAACTCTATCCTGAGCGGCTTTTTCTTCAGCGCCTCAAAGCTGGCCGCCTTGAGCTTGCCGTGCTTGACCATCTGGCCGAGCACGGTGTTGCGCCGCTGCAGCGAGCGCTCCGGGTTCAGCACCGGGTTGTAATAGCTCGTGCCCTTGAGCATGCCCACCAGCGTGGCGCTTTCGAGCAGATTCAGCTTGCTGGCCGGTTTGTCGAAATAGGTGCGCGCCGCCATCTCGATGCCAAAGGCGTTGTAGAGAAAAGGCACGGTGTTCAGGTAGGTTTCCAGGATTTCCGGCTTGGAATACACCGCCTCGATCTTGAAGGCGGTGATGGCCTCCTTGAGCTTGCGCGTCAGCGTCGGCGCGCGGCCGATTTCCTCGGGATAGAGGTTGCGCGCCAACTGCTGGGTCAGGGTCGATCCGCCCTGCGCACGGCCCGTCAGGGTGTACAGCACGGAAGAGGCCGTGCGCCGAAAGTCCATGCCGTGGTGCTCGTAAAAGCGGTGGTCTTCGGTGGCAATCAGCGCGGTCACCACGCTGGGCGAAATGTCGGCCAGCTTGACCCAGTCGCGGTTGGTGCGCCGAAACACGGCCAGTTCCTTGCCATCGGCTGAGAGCACGACGGAAGGCTTGGCGGTCTTTTCCTTGCGCAAATCGGAAATGCTGGGCGTGAACGGAATCAGGATCAGCGTGTAGAGCAGCAGCAAAACCGGCAACGCCGCCAACACCCGCAGCGCGCCGCGCCAAGTCGGATGGCGCAGGCGCTCGGGCAACGAGACGGCGAAGAGTTGGAGACGCAGGAGCAAGGCTTTCATGGGTGACGAGTGTAGGGGCTGCTTGCTGAAGAGTTATAGAAAGGTGGTGCGATGACTTTAAATCAAACAGGCTTAGTTTAAAAAATCCAACTTATCAAAGCCCCCCTTACTCGATCATAAAACTTATTTTTCTCCAAATAATTCACTTAAAGCAAGATTAAAAGAATTTGATTCTTTCATATATATAGCCAATTGTGGAGGATGAAATTTAGCATTGATTTTTCGCAACTCCTTCAAGGAGCAGGAAACTTTCAGCCTACGAACTTCTTCAAATTCTATAGCCGATATTTCGGTACGATTTCCAGCATATAAAAGAAGAGATTTTTTTGAAATGCAAATTTTAGGCCCAAACCTCTCCCAAACCTCTAAAGGCGTACAACGATGAACTGCCCGCACCGTAACTGCCACCTCAATTTTAGAAACAGGTGACGTTGTATAAATCCAAACCAACTGCTGAGGCTTTAGATGCAGATTAGTTCGACGAATTTCTACAGTTTTATGGCCCGACAAGATGTTTTCAACATGATCAGGATGAATAGAAATTAAAGCATAATCAAGCACTTTATTTAAAACCTGCTTCAATAATTTTCATTAATTGAATATAACTAAGCTTTTGCGCAGTAACCAAATTTGCTCTACCAATACATTTCATTTCAGTCAATTTTTTGCACGAAACAGGCTTTGGAAAAAGCACAAAATTATCAAAAGTAATCATACCTAACTCAGCTTTCTTATTAGCCGCATTTTCAAATTTTTCATCCTCAAAAACACCATGACGTGAAAATTCACGCTGAGCTTTTGCCACGCCAACTCGACCCGTAGACGTTATACGAGCCAAACCCACTGCCTGCTTACGTCCACCCGAATTTCCAGATATATAAAAAACAACAATCCCATCTTTTACAAAAGCCTTCTCGAACCCTGGACGCCCAAAGTAAACGCGCTCTATTCTTAGAGGTGCCTCTTTGCTAGGCAAAAGCGACATTTGGGAAATCGGGAGATTCAGCAGTTCACTTGCATACACATCCCAGATCGGAACTATAGTTCCTGGTCTATCTGGCAACACCAACAACAAAGGACAGAAAAAAGTCTCGAAATTCATTAATCTTCGCGGCTTAGATACAATAACGCCGCGAGATACGCTAACTATTCCCGTATTTTTAGCCTCCAAGAATGAAGGACACTTATCTGGAAGATAAGTGTCAAATTTTTTCACCAATGAATCCTTAAATTCACCCCAACTAGTTGATGTAATTATACCCTTAAAAGCAAGTCGATTAAGTTTTATAGTATTATCTTCATCGCCTGACTTGACGACAACATAAGCGCGACTAAGGGCAGTTGTTACAACAGAATGCTGATCTTGAAGAGTAGTTATAGAAACAAAACAAGGAGATTTTTCAGGCAGTTCTGCTGACAACTTTTGCAACACATGATCAATAAATTGCTGTACCAATCCATTACTTTCATCGACAACAATGAATGCCGCAATTTCAGATATATTTATTGCATTTGAATTAAAACTACAAAAACCCATAAAATCATCATTACTCTTTCCTATCAGTCTGATTTTGGGAAAGCGATTTGTGCCAGGATCCAAAGCTTGGCGCATATCATGATCAGTCATTCCAAATGAATTTCTAAGAAAGAATTCTGTCTGAGAACGATCATCTTCTGACATTTTTTGAAGATTTAAACTAGCGCCAGAAATCAAAGCCTTCAAGGAAAAATTTTCTAGAGAACGGTCATCATCATTAGGTAAAATATCTGCAGGAGAAACCACTTCCAACTGATATTTTTTCTCAAGAAGATCCGCAGCACGAAGAATCGCCTTCTCTCTAGTTACAAACCCAGAGGTTCGATGATGGATACATGAGGCAAGATGTATTAAATCCGAATTATCATTAGCTGCTCGAATACTACTACGTCCGATTTCCGGAAAAACTATAGGGCGCAATTTAGGTATAAGATTACTCAATACTACCAAAGGAACTTCAGGTAAAGTTGGAAGAGATCTTGCAAGATTTAATACAGGATCATTTTTTACATCATAAGCATTACGTTCTAGCTCAGTTGCAAATTCACTTGTAACACAAAGTCTGACTTTATTAGCCATAGCTGCACTCATAAGACGCAGGCCACTTTCAGCCTCTACGCGATTTTTCACAACATCAAAAAATACATTTAAGTCAAGTACATAATTAGGAACAAGAGATGGTGGCCTTGCGCTTAAGAAGCTAAAATCTGAAACAATAGCTTTTCCACTCTCTGACCACAACGAACTTTGCGGTACCTCATACACTCTTACATTTATTATTCTATTTTTTGCTTGGCCTCCTTTCAATTGACGAACTAGAAGGAAATCACTTTTCTCCCAAAATAAGTTGGCCTCCAAATCTGCAGCAACTCTAGCTGATATAGTTTGGCTAACTCGAAGCTGTGCGTATTTCTTTAGCTCCTGAATAAGTTCATATCCAACTCCTAGTCCTCGATCCTTGACCGACACAAAAAGTTGAGTTACAGAAATATTTGGAAAACGTCCGCCAAAGAAAAGATAAGCCATTAGAGAGCCATCTTTATTTACTGCAACCCACAATCTTCCTCGTGCAGCAGCTTCGGCATAAGTGCTAGCCGGAAGAAATCCAAAAGAATCTCTATTCTTATCCGCCCAGTTTGCAACCTGAGCTACATATGGTTCTACATCGCCACTAGACCGTAATATTCTTCCATTTTTAGCATTCAAACTTACAAGCGTTGCATCATCCATTTTTCCCTCCAGTTAGGTTTTTTATGCGCCGTATAGCGACTCTCTCACATTTTGATTTTATACAGATCTGAAGTTAAAGGCTCAGCCACTAAATTTCTAGAAAAATTTATTTTTCTACCTAATGTATTCAACTATTTCTGGGCTAAAACTCCTAAGAATCACTATTCACTCAACGGAAGCTGAATCAACAAAGAATTTGTAATGGGATAGCTTCAGGTGCCATCTAAGTAGTGAAATGCCGATTAGAGGCTCATACTTTAAAAAACTAATCTACTTGCTGACGCAAGCCCTACCGCAATTACCTGAAAATCCGGCCAAACCAGTCGTTGACAATCCGGCCCAGCGAATGATTGGCGCGTGGCTCCTGCGATTCCTGCGGCTCTGGCGGCGGCGCTGGCCTTGGGCGCGGAATGGCGAACTCGGCGTTCTGGTCGAGCAGGCGGCTGCGAAAAGCCTGCTGGAACACTTCGCCGACCATCGGCAGCGCGCTGCGGGCGCCCTGGCCCCAGTTGCCCATCGTCACGCTGTTGTCGTTAAAGCCGACGCGCGCCCCGGCCACCAGTTGCGGATTCATCATGATGAACCAGCCGTCGGTGTTGTTCTGGGTGGTGCCGGTCTTGCCCGCCACGTCGGCGGTGATGCCGTAGCGGCTGCGGATGGCCTGGCCCGTGCCCTCGTCGATCACGCCGCGCATCACATCGACCAGCGTCAGCGCATCGGCGCGCGGCATTGCCGGGGCGCTATCCCGGGCGGGCGGGAAGGCTTCGAGCAGCTGGCCGTTGCGGTCTTCGACGCTATCGACCAGCACCGGCATCAGGTAATTGCCGCCGTTGGCAATCGTGCCGTAGGCGGAGACCATTTCCAGCAGCGTGACCGGGCTGGTGCCCAGCGCCAGCGACGGCACGGCCTCCAGCGGGCTGCTGCGCACGCCCATTGCCTGCGCCAGTTGCGCCACGCGGGCCGGGCCGACTTTTTGCATCAGCTGGGCGGTGATGGTGTTTTTCGAGTGGCTCAAGCCCTCGCGCAGCGTCATCGGCTGGCCGGTCGGCGGCGTGCTATCGCTGGGCGTCCAGACTTCGCCGCCCCCGGCCGTGATCGACACTGCCTCGTCGATAAAGGTGTAGGACGGGCTCAAGCCCTGCATGAAGGCCGCACCATAAACAAAGGGCTTGAAGGTCGAACCCGGCTGGCGCCGCGCCTGACTCACATGGTCGAACTGCTCCTGCGCAAAGTCGCGGCTGCCAACCCAAGCGCGCACCGCGCCATTGCGCGGATCCAGCGCCAGAAAACCGGCCTGCAGCACGGCGCCTTCCTGCCCCGCCTTGCGCTGCTGAGTGTCAGCGAGCTGCTGCAACTGCGCCATCTGCCGCGCCACGGCCTGGTTGGCCAGCTTTTGAATCTGGACATCTATCGTCGTGCGCACGCGCAGGCCGTCGGCCAAAATGTCGTAGCCGTGGCCGTCGGCCCAGGAAATCAGCCATTTGCGCAGGTGCTGCGCGACATGGGGCGCGTCGCCCAGCGGCTCGGTCTGGCGCTCGAATTCGAGCTTCAGGGGGCGCTTGGCCAACGCCTCGACCTTGGTCGCGTCCAGCTTGCCGTACTTGGCCATCTGGGCCAACACGGTGTTGCGCCGCTTGCGTGCGCGCTCGGGGTTTTGCACCGGGTTGTAGTAGCTCGTGCCCTTGAGCATGCCGATCAGCGTGGCGCTTTCGAGCACATTGAGCTTATCAGCGGGTTTGTCGAAATAGGTGCGCGCCGCCATCTCAATGCCGAAGGCGTTATAGAGAAACGGCACGGTGTTCAGGTAAATCTCCAAAATATCGGACTTGGAATAGGCCGACTCGATTTTTACCGCCGTGATGGCTTCCCTGATCTTGCGGTTGATGCTGGCGGCGTGGCCGATTTCTTCAGGGTAAAGATTGCGCGCCAGCTGCTGGGTAATCGTCGAGCCGCCTTGCAAGTCGCCCGTCATGGTTCTGAACGCGGCGCCTGCGAGGCGCTGAAAGTCGATGCCGTGGTGCTCATAAAAGCGCCGGTCTTCGGTGGCAATCAGCGCGTTGACGACGTTAGGCGAAATTTTGTCCAGCGTCACCCACTGGCGGTTGCTGCGCTTGTACTCGGCCAGCACCGTGCCGTCGGAGGCCAGCAGCACCGAGGGCACTTCCGACTTGGCCTTGCGCAGGTCGCCAATGCTGGGCGTCGAGGGAATCAGCGCCAGCACATAAACCAGCCCCAACGCGGGCGGCAGCAAAATCACTTTGACCGGATGGCGCCGGATGATGCCCAAGGGCTTGGTAAAAAAGGCGGCAACGCGCTGGAGAGCTGGATTCATGGAGGCGAGTTTAAGGCAGCGCCCGCCTTGCGCGAGCGCTACAGCGCTTTGGCCAGCCGGGCCACGCCCTCTTCAATTTTGGCCACATCGGCGGTGGCAAAGCTCAGGCGAAAAGTTGCCAGATCAGGGTTGGCGGCGTAAAACGGCGCGCCGGGCACAAAGGCGACGAGCTGCTCAATGGCCTTTTTGGCGAATTCGCCAGCGTCCTGGCTCTTGCCGCTCGCACCCGTCAGCCTAGCCCAGAAAAACAGGCCGCCCTCGGGCTGGGTGAATTCAAGCGCCTCGCCCAGCTCGCGCCGGAGCGCCGCGCCCATCGCCTGGGCGCGCTGGCCATAGACCTGACGGACATGCGCGAGCGTGGCAGGCATGCGCCCGCCTTTGAAATACTGCGCGGCGGTGGCTTGGGCAAAGGTGCTGGTGTGCGCGTCGCTGAACTGCTTGCACATCACGGCGTTGGCCAGCAGCGCAGGCGGAGCGATCAACCAGCCGATGCGCAAGCCGGGCGACAGCACCTTGCTCAGCGAGCCGCAGTGCGCCAGCAGGTCGCGGCTGCCGGGCACCGAGTCGCTCAGCGCCAGCAGCGAGGGCGGCGGCGCCTCGCCAAAGTACAGGTCACCATACGGGTCGTCTTCGACGATCAGCGTGTTGTGGCGCACGGCCATTTCCAGCACCTGCTGGCGCCGCTCCAGACTCAGCAACGCGCCGCTGGGGTTGCCGAAGGTCGGGATCAGATAGACAAACTTGGGTTTGTGCTCGGCAATCAGCTGCTCCAGCACGTCGGTGCGCACGCCGTGCGCGTCAATCGGCGCGCTGATGACTTCGGCGCCGTAGAGCCGGAAGCACTGGATGGTGGCCAGAAAAGTCGGGCCTTCGACGATCACCTTGTCGCCCGGA